>JAEEGL010020310.1_pt1 | contig 10105 bp, 7 predicted proteins | sample 9134231 | NCBI WGS metagenome assembly JAEEGL01 (sample SAMN16246548, study PRJNA631951) | gut metagenome | biome: gut microbiome; feature: rumen; material: fiber-attached | host: Bos | place: Iran: Karaj | collected 2018-10 | reverse complement strand
CGGAAGTCCTCGATCTGCCGCTGCTGCCGTTCGATGTATCCGGCGTACCGGAGGCGGATCTCCGCCTCCTCGGTCACGGCCCGGGGAAGCTCCGGCCGGTCCGGATCGAAGGGAGCCAGATCCCCGTAGCCCACCTGGGGACGGCGGATGAGATCCGCGAGGGAAGTCCCCGCCGGGGCGGGAGTGGTGCCGAGGGAGGCGAGCAGCGCGTCCAGCTCCGGCGAGGGCGCGGGACGGGTGCGCTCCAGACGCGCCTCTTCCCGGGCCACGGCCTCGTACTTCGCCGCGACGGCGTCGGCCTCCTCCTTCGTCACAAGGCCCAGACGGAGCCCCCAGGCCGTGAGCCGCTCGTCGGCGTTGTCCTGCCGGTGGACCAGGCGGTACTCCGTCCGGGAGGTCATCATCCGGTAGGGCTCGTTCGTGCCCTTGGTGACCAGATCGTCGATGAGGACGCCGATATAGCCGTCGGCACGGGTGAGGACGAAAGGCGCCTCGCCCCGGATCTTCAGGGCGGCGTTCGCCCCCGCCACGAAGCCCTGGACGGCAGCCTCCTCGTATCCGGAGGAGCCGTTGAACTGTCCCGCGCCGTAAAGGCCGGGGACGGTCTTCACCTCCAGGGTGTGAAGGAGTTGGGTGGGGTCGATGCAGTCGTACTCGATGGCGTAGGCGCTGCGCTGCATCTCGGCGTGCTCCATGCCCGGAAGGGAGCGGAGCATCCGGAGCTGCACATCCTCCGGCATGGAGGAGGAGAAGCCCTGGATGTAGAGCTCCTCCGTATCGAGCCCCATGGGCTCCAGAAAGAGCTGGTGCCGGGGCTTGTCGGCGAAGCGGACGACCTTGTCCTCGATGGAGGGGCAGTACCTGGGACCGACGCCCTCGATGACGCCGGAGTAGAGGGGACTGCGGGAGAGGTTCTCCCGGATGATCTCATGGGTCTCCGGGGTGGTCCAGGTGATGTGGCAGACGGCCCGGTTCACGGGCTCCGTCTTCGTACGGAAGGAGAACGGCTCCGGCCGCTCGTCCCCCGGCTGCAGTTCCAGCCGGGAGAAGTCTACGGTGCGGCGGTTTACCCGGGGAGGGGTCCCCGTCTTGAAGCGGCGGAGGGAGAGGCCGAGCGCACGCAGGTCTTCCGAGAGCGGGCCGGAGGCGTGCATCCCGTCCGGGCCGCTCTCGCGGATCACGTCGCCCACGATGGTGCGGCCGCGGAGATACGTGCCGGTGCAGATCACGGCGGCCCTGCAGCGCCAGGTGGCGCCGGTATCCGTGCGCACGAAGGCGACGCGTCCGTCCTCCACGCCAAGCTTCACGATCTCCGCCTGCTTGAGCCGGAGGTTCGGACAGGTCTCCAGGGTGTGCTTCATTATTTTCTGGTACTCCCGCCGGTCCGCCTGGGCGCGGAGGGAGCGCACGGCGGGCCCTTTGCCGGAGTTGAGCATGCGGTACTGGATCGCGGCGCGGTCGGCCGCTTTCGCCATCTCGCCGCCCAGGGCGTCCAGCTCCCGGACGAGCTGGCCCTTTCCCGTGCCGCCTACGGCGGGGTTGCAGGGCATGTTGCCCACGGAATCCAGCTGCATGGTGAACACCACGGTGTCCATTCCCATGCGCGCGGCGGCAAGCGCCGCTTCGATGCCCGCGTGGCCCGCGCCGATGACGGCCACGTCGCAGCTGCCCGCCTCGTAGATCATGCCCTCACCTCCCGTCGACAAGGCTGATTGTACAGGGTTTTGGGCGAAAATGCAAGGAAATATCACGGTTTGACGCGTTGACGGAGCACCGGGCGCGTGGTAAGATATCAATGTTCCGGCAAATCAACGGATCTGGAGGATACGGCAGATGGACAATCGCGAAAAGACCATGGAGAAGATCGTGAATCTCTGCAAGGGGCGGGGCTACGTGTACCCCTCCAGCGAGATCTACGGCGGACTTTCCAACAGCTGGGACTTCGGGCCCCTGGGCGCGGAGCTGAAGAACAACGTCAAGCGCGCCTGGTGGAAGAAGTTCGTCCAGGAGAACCGCTACAACGTGGGGCTGGACAGCGCCATCCTCATGAACAGCCAGGTATGGGTCGCCTCCGGTCACGTGGTGAACTTCAACGATCCCCTGATCGACTGCAAGAGCTGCAAGATGCGCCACCGGGCGGACAAGCTCATCGAGGACTGGCTCGCGGAGAACCCCGTGGAGGGCGTCGTCGTGGAGGCCATGACCAACGACGAGATGGTCTCCTTCATCCAGGACAGACAGATCCCCTGCCCGGGGTGCGGCAAGTGCGACTTTACCGGCATCCGGAAATTCAATCTCATGTTCAAGACCCACATCGGCGTCACCGAGGACAACACCACCGAGGTGTATCTCCGGCCCGAGACCGCCCAGGGCATCTTCGTGAACTTCCAGAACGTCCAGCGCACCACCCGGCGGAAGATCCCCTTCGGCATCTGCCAGATCGGAAAGAGCTTCCGCAACGAGATCACGCCCAAGAACTTCATCTTCCGCGTCCGGGAGTTCGAGCAGATGGAACTGGAGTTCTTCTGCGAGCCGGATACCGATCTGGAGTGGTTCCAGTACTGGCGGAACTTCTGCCACACCTGGCTCACGGATCTGGGGATGAAGGACGACTGCCTGCGCCTGCGGGATCATGAGCCGGAGGAGCTGAGCTTCTACTCCAAGGCCACCACGGACTTCGAGTACCTGTTCCCCTTCGGATGGGGAGAGCTCTGGGGCGTCGCGGACCGGACGAGCTACGACCTGACCCAGCATCAGACCGTTTCCGGCAAGGATATGACCTACTTCGACCAGGAGAAGAACACCCGGTACATCCCCTATGTTGTGGAGCCCTCCCTGGGCGTGGAGCGCGTGACCCTCGCCTTCCTCTGCGATGCCTACGACGAGGAAGTGGTGGATCCGGAGAAGAACGACGTGCGCGTGGTGCTCCGCCTGCATCCGGCGCTGGCGCCCTTCAAGTGCGCGGTGCTGCCGCTTTCCAAGAAGCTCTCCGCGCAGGCAATGGAGATCCGCGACAGGCTTTCGGCGTCCTTCATGGTGGACTTTGACGACGCCGGTTCCATCGGCAAGCGCTACCGCCGCCAGGACGAGATCGGAACGCCCTTCTGCGTGACCTACGACTTCGATTCCGAAAACGACGGATGCGTCACCGTCCGCGACCGGGACACCATGGAGCAGATCCGGATGCCTATCGGAGAGCTGGAGGCATATCTCTCAGAAAAGACCGCATTCTGAACCGGGAGGGGGACGGCGCGCCGTCCCCCTCTTTCACTGCGCCGGCCGGGCCGGCGCGGCTGCATCTTCCACGTGAGAGGAGGCGGATCCCATGACCGCCATGGAGGCGTTCCTCAAAAAGATCGGACCGGTGGGCTGCGGGATCTTCCTCGTGCTCATGGTCCTGTTTTTCGCGCTCTGCATCACCCAGAGCAGGGACCTCCTGAAGGGCTACGAGCCCTCTCATGAGGACGCGTACTACGAGGCGCACCCGGAGGCTCTGGCCGAGGAGATCGAGACCCGGGTGGCGCCTCTGCTCCCGGCCGTCCGGTCGGCGGCCGTCACGGAGGACGGCGGCGCCGTGACGGTGACGGTGGAGGCGGGGGAGTTCTTCCCCGTGCGCAGGTCCCTCCTGCGCCATTTCCCGGCATCGCTCCTGGTGCTGGAGAAGACAGAGGAGGCGGCGGGATGAGCGATCTGATCGCGGCGGTGGCCACGGGGAGCGCCGTCTCCGCCATCTGCGTGATCCGGCTCTCCGGGGACGGGGCGGCCGAGACCGCGGGACGGCTGTTCCGGCCTCTGGACGGAAGGCCTCTGGCCTCCCACGAGGACCGGAAGCTCGTTTTCGGCGAGCTCCGGGACCGGGAGGGACGGATGCTGGATCTGTGCCTGTGCACGGTCAGCCGCGCCCCGCACAGCTACACCGGGGAGGACACCGCGGAACTGCAGCTCCACGGGTCGCCGGTCCTGGCCGCCCAGACGCTGGAGGAGCTCTTCGCCCTCGGCGCGCGCCAGGCCCTGCCCGGAGAATTCACGAAGCGGGCCTTCCTCAACGGGAAGATGGATCTCACGAGCGCCGAGGCGGTGATCGACCTCATCGAGAGCGAGACGCCCGCCGCCGTGCGCAACGCCGCGGGCCAGCTCTCCGGAGCCGTGTTCCGCAGGGCGGAGGCGGTGTACCGTGTCCTCACGGACATGGCGGCCCATTTCCAGGCGGCCGTGGACTGGCCGGACGAGGACGTTCCGCCCTTTGAGCTCGCGGCCTACGCGGAAACGCTCCGGACCGCGGAGGGGGATCTCAGTGCCCTTCTCGATACCTACGGACGCGGCAGGGTGCTCCGCAGCGGACTTCGCTGCGTGATCCTCGGACGGCCCAACGTGGGGAAGTCCTCTCTCCTCAACGCCCTTGCCGGATATGAGCGGGTCATCGTCACCCCGGAGGCGGGCACCACCCGGGACACCGTGGAGGAGCGCGTCGCCCTGGGCGGGGTCCTGCTGCGGCTCACGGATACCGCGGGCGTCCGGGCAGGGGAGAGCGACGCGGAGCGGCAGGGCGTCCGCCGGGCGCTGGAGGCGGCGGAGACGGCGGAACTGGTCCTTGCGGTCTTCGACGGCTCGGAGCCCCTGACGGAAGAGGATAGGCAGGTCCTCGCGGCCGCCGCCGGCCGCAGGACGATCCCCGTGATCAACAAGTGCGATCTGCCCAGGAAGCTGGACGCCGGACCGGTCGAGGCCGCGCTGGGTCCCGCGGCGGAGGTCTCCGCTGTCACGGGCGAGGGGCTCGCGGCACTGGAAAAGGCCGTCACGGACCGGTTCCCCGGAGGCGCGGACGTCCCGCAGGGAGAGATCCTCACCAACGCGCGCCAGGCGGAAGCCGTCTCCCGCGCGCTGGAGAGCGTCCGCGAGGCGGGGGAGGCCGCGCGTTCCGGCATGACGCCGGACGCCGTGCTGACAGGGCTGGAGGACGCCATGGAAGCCCTGGCCCGGCTCACCGGCCGCAGCGTCACCGAGGATGTGACGGACTCCATCTTCCGCCGGTTCTGCGTGGGGAAGTAGCCCGCCGCAGTATCGTCCCGGAAGAAAAAAGGCGCGTCCCGGCGGAAAAAGTTTTGCTTTTCCCCTGTTCTTTTTCCGCCGGTCTGGTATAATGGACACAGAGAAAAACTGATATGGAGGATGAATCATGATCTCACACGGCAAGGATATCAAGATCTTCTCCGGCAACTCCAACCGCGATCTGGCGGAGAGCATCTGCAGATGCATCGGGATCCGGCTGGGCGACTCGTCAGTGAGCCACTTCTCCGACGGGGAGATCTCCGTTTCCCTGTACGAAACGGTCCGCGGCTCTGATGTGTTCGTCGTGCAGTCCACCTGCTATCCGGTCAACGACAACCTGATGGAACTGCTCATCATGATCGACGCGGCGCGCCGCGCTTCCGCGGGACGCATCACCGCCGTCATCCCCTACTTCGGATACGCCCGGCAGGACCGCAAGGCCAAGGCCAGGGATCCCATCTCCGCGAAGCTGGTGGCGAACCTCATCACCTCCGCCGGCGCGGACCGGGTCCTCACCATGGACCTGCACGCCCCCCAGATCCAGGGCTTCTTCGATATCCCCGTGGACAATCTCGTGGGCGGCCCCCTGTTCTCCGACTACTACCTCAAAAAGTTCGGCGAGGGCAACGAGGAAGTGATGGTCGTCTCCCCGGACGTGGGCTCCGTGGCCCGCGCCAGGAACTTCGCCCACAAGATGGGCATGAACCTTGCCATCGTGGACAAGCGCCGTGAGAAAGCCAACCAGTCCGAGGTCATGAACATCATCGGCGACGTGAAGGACAAGCACGTCATCCTCTTCGACGATATGGTGGATACCGCCGGCAGCCTCTGCCACGCCTGCAAGGCGCTCGTGGAGATCGGGGGAGCGAAGGACATCTACGCCTGTGCCTCCCACGGCGTCCTCTCCGGCGAGGCCGTGAAGCGCATCGACGAGAGCTACATCAAGGAGATGCTCTTCCTGGATTCCATCCCCTACTCCGCCCAGAAGAAGTCCGACAAGATCAAGTACCTCTCCGTCGCGCCCATGTTCGCCGAGGCGATCGAGCGCGTGTACGAGGAGGTCTCCATCTCCACGCTCTTCAAGTGACCTGACATGCTGCTGCGCGGAAACGGGAACGGCGTTTCGTGGCTTCTGGTGTTCCTGGGGAACCCGGGGCCCCGGTACCGCGGCACCCGGCACAACGCGGGGTTCCGCGCGGCCGAGCTGCTGGAGGAGCGGGACGGACTGAAGATCGACCGGCTGCGCTTCCGGGCGCTGACCGCACGGTGCGAACTGGGCGGCGCGAGCGTCCTTCTCATGAAGCCGCAGACGTATATGAACCTCAGCGGGGAAGCCGTGCAGGCGGCCATGCGTTTCTACAAGGTGCCGCTGGATCATGTGATCGTGATCTCCGACGAGGTCTCTCTCCCCGCGGGGAAGCTCCGGGTGCGCCGGAGCGGATCCGCCGGAGGGCACAACGGGCTCAGGGACATCATCGAAAAATGCGGCGGGGAGGGCTTTCCCCGGATCCGGGTCGGCGTGGGGTCTCCACCCGTGCAGGACTACGACATGAAGGACTGGGTCCTGGGGGCGCTCCGCGACGCGGACGCCGAGGCGGTGGACGACGCAGCCGGACGCGCGCTGGACGCGGCGGAGATGCTGATCTCCCAGGGCGTGGACGCCGCCATGAATCGCTATAACGGATAGACTGCGGCTGCGCCGGGGCGGAAGCCTCGGCGCGGTCTGTTTTATCGAACAACACGGCAGAACACCCTCATCCTCTAAGGTGGGGGATGAATGCCCGGGAGGCATAATCCGTATAAGAGAGGGGTTCCTCTCACATTCTCCTCGTCCTGAGACGCGAAATCTGGTATAATCTAACTACAGGAACGGCTGCACTATCAGGGCGTTCCGAGTCTGCAGGGAAGGAGGGAACGTCAAATGTATCTGACAGTCAAACAACAGGTCAAGCATCTGTCCAAGGAAGCCTTCTGTACACTTCGGCAGCTGTGCAGGGCGGCCAAGAACTTAACGAATGAAGCCTTGTACAACGTACGGCAGTATTACTTCGCCGAAGGTGGATACCTGAGATACGAGGAGAATTACAAACTGCTGAAGGACAGTCCGAATTACAGAACGCTCAATTCCAATATGTCGCAGCAGATCCTGAAGGAAGTGGACGGAAGTTTCCGTTCGTTCTTCGGACTGGTAAAGAAGGCAAAGGACGGCGGGTATCGGATGAAAGACTGCCGCCTGCCGGGCTACCTGCCGAAAGACGGATACCAGACCCTGATCATCGGATTTGTAAGAGCAGAAGGGAATCAGCTTCGGATCCCGTACTCACGGGGATTCCAAAAAGGACACGCCCCTATCGAGATCCGGATGCCGCCGATCCTTGCCGACAGGAAGATCAAGGAGATCCGGATCATCCCGAAAGGGAACGCCAGGTTCTTTGAGATACAGTATACATACGAAGCGGAATGTATCCAGAGGAAAGTCGATCCGAAACATGCACTGGCGATTGATCTGGGGATCAACAACCTGATCACCGGGGTAACGGAGGAAGGGAGAAGCTTCATCATCGACGGACGAAGACTGAAGTCGATCAACCAGTGGTATAACAAAGAAAACGCAAGGCTGCAGTCGATCAAAGACAGGCAGGGCTACGGGAAGAAACCGACGAGCCTGCAGACGGCGAAAGCGCGGAAGCGGAACAATAGAGTGAACGATTACCTGAACAAAGCGGCGCGAAAAGTGATCGACTACTGTATGGAACATGAGATCGGGAAACTGGTGGCAGGGTATCATGAAGGATTCCAAAGGAACAGCGTCCTGGGGAAAGCAAACAATCAGAGTTTCGTAAACATCCCCTACGGACGGCTGATCGAGAAGCTGGAATCCCTGTGCAGGCTCAACGGGATCGAGTATGTCCGGCAGGAAGAATCCTATACGTCGCAGGCCTCATTCTGGGACAGGGATGAGATCCCTGTCTATCAGGCAGGAGCTGAGGCAAAATACACGTTCAGCGGAAAGAGGATCAGCCGGGGGCAGTACAGGACGGCGGGAGGAACCGTGCTGAACGCAGATGTGAACGGAGCTTTGAACATCCTGCGGAAAAGTAAAGTTGTGGGCCTGGAGGCCCTATACAATAGGGGCGAAGTGGACACGCCTGTAAGAATAAGGGTCGCCTGATCAATCAGGTGGAAACTGAAAGACCAACCTTCTTAGAAAGAGCCGTCAGGCTCTACGAAGCTCCGACTTCTTTAAGTCGGGGTAGTTCACGCCGCGGTGCGGCGGAAAGGAGTGCTATGGATCTCACGATGCGGGGGATCAAGAATGAGGCCAGACGTCGGATCCTGGAGGCCCGCGTCCGGCCGGTGTGGGCGACGCTGCTCTTCTGGATCCTGGCGGCGCTGCTGTTGCTCCTGATCCTGAAGCTCACGGGCTACCTGGATTTTCTGATCACGGTGTACCGGAACTTCCAGACCGAGATCAATCTCCGCGCTGGCGCGCTCTCGGAGCTGGGCCAGACGGAGCTCTACGTCGCCATGACCCTCATTCTGGAGGAACTTCTCCTCCAGACGCCCTATCCCGCCGTGGCGCCTTTGGGCTACGTCCTCGCGGCGGCGGTCGCTCTCATGCTGGCGGTGCTCCACACCGGCCACACGTATCTCTGCCTTCAGACCGCACGGCGGGAGATCCCCCGGTACCGGGATCTCTTCGAGGGGTTCCGGGTCTTTTTCCGGATATGCGGAGTGCTGCTTCTGCGCGCGGCCCTGGTGACGGCGGGGCTCCTTCTCTTTTTCGTGCCGGGGCTGTATCTGTGGTACCGGTACCGCTTCGCCGTGTACGTGCTCTTCGATTCGCCGGAGCTGGGGCCGGTCGCCTGTCTGCGGGAGGCGGCCCGCCGGTCCGCCGGATACCGCTGGAAGCTCTTGGGGCTGGACCTGTCCTTCCTGCTCTGGTACGTCGTGAGCTACCTCACCATGGTCTTTCTCAGCGTGCCCGTCCTGGAACTGTGGGTGCATCCGTTCCGCCAGATCAGCCGGTGCGTGCTCTATGACCGGATCTCCGGCCGGGTCCCGGAACCGGATCCTGAACCGGAGCCGCCCGTGAGCGGCGGAGAGGAATGAGAAAGATGGACTTTGACCGCCTTCTCAGCGGGGAGGACCTTTCCTTCCGAACTCTTCTTCCCGCCGCCGTGAGGGCGCCGGAAGTGGACTGTTTTGCCCTCCGGAAAGACCCGCGCGTGACGATCCGCTCCGTCTTCCGGCCACGGGAGGGCTGCCGCTTCCTCCACGAGGCGGCGGGGATCTCCTGGCGGGGAACCCTCTTCGCCGCCTGGTATAATTGTCCGGAGCGCGAACTCCAGGGTCCTACGCCCATCCGGCTGAGCCGGTCCCCGGACGGCGGCAACACCTGGACGGAGCCGGAGACCGTCGCGGAGGACCCCACGGGCAGGATCCTCTTCTGTCCGCCGGTCTTCGGCGTTCTGGAGGGGAGGCTCTGCCTGTTCCTCAACCAGATGACGGCCCCGGACCACATCCACGCGCTGGACCTCTACGTGCTGGACGAGGATAAAGACCGGTTCCGGCGCCGGTGGTCCCGGCCCGTCCCCTTCAAGCTCAACACCAATCTGATTGAGCTGCCGGACGGGAAGAAGATGCTGCCGGGCCGGGTCGGGGAGCTGGACGGATTTCCGAACACCCCGGCGGTGCTCCTCTCCGACAGCGGGACGCTGGACGGGGACTGGCGGCTCGTCAGGCTCGCGGAGAACGGAGATCTGCCGGACGGCTCGAAGCTGGTGCATCCGGAGATCTGGCCCGTCGTGCGGCCGGACGGCATCGACATGTACTGCCGAAACGACGAGCGGCGCGTGACGCTCCTCTACCGGTCCGAAGACTGGGGCGAGACGTGGACGGGACCGGGGGCACTGGATATCCCGTTCTCTTCCTCCAAGATCTGCGCCGGGACGCTCTCCACGGGCGTCTCCTTCGTGATCGGGAACCGCCTGCCGGACCGGCGGGTGCTCATCCTCCTGTGGACGGCCCCAGGAGAGGAGACCTTTACCCGGGG
>JAEEGL016913343.1_pt1 | contig 10106 bp, 4 predicted proteins | sample 9134231 | NCBI WGS metagenome assembly JAEEGL01 (sample SAMN16246548, study PRJNA631951) | gut metagenome | biome: gut microbiome; feature: rumen; material: fiber-attached | host: Bos | place: Iran: Karaj | collected 2018-10 | reverse complement strand
GCGACGTTCCCATTCGCGCCTTTTTCTTGCGGATGCTTACATGGTGCGCGTTCCTCTCGCTCGTCTTTTCGGTCGTCGTGTCGATATGCTTTGACAAGCACGAAATCGACTCTGACTTCTGCGAGTTGTCCGTCGTGAGAATAAAGGAGTTGGAATCTCATGTGAATCGATCGCGTAAGACGAGCGAGGCGCTCAAACGTCAGGCGAAAAAAACGTCGGCGAAAATGACGACGATGATCGCCGAGATTATTCATGCGAATCCGGATATTTTGAACGTCGATATTAAAGAAAGCGACGAACAGAAGGTCGGCTTAGGGCTGTTGATGAAGCGTCTTGGCTTAACGGAAGTTTCCGTCGTTAGCGAGGAAGGGTTCGTTATCGCGTCTTATCCTTCGGACAATATTGGGGTCGATTTCAATCAGCCCCCGCTGAACGAGTTTCTGCAGGTTCTTAATTCGTCCGAGCCGGTCGTCCAGGAAATCAGACCGAATTTCAACAATCCCAACGACACGACGAGAAGAATGTACGCCGGAGCGCGTCGGCTCGATCAGCCGGGCGTTATCCAGGTCGGTTATGAAGCGGATCCTATCGAATCGCTGTTTTCGCTGGGCGGAATCGAAAACTTCGTCGAACCGACGCTCAGCGAAGATTATGCTTTTGCGATTTTCGACGAAAACGGCAAACGTCAAGTGGGCGACAGTATTCTCGAGGGAATCGATCCGAACGGCGTAGAACTCGACGCGGTCGAACACGTTAAAATTAACGGCAAGACCTGGCTTGTTTTCGCGCAACGGCGCGACTCCTTAACTTACGTCTGCGCGACCAATTTGAATTCGCTGATTAGGTCGCGTTTCGTCGTCGTCGCGTTGCTCATTGTCGCCAACTTCTTTATTTTCTTTGTGATCTTCTTCTTAATATCCTATTTGATTAAGAAGTTTATCGTCGAGAGCGTTTATAAGATCAACGGCTCGCTTGAAAAAATTACCAACGGCGATTTGGAAGAGCGCGTCGACGTGACGACTTCCAGGGAATTCACGGATCTTTCCAACGGCGTCAATATGACGGTCGACGCGTTGAAGAACGCCACCGAAGAAATTACAAAGCGCGTCGAAGAAGAACTTGCCGTCGCGCAGAAAATTCAGGCGGACGCGTTGCCCGACCTGGAAGAACGTTTTTCCAAAGAAGATCGCTTTGAAGTCTTTGGAATCAATCGCCCCATGCATCGAATCGGCGGCGATATGTACGACTTCTTTTTTATTGACGACAGGCACGCCATGTTCTACGTGGCGGACGTGTCCGGGCACGGCGTTCCCGCCGCGCTGGTTATGATGAAGACGATGGCGCTTGTTAAGAATCTCGCGCTCTCCAAAAAAGATATTGCCGCCGTCGTAACGCTCACGAACGAATATCTTTCGGAAAACAACTCGTCGATGTTTGTCACTGGCTTTTTCTGCGTGATCGACTTAACGACCGGCGTGACGACGTACGTCAACGCGGGTCATAATCCGCCGTTTTTGCGACGTAAAGGCGGAAAGTTCGAGGAAATCAAACCGACGATCAATCTTTTGCTTGGCCTGGGAGCTTACGCGCCTTACGAGAGCGCGGAATTGAAACTGGAGCCCGGCGACGAGTTTGCGCTCTATTCCGACGGAATTACCGAGGCGACCGCGCCCGATATTGATCTCTTCGAGACGTATCGCGCGCTTGAAGCGCTCAACGGCGTCGATGAAAACGCGTCCGCTAAACAGGCGGCCAAAACGTTGTTCGACGCCGTCGACGCCTTTACGAACAACGCCGAGCCGTCCGACGATCAAACGTTGTTATTGTTCAAATTGAACCGTCTGGATCAGGGAGCGTCGTCGTGACAAGTAAGAGTGTCGTAAATCAAGTTTAAATACGTTTAAATTGAGTCGTTGTTTTGTTCGTCTTAAACGAAGACGCCTTGTTCCGTTTTGACGATTCAAAATAAAAGGAAGTAATTGCGCGCCGCGGCGCGTGTCAGGCTTAGCCTCAACCGCAGAAGAACGCCGTTCAATAATGCCAGTTCCAAAGATCGTTAATTATTTGTTCAGATTGGGAGAAACTTCGAGAGACGTGCCAATTCGCGTTTTCTTTATGAGAATGTTGTCCTGGTGCGCGCTCCTGTCCCTTATTCTTTCGGTCGTCGTGACGATCTCTTTCGACGCGCACGAAATCAACAAGGACTTTTACGAAGTTTCCTCCGCGAGAATCAAAGAACTTGAATCGCACGCCCATCGGTCGAGAGACGTCAGCGCGGCGCTCAAACGTCAGACGAAGAAAACGGCGGGGAGGTTCGCGACGATGGTCGCCGAGATTATCGCGGCGAATCCCGAGATTCTGAACGTCGATCCGGAGGAAAGCGACAAAGGAAAAGCGGGACTGGGGTTGATGTTGAACCGGATTGGATTAACCGAAGCTTCCGTCGTCAATCCGGAAGGAATTGTGACGGCGGGGTATCCGTCGGAAAATATCGGCGTCGACTTCAACCAGCCTCCGCTGGACGAGTTTCTTCAACTGTTGGACTCGTCCGAGCCGATCGTGCAGGAAATACGCGCGAACGTTATCGATCCGAACGATATGCGAATGTACGCGGGCGCGCGACGAATCGATCAGCCGGGCTTTATTCAGATTGGACTTGAAGCGAATCCGCTTGAATCGTTTTTCCTTTTGGGAAGTCTCGATAATTTTATCGAACCGTCCCTCAATAAGGACGTTACGTATGCGATTTTTAACGAAGACGGCGGATTTGAAGTGGGGGACAAACTCCTTTGCGAAATCGACCTGTCCAAAATAGAGTACGACAAAACCGAACACGTCGTTCTTGACGGCAAAACCTATCTTGCGCTTGCGCAGCGAAGCGACGAGTTGACCTTCATTTGCGTTTCCGGTTTGAAAGGGTTGGTCAGGGCGCGGTCTCCGCTTGTCGCGTTGCTCATCGTCGCCAATTTCCTGATTTTCTTCGTGATCTTCTTTCTGATCTCGTACCTGATCAAGAAGTTTATCGTCGACAGCGTCTATAAGATCAACGGATCGCTTGAAAAAATTACCAACGGCGACCTGGACGAACGCGTCGACGTTACAACCTCCAAGGAGTTTACGGACCTGTCCAACGGCGTCAACATGACCGTCGACGCGTTGAAAAGCGCCACCGAAGAAGTTACCAAGCGCGTTGAAGAAGAACTGACCGTAGCGCAGAAAATCCAGGCGGAGGCGCTGCCCGACCTGGAAAAGCGATTCGCTCAGGAAGACCGATTCGACGTGTACGGCGTCAATCGTCCCATGCATCGAATCGGCGGCGACATGTACGACTTCTTCTTCCTCAACGACGACAGGGTCATGTTCTACGTCGCGGACGTTTCGGGACACGGCGTGCCCGCCGCGCTGGTCATGATGAAGACGATGGCGCTCGTCAAAAATCTCGCGCTTTCGAAAAAACGGCTTCCGGAAGTGATAACGCTCACGAACGAGTACCTTTCGGAAAACAACTCGTCGATGTTCGTAACCGGTTTCTTCTGCGTCCTCGATTTAAAGACGGGCGTTTTGACGTACGTCAACGCGGGGCACAATCCTCCGTTTTTACGTCGCAAAGGCGGAAAATACGAAGTGTTCGAGCCGCATATCAATTTGTTGCTGGGAATCGGCTCCTACGCGCCTTACGAAAGCGCCGAAATTCGACTGGAACCCGGCGACGAATTCCTGCTCTATACCGACGGGATCACCGAAGCGACGGCGCCCGACGTCGAGCTTTTCGAGATTGACCGCGCGCTCGACGCGCTCAATAAGGTCGGCGAAAAAACGTCCGCGAAAAAGACCGCGAACGCGTTGTTTGCCGCCGTCGACCGCTTCACGAACAACGCGGAGCCGTCCGACGACGAAACGTTGCTGCTGTTCAAGTTGAAACGCCTGAACGCTTAAAAAAAAGCCCTCCGACGCGCGGCCGCGTCGGAGGGCTTGATGATTGTCTTATCCGTCGACGAACGAACGGCGCGTCAGTTGCGGCGCGATTTCTTTTCGACGATCTCTTCCCATTTGTCGCGTTTCTTCGGCAGCTTCTTCATGCGAAGCGCGACGTACTGCACGATCGTTTTCGACACGCCAAACGACTCGAATCCAAGGAGTTCGTCGCCCTGAAGTTCTGTTTGAAGCGCGACGAGCGGGCACGCGCGATCTTCCATCGGCGTCGATTCGTCGGCGACTTTTCCGCCCATCTTCTGCTGAATTTCCTGCGCGTCTTTGAATTTTTCCTCGTCCATCTTGCCGACGAAAATCAAATAGCCGAGCGTCGGGAACTTGGCGCGTTTCCTTACCGCTTCGAGAGAAACCAGCGAGTTGTATTTGCCTTCGCCGTTGTCGGCGTCGGGGCTCAAAAGAACAAGCCCGACGACGTTTTGAGCGACGGTTCCCTTAGAGATCCAATCGCTCTTCGCCCACGAAGCCGCCAGCGCGGCGCCAAAACCGGAGCCGACGATCACCGTCTTTTTGACGTTGCAATACTGCAAATTGTTCAAGTACGCAAGAAACGTAAACCACACCTCGCGATCAAGATTGATCATCGCGTTTATGTCGCGCGGGGAGATTTGCTGCTGCATTTGAGGTCGATCGTTCGGAGGATTGTTGTTCCCCGGCCCCCTTTGCAGCGCGCCGCTTCCGCCCTCGCCGCGAAGATTCGGGACAAGAACGCCAAAGCCCTGTTGCGCAAGCAGCTGCGCCACCGGCATGTACGAATCGCTCTTGCCTTTGAGGTCGTGAAGCAGAACGACGACGGGCGTGTCCTGATCCCCTTTGCCTTTGAAGTAGACGCCGGTCAGACGAACGCCGTCCGAGGCTGTGAAATCGTTTTGATTGAGTTGGATCGGCGTCACGCCGTCGGCGTTTTTAAGCGCGTCTTCCAAAGAGACTCTCGGTTCCCGATTCCTTCTCTGGTCGCGCGGATCGCCGCCTTGTTCTCCGCCTTGATTGCGCGGATCGCCCCAGCCTTCCTGCTGTTGAGGCGGTTGGGGGCCTTCTTGCCCCCAGCCTTCCTGCTGTTGGGGACCTTCCTGAACCCAGCCCTCCTGCTGTTGACCTTCCTCCTGGAAGTCGCCTCCCTGACCGGGGATTCCCTGTTCCTGGAAGTCGCCTTCCTGCGGACCGTTTTGCCCTCTTTCGCCTTCGGCGTTTCCGCCGGGGCGTCCGCCGCGATTATCGCCCGTTCGTCCTCCGCGATTGTCGCCGCCGGGCCGACCGCCGCGATTGTTCCAACCGGATCGATCCCCGCCCGGTCTGGGAGGTTGACTAAACGCCGCGCCGCTTACGGCAAACGCGCAAAGAACGACCAGCGCGCATACGAAATACTTTTTGACGCGTCGCGTCGACGAACGCCAATTGGTCGAAGCTGAAACGAACATAGGAAACTCTCCTAAAAAACGACGAAACAAAGCGTTTGGCCAAAGAACGCCGCGCGTTAGCTCGCGGGCGGCGTTACGTCTACAATCGCGTTCAATCGCGAACGGCCAGACGAATCGTCTTGCCGCGTATGAAGGAAGATGCGTTTAATTCGGCGACGGCGTCGTCAAGCGCTTCGCTGGACGTCTCGTGAGTCAAAATAATGAGCGACGCGATCGGATCGTCCGGGCTCGCCTTCGGCGGCTGCAGCATCGATTCGATGGAGACGTCGCGTTTCGCGAGCGTTTCGGCGACCTTCGCCATGACGCCCGGCTTGTCGTCGACGCCGAGCCTCAAATAGGCGCGTCCGCGAATCTTCTTCGAATCCATGACCGAAACGCCTTCGCGCTGATCGCTCCAAAGCCGCAGCGAGTCAAACGTGATCTTCGTGCGTCCGAGCGCCGCGTCGATAACGTCGCTGCAAACGGCGGAAGCGGTGGGACGGCGCCCCGCGCCCCAGCCTTGATAGAAGACCGAGCCGACGAAATCGCCGACGATTTCGATTCCGTTGTACGCGTTGGTTACTTTCGCAAGCGCCGAATCCTCGGGAATAAGAGTAGGGCAGACCTGTAAAACAAGTCCTTCGTCGGAACGTTCGGCGACGGCGAGCAGGCGAATCTTCCGCCCGAGCTCCCTGGCGAATTTCACGTCGATCGAATCGACGACGTCGACTCCGACGCGCGAAATTGTTTTCCAGTCGGTAACGGCGCCAAACGCAAGCTGCGCCAAAATGCAGAGCTTCTGCGTAGAGTCGGAGCCGTCGACGTCCAGCGTCGGATTCGCTTCGGCGAACCCCAAGCGCTGCGCTTCTCTTAAGACGTCCGCGTACGCGGCGCCTTTCGATTCCATTTCGGACAAAATGAAGTTGCACGTCCCGTTGACGATCGCTTTGATCGATTCGATCTCGTTGGCCTGCAACGACGTCTGAATCGACGCCAGCACCGGAACGCCTCCGCATACGGACGCTTCGAAGCCGATCGTTCGCCCTAATTCGCGCGCTTTCGCAAAGAGTTCCGGCCCGCAGTTGGCAAGTAGCGCTTTGTTGGCGGTGACGACGTCTTTGCCCGACTCGAGCGCGCGAAGCACAAAGGAGCGCGCCGGTTCGATTCCGCCGATGAGTTCGATAACGATCGAAATCTCGGGGTCGTCCATGATTTCGGCAAGGTTGTCGGTCAAGATTCCGTCCGGAATGGAGACGCCTCGGTCGGACGTGAGATCTTTGTCGCAAATTTTGACCAATTCGATCTTTTTGCCCGTCGCGCGGGCGATTTGCTCCGACTTGCCAAGTAAAATTTCGGCGACTCCCCCGCCAATCGTTCCAAATCCCAACAAACCGACTTTAACAGAATCCATCTACTATCCTCTGTCTGAGACGCGCGTTTCGTAAAAACGACGCGTCCGTATTGAAAATTAGTAAGAAGTCGACTCGTCGACTTCTTGACCCTTGATTGTTTCTCATGTATCATCATATCAGCCGACCGCGACGTCGATCGTCGACAGGCGTAACCGCGCCCATTATATAACAAAAAGCGCGGTTCGACGATACGGATACCGCCAAAAATTTGCGGTTGTCGGTAAAAAAATCAAAAAACAACGTCGACTTTCTTCAAGAGGTTTTTCCGTGCAGACGCCCGAGTCCAAATCAGCCGCTCCGAACGCTCAATTTATCTGCCTTACCTGTCAGCGCGGCGCGGAACCCGCCTTAAAAAAGGAAATGGCGAGACGCCGTCCCGATTTTCGCTTTTCCTATTCGCGACCCGGTTTCGTTACGTTCAAACTTCCGCGGCTCGAATCGACGGAAGAGAGACTTGCGCTCGACGTGCGCGCGCTCGGCGCGATCTTCGCGCGCTCGTGCGCTCATTCAATAGGGCGCGTCGCCGACAAAAACGCCGACCCGGACGAATTCGACCTTAATCGCGCGGTCGGGCGCGTTTGGGAACTTGCGCGCGCGGCGTTTGAGACGTCGGACGCGCCGAAAATCGCGCGGCTTCACGTCTACGAGCGCGATCGATGCGACGTCGGAACGCGCGGATTTGAGCCCGGCCTGACCGATTACGCGTTTGAAGTCCATCGCGCTTTGTACGACGCGGCGCCCGATTCTTTTCGCGCGTCGTTTGGGCCGAACGCCGATCGGCTCGACGCGCCCGGCGACCCCGGCGAAGTTTGTCTTGACGTCGCGATTGTCGAAAGAAACGAGTTTCACGTCGGATTTCATCGCGTTTCCGACGCGCATTCGCGCTATCCCGGCGGGCTCTTTCCCCTCGCGCTCCCGACCGACGCGGCGTCGCGCGCGTTTCTCAAATTTGAGGAAGGACTGCGCTGGGCCGACTTTCCAATTGGAATCGGCTCGCGTTGCGTCGATATCGGCGCGTCGCCGGGGGGCGGCTCGCAGGCGCTGCTGGCAAGGGGCGCGGAAGTGTTGGGCGTCGACCCCGCAGAGATTGATCCGAGAGTCTTGGCCAATCCGAATTTCACGCATTTGCGCGGAAAAATCAATCAGCTCAAGCGCAAGCTCTTCAGGAAATCGCGCTGGTTCCTGACCGACATGAACGTCGCGCCCGACTATACGCTCGACGCGCTCGAAGAGATTGTCAACAGAGACGATATCGCCGCGCGAGGACTCCTTTTCACGCTGAAATTCTTCGAGTGGAAACTTGCCGACAATATCCCCGAATATATCGCCCGAGTCAAATCGTGGGGATTCAATCACGTGAAAGCGCGTCAGCTGCAATTCAACCGACAGGAAATCATGGTCGCCGCTTTAAAGAAACCGTTTTATCGCTAACGACGGCGAAAAAAGGTTTTGTTTCCGTTGTTCTTATGTTGAGAGAGACGTTCCGATGAAAAAAATCGTTCTTTTGTTCGCGCGCCTTATCGTCCTTTCGTGTTTGTTGACGCCGTTGGCGCCGACGGACCTGTTCGCCGCCGACGGTTCTTCGTCCGATCCGCCTCGACCTTTGCGTAAAGATTCGTTCTTCGGCGTTCATTTCGATTTTCACGCGAACATGACCGATCCCGTGATCGGAGGCGCGACGACTCCGGAATTGATCGACGAGTTGATCGATTTGACGAACCCCGATTACTTTGAAGTCGACTCCAAAGGTCATCCGGGGGTTTCGAGCTATCCGACCAAAGTCGGGAACAGCGCGGGGCGTTTTGTCGGGGATCCGCTGAAAGTCTGGCGCGACGAGACCGCGAAGCGCGGCGTCGCGCTCTACTCGCATTATTCCGGGATTTGGGACGATCGCGCGTGCGCGCTTCATCCGGACTGGACGGTGCTCGATCCGAACGGAAACGCTATTGCGGGCAGGATTTCGCTCGTCGGTCCCTACCTCGATTCGCTGATGATCCCGCAGCTGATCGAAATTGGACGCGATTATTCCATGGACGGCGCCTGGGTCGACGGAGAAGTCTGGGCCGCCGTCATGGATTACACGCCGATTCTTCAGGAGCGGTTTAAAAAAGAATTTGGAGTCGAAACGGTTCCGACAAACTCTTCCGAACCGAATTGGAGCGAATGGCGCGCTTTTCAACGTCGATTGTTCCGCGATTACGTCAAACGATATGTAACGGCCGTCAAAAAAGAACTTCCCGATTTCCAGTTTTGCACGAACTGGTCGTTTTCGACCCATATGCCCGAGGTTCCTCTTGAGGGAATCGATTTTATTTCCGGCGATCTTGGCGCGTACGACTGCGTCAATATTGCCAGAACGACGTCGAGACTCTTCATGACGCAGGAGATTCCCTGGGATCTCATGTCCGCGACTTTTTGCCGATGGGCTTTTGGCGACACGGAATCCCCCGACGTCGCCAAGACGTCGATTCAGCTCATGCGCGAAGCCGCCTGCGTCATCGCGCAGGGGGGCGGATATCAGGCGGGGTTCCCGCAGGTTTCCGCCGGCGATCCCGCGCCGCGCGACGGGGGAGTCGACGTTAAAAAAGTCAAAGTTTTTGAAAGCGTTTCCGATTTTTGTCACGAACGAAAAGACTACTGCTTCCAGTCGAAAGAGGTTCCTCAAATCGCCGTTCTTCTTTCGACGCAGGGAACTTACGATCGTTGGGACGCCGCCGACACGCCTTTGTTTTGGTGGGATCGGCGCCAGGACGGAATCGTTTCGTGTCTGTTGGAGAATCAACAGGCGGTTTCCGTTCTTGTAACGCGGCGTTTAATGGAACGCATGAACGAATACCCGCTGATCGTCGTCGCCGAATGGGATTCGCTGGAAAAAGAGCTTTGCGAACAACTTGTCGAGTACGTTAAAAACGGAGGCCGCGTTCTTATTGTCGGCGCGCAGACCAAAGCGCTTTTCCAGCAGACGCTTGACGAAGCGAAACAGGAGAGCGGGGCGTTGGCTGACGGAATCGTCCCCGACGGGATGAGTTGCGAATTTTACGCGCTTGAAAAGGGTCGAATCGCGACGATCGATCAGCCGATTACCGACGCGTACCGCGGCGATCCCAACCCAGTCGTTCGCGATTTTGTCGGCGCCGTCGTTCGCGAGCTGTTCCCCGATCCGATTGTAACCGTCGAAGGAAGCCGCGACGTCGACGTTTCCGTCATGCGCATGAAGTCGGGCGAGCTTGCCGTTCATTTTGTGAACACGAGCGGTCCGCACCGAACCGCCGGGGTGATCGACTCCGTCGAACCGACCGACGCGATC
>JAEEGL016841290.1_pt1 | contig 10106 bp, 7 predicted proteins | sample 9134231 | NCBI WGS metagenome assembly JAEEGL01 (sample SAMN16246548, study PRJNA631951) | gut metagenome | biome: gut microbiome; feature: rumen; material: fiber-attached | host: Bos | place: Iran: Karaj | collected 2018-10 | reverse complement strand
GTGATGAACATCTCATCCTTCTCAGGAAGAGGCATTGTGTAGCCTGCTGCCCCAAGACCTGTAGGGATAATGGATATAGTATGAACAGGGCCAACCTCCGGAAGAACATGGAAAAGAATAGCATGTCCTGTCTCGTGGTAAGCAGTGATCTTCTTTTCCTTGTCGGAAATGATCCTGCTGTGCTTCTCTGTTCCGATTCCTACCTGAATAAATGCCTTGTTGATATCCTCCTGAACAATGACCTGTCTGTTATCAACAGCTGCATTTATCGCAGATTCATTGAGAAGGTTCTCAAGATCTGCACCTGTAAAGCCTGCGGTTGTCTGTGCAACCTGCTTGAGATTTACATTATCTGAAAGAGGCTTGTTGCGAGCGTGTACTTTGAGGATTTCCTCTCTTCCGCCTACATCCGGCCTTGCAACAGTAATCTTTCTGTCAAATCTGCCAGGTCTCATGATGGCTGGATCAAGGATATCTACTCTGTTTGTGGCAGCCATTACAATGATGCCTTCGTTGACGCCAAATCCGTCCATCTCAACGAGCATCTGGTTAAGGGTCTGCTCTCTCTCATCATGTCCGCCACCCATACCGGTTCCACGCCTTCTGGCAACGGCATCTATCTCGTCAATAAATACGATACAAGGAGAATTCTTCTTGGCTTCAGCAAAGAGGTCTCTTACTCTTGAAGCGCCGACACCGACGAACATCTCAACAAAGTCTGAACCTGAAATAGTAAAGAAAGGAACTCCTGCCTCTCCTGCTACTGCTCTTGCAAGAAGTGTCTTACCTGTTCCGGGTGCGCCCTCTAAAAGAACACCTTTAGGAATTCTGGCACCTACTCTTGTAAACTTGGCTGGGTCCTTAAGGAACTCAATGATCTCAGCGAGCTGCTCCTTTTCTTCCTTAAGTCCGGCAACATCATCGAGCTTAACCTTGTTTTCCTCGCTTGTGGACATCTTGGCTCTGCTCTTACCAAAATTCATCATTCTGGAGTTATTGCCACCGCCGGCCTGCATATTGGTCATCATGGTAAAGATAAATACCATTACAACAAGGCCCACAATTATCGGAATTATGCCATTTATAAGCACATTCTCCGAAGGAATGTCTTTAACTTCAAGACCTACGGTCTCTCCTGTTAAAAGAGCCTCAACAGCCGTAACGTCTGTAGTATAGAAAACAAGATCATCTCTGCTGTCGCTAAAGGAAACCCTTACTGCTCCCGTAGGTGTCTCAGCATTAGGCATAATGACAACATTCCTCACCTTGCCTGCCGAAACATCGGACTGCAGCTGCGAAACATTGTAATTGTTCGCATTATTTGATAAAAGACTGCTACCATATTCAAGCACTACCACAAATACAAGCAGTATCAGTGCGAAAATAAAGATAGAGTTAAAATTTCTGGACTTATTCAATTTCCCCGTTGCCCCCTTTTAAAGCGAAAAAATTAGTTAAACTCTACCACTCCGATGTATGGAAGGTTACGATATCTCTGATCATAGTCGAGACCGTATCCAACTACAAACTCATCCGGAATCTCAAAGCCTGTATAGTCTACCTTAACATCGGTAACTCTTCTCTCAGGCTTATCAAGAAGTGTGCAGAGCTTGATGCTGGCTGGTCCTCTGTCGCCGAGCATCTTTATAAGATATGAAAGAGTTCTTCCTGAATCAACGATATCCTCAACGATAAGAACATCCTTATCCTTAAGTGGTTCATCAAGATCCTTAACGATCTTAACTACTCCGCTTGACTTTGTAGAGCTTCCGTAGCTTGATGCAGACATAAAGTCCATAGTAACAGGGACAGTAATGCGCTTTGCAAGCTCACACATGAAGAAAACTCCACCCTTCAGTACACATACCAGATGAACAGATTTGCCCTGATAATCTCTACTGATCATCTCTCCAAGCTCCTGGATTCTCTTATCCACTTCCTCTTCCTTGAGTAATACACGAACTGATTCAGCCATTAGCTTTTCCTCCATAATCAATAATAATCTCCAGAATCTTCTGAGTATCGGCACCAATCTTGAATGCGCCGCTCATTCTGTATCCCGGGACCCAAATAATATTATTTCCATCCGCAAGTAAATATAGATCATCCCGCATATCTCTCGGGATTTTCTCGTCTGTCATGAGCTTTGTTATCTTCTTTTTAGATAAAGCGCCCTTGTTATCTCCATATTCGATCAGAATATAGTCTTCCGGCCGCTTTTTTCTGAACATAGCTCCTTGTATTCTATCATAATCGAACCATTTAGTATACGCAGATGTTGGAAATAGTTTCCCATCATTATATTGCAACACCCTGATGTGCGCCATACCCAATTTAGGAATTTCTATATCAAAAGAATCTCCGATTTCCAGTGTTGACGGGATTAAATACACTTTATTATCATTTAGTGAATTTTCTGTGTCTTTTGTCTTAATCTGAAGCCTGTCGTAACTCCTTACAGCCACAAGACTGTAGGGAAGTGATATTTCCGCGCTTCCGTCGGATGATTCACATATCCTCAGGATATCATCAACGTGCCTGCTCGTAATATCTTTTCTGGCAGGTGTGAGCTGTTCAAGAGCATAAAGAATGATATTCGCTCTTATTGTCTCATCAAGCTCCCTGAATCCTGAAAGGTTAAGCTCCACAAAACCCTCTTTCTCAAGCGATAGCTCCGAAAATTTATCCACTGCCACTTTCCTGATGTAATCATCGGCTTTGTCAAAATCTTCAGCAGCTCTGCAAAGATGTGCCACAGCCCTCTCGTTAATATCCTTTTCCATAGCAGGTAAAATAACATTTCTGATGATATTCCTGGTATGAATGTTCTCATCGTTGGTCACGTCATGACAGAAGTCCTGACCTTTTTCTGAGAGGTATTCCTCGATGTCCTGCCTGCTCACACATAAAAGAGGCCTTGCGATATTGCCTCTTACAGGCCTGATACTGCCTGCGCCGTGAAGTCCTGAACCTCTGAGGAGATTCAAAAGAAGGCTCTCAGCCACATCATTCTGATGATGCGCAACTGCAATAACGCCGCCTCCGCATTCATTAAGCACCTCGGAAAAAGCCTCATACCTGACTCTTCTTCCAGCTTCCTCCTCGGTCATTCCCCATTCTTTCGATAATTTCGGAATATCTTTTTCATATAGCCTGAATTCAATGCCTCTTTTTTCGCAGAATTTTTGGGCAAAAGAAGCATCATCCCCGGCTTCAGGCCTGATTCCGTGATTGACATGAACAGCAATAAGCCTGATTCCAAGAACAGAAACCAGCTCACTTAAGACCAGCATAAGGGCCGTTGAGTCTGCGCCTCCGGAAAATCCCGCAACAACAGTGCAGCCCTGCGCCAGCATATTCTTTTCCCTTATGAAATTTAAGACTCTGTTCTCAAAACCATTCATGCTCATTCCAAAAACATAAGCGCAGACCCATACGTATTCTCCGTACTACCGTCTGCGCTTATTGATCACTCGTTATTTGTTCTCATTTTTAAAGATAATCTCACCCGGGTATACCAGTCCTAATTTATCTCTCGCCGTATCTTCTATATACTTACGCGTCTGTGTGTATTTCTCGAACTCGGCAATCTGCTCGCTTCTCTCCTGCTCCGCCTCGATCTGAAGAGTCAGTGCATTCTCTTTTTCCTGATAATCCTTAGCTTTCTGCATGAGTCCAACGCTCTTGATGCAAACAACCGTTACCAGAATTAACACAACAACGCTGGCCCATACAATGCCTGCCTTGTTCTGGAAACGACGCCTCTTATAGCGCGCTTTTCCTGCCATTGTATGCCCCCCTATTTTCATATACACAATTTCTTACTTTATTCTAATACAGTGGACAAATATGTGTCAAACAGCTGTTTTAAATGTATTTATACAGCTGAGTCACATCCTCTTTGTGGATTGTCTCCTGAACGTCCAGAACCTCAACGCTCACGTCCTTGTTGCCGAAGCCAATTGTTATCTTATCTCCGACCTTGACCTCTGCTGAAGCCTTGGCAGGTTTGCCGTTGATCTGAACTCTTCCTGCGTCACAGGCTTCATTAGCAACTGTGCGTCTCTTGATAAGTCTTGTAACCTTTAAATATTTATCCAGTCTCATTTTAGTTGTCTGAAGATGCCGAAGCAGTACTTGCGGCATCACTTACCTCCTCCGTATTGTTTGCTGTATTGCCTGAAGCAGCTCCATCATCGCCGCTTCCCGAAGAACCCTTGCTCGCTGTATCAGCCGATGAATCAGTATTCGAACCGCTGCCTGATGAAGCGCCTGATCCCGAATCATCTGATGAAGCATGGGAACTTGCATCAGAAGACGATTCTGAACTCTCTGAGCTTGCCTTGCCGGAAGCATCCGATGAAGCTTCTGATGATGCGTCCGATGCTGCAGATGATGCCTCTGAAGAAGCGCTGGACGCAGCCTTTGAGGACTTCTCTTTCTCCTCTTTCTTGATCTTCACAAGATCAGGGAACTTATACTGCAGATCTGTCTCTGATGTGTCTATATGTATCCTGTAGCTCTTGGTCTCAAAGCCATCCAGCTTCAGGATTACTTCATGATTACCTGAAATCTTGACAACGCTTGTCGGAACCATGCCGATATAGCTTCCGTCAAAATATACCTCCGCACCATATGGCGCATCAAAATATATTTTATATCCGTTTATAACTTTGTAAACATTTAAGTTTTCTGACTCCGAGGACTTATTGGAGGAATTCCCGCTTATCGTCCTGGTGGAAGCAGTTGATGCGATGTTTGAACTCTGAGGACTTGTCGTAGCCGCCGAAGCCCCATCCGACTGACTTGCACTTATTGTTGAGATATCCGGAGTGCTGGATGCTTCACTGCTCGCATCACTTGTTTTTTCCAACGCAATGCTTATCACAGACTTTGGTGTACCCACCTTGAGGTACTTGGTCTGTGTATCATAGCCATCAGCCATAATCTTAAGGTTGTGAATCCCATACTGAACTGTCTGCGGAACTTTCGTCAACACTCTCTGGCCATCCACGAACACGTCTGCAAAAGAAGGCTCTATCTCAAAGGTAACAAGTCCCTCCTTGGGTTTAGCGATCGTGATGTCACTGGTATCGATAACCGTCTCCTGATTGCGGCTAACATTGACCTTGGACTGGTAATTGGCACCATTTCCGATGATCTGAAGATTATAATCTCCTTCAGGTGCGCTGAGCAGCATATTGGGTGAAATTTTGTGAATCACATCATTATCAAGCTCAAGCCAGGCTCCCACAAGGCTCGTGTTTTCTACTGTATCCGATGAAAGACTAACGTATCCGTGTCCACTTTTTACAACAACACTGTAAATATCCTTGCCAATTCCGCTCACTGCTATGCTGTCTGTAGAAAGAACATCCTCTGAAAGGGCAGGCTTATCTTCAGCCAGAACAAGCGTCCTTGGGTCGATCTTGTAGACCGCACCCTTTACAACAGCTGTTCCGTCACTTCTTACAAGGTCGTGATCCCTTGTGCTGTCTATATACCAGGCATCTTTAGAGACACTGAGCGTGGTAATTGTCTTTTTACTCTTGAGGAACTTTACGTCGACGATCTGTCCCGGTTCCAGAAGGCTTGCCGACATTGGAACTCCGTACTGATCATACATCATGCTGGTATTGTCATACTTAAGAGTGTAGGGCTTGCCAGTCGTGTGGTTTCTGAACTTTATCTCCCTATTGTCAGTATCCACAGCCCTTACTGTCGCTGTGTCTGCAGAGTCGTACTTCCCCAGCATCGATATCGTTATTTTGCCTGTGTTAGCGTCGCTTTTAACCGCCTGTCCAAAAGTCAGGCACATAAAAGCGCTCGTCATAGCGATCGCCAGTATCGTCTTTTTGAATCGTTCTGATTTTTTCACAACCCACCTCTTTTTCACTGGTCCTTCAAAAAAACTGTTCTTAGGCGCTCCGGCTCTAGCAAGTACTCTCTGCTGTTATGCTCAGGATTGTCGATAACATCCGCAAGCATGGCATCAAGCACAGTTCCAATCTGCTTGCCCGGTGTAATACCGGCCTCAATCAGATCTTTTCCCTTAACCGCCAGGTCACTCAGACTGACGCATTCATTTTTGGAACATATCTCCTCATAGATTTGCTTTGTATCTGCAATAAGTTGTAACTTATCTTCTCTCTCATATTCACTTTGTGCCAGGGTATCAGCAGTCCTCACCTCCAGCAGCAGCGGAAAGTCCTCGGCTCCCACCATGTTCATGGCTCTTCTGACATTTCTGGAAGTAGCAGGAAATCTGTAGTCGTGATACTTTATCAGATTACACGCCCTGTCCATGGTCTTGCGATCAAACTTGAGTCTCCTGAAAATGTCTGCTGCCATCTTCGCCCCGATGATATCGTGCTCTTTAAAGTGGCTGACACCGTTGTCATCTACTGTCATTGTAACAGGTTTAGCGATATCATGCAGCAGCATTGTGAGTCTTAAGACTCTGTCGGCGCGGATGTTTTCTACCGCCCTGATAATATGCTCACCAACATTGTAGGCGTGATGCTTATTGTTCTGTTCAGTATTCATGCAGTCATCAAACTCAGGAAGTATGATCTTGGTAATACCAAGCTCGTAGGCATCGCGAATTCTTCCCGGATTATCAGATGTTATCAGCTTCACCAGCTCCACCTGAATTCTCTCTGCGCTAATCTTTTTCAGGTTAGGCGCAAGCTCTTTTATCGCCGCTCTGGTATTATCTTCAATATCAAATCCCAGCTGCGCGGAAAACCTCACAGCTCTCATTATTCTAAGCGCATCCTCAGAAAAACGCTCCATCGGATTGCCAACACATCTGATGATACCGGCCTTTAGATCCTCTTCACCGCCAAATTCATCGATAAGCCCTTCTTCGTCGTTGTATGCCATAGCATTTATGGTAAAGTCCCTGCGCTGCATATCTTCCACAAGGCTTCTCGTGAACGTAACCTGATTCGGGTGCCTTCCATCCTCGTATTTGCCATCAATACGGTAGGTGGTCACCTCATAACCTTCCTTGTCGAACATTACTGTTACTGTTCCGTGCTCAATTCCTGTATCTATGGTTCGTCTGAACAGCTTTTTTACTTCAAGCGGAGCTGCATTCGTCGTAATATCCCAGTCCCCTGGCTCTCTTCCAAGCAACGCATCCCTAACGCAGCCTCCGACCACATATGCCTCGAAACCCGCCTCGTGCATTGTATTTAAAATTTTTTTGGCATTCTCTGGTATTTTAATCTTCATACTTAAATAATAGCCTATAGACAAGGAGTTTACAATAATTTAACTATCTCTTTAAGATGTAAAGAAGTATACTTTATGTATGAAATAATGAGGAAAATATTATGAAATTTTGGAGATTGCCCAAATACATAGTTTTGCTCATTACTCTGGTTATAGTGATTTTTATCGTTGTCGCCATCAATCGTTCAAGTTCTGCAATCAGACGCCTTCCGAAGTCAATAGTCGATATAGGCGACGGATGGACCATTGAATACGATGGAAACCATGTAGAAAACGTTAACCTCACTAACACAGATATAGGAGTTATTGATGAGCTTGAAGAAGTCGTGATGTCGAGGAGAATCATCGAATCAGGGCTTGATAACACATGTCTTTCTTTCTATACAATTCACGCCATCGTGGACATTTATCTGGACGGAGAAAAAATCTACTCCTATGGTGAAGATTTTTACAAAAACAAGAACACCGTTCCCAAAAAGTATCATCATATCCCCCTCGATGATTCATATAAAGACAAAATGCTAATGATCAAGCTTCAAGGCGGCAGATTCGACGCCTTTTCAGGCCTTCCGGACTGCTACATCGGCACACGTGCAGATATTCTGACACAGCGAATTCACGCCTCCCTTACTCAGATTGTCACAGGACTTTTCCTCTTTACGCTGGGAGTTCTTCTGATCATACTTTCGCCATATCTTTTTATATTCCACAACAAGGACCTTCGAATTTTCTTTAGTGGACTTACTTCCCTTATGCTTGCAATCTACATAATGGCCTATCATGGTGTCTTTGACCTGTTCATCGACAATGCAATGGTAAATACTGTCCTGGAGTTTTCTTCACTTTACAACATCCCGACCGTTGTTGTCGGCTACTTTATGTCTGCATATTCGGGAAAAGTCAAAAAAGCCTTTACCACATTATTCATAATTGATATTATCCTGTTTCTTACGTCAATTATCCTTCATTTCTCGCATGTTGCACGCTTCTCCGACTTCACGATTGCACTTCACATAGTAGCTGCGACAGAGGGCATCTTTTCCATCGTTGTAATATTGAAGAACTACATGACACAGAAAAAAGATGGTCCTACCCATGCATATTCTTCAGACAATGTATTTATGGGCGGACTTCTGACTTTTATGCTTCTCAGCATTCTGGATATTGTCAAGTATAACCTGCTCAAATACTATACAGATTCAGGAGAAGCCCATATCGTTCTGACAGGATTCACAGTAGGAGCCATCATTTACGTGTCTTCTCTCCTGCTGAGCTATTTCTTCTACAGTATCAACAGTTCCAATTTGAATTCAATGCAGAGCAGGATAAAAAGTATTGCTTACACAGATGCGCTCACTGGACTTTCAAATCGCGCAAGATGCGAACAGATGATGAACATGCTCTCGGAGGAACATGGAACCTACGCTATACTCAGCCTTGACCTCAATAAGCTCAAGCATGTCAATGATACCCTCGGTCATCACGAAGGCGACCGCCTATTAACTGGTTTTTCAACTATCCTTTCTGACTGCTTCTGGGATGCAAATCTGATTGGAAGAATGGGCGGTGATGAATTTGTCGTTATTCTGCTAGAGGACAGAACCCTCAACCTGACCAAGAGAATTCACGAGCTCTACGCTCTAATAAATGAATGGAATAATAAGGAGCTGGTATTCAAATACTCAGCTTCCTATGGCTATGCCTACAGCTATGAAGTTCCCAATGGCTCCGCAAAAGAGGTCTATATGCTCGCAGACAACCGCATGTATGAGATGAAGCGCGAGCAACATGATCATGAAGAAAAGGAGGTGCTGGAAAATGCGTAAATACCTCAATTTCCTTGTGACTGCACTTCTTTTCTTCGCCATCACTCTCGGAACACTGCACTATCTGTTTGCCTTCAACCCGAAGTATCCGATACAGACCTTAGATCACGGCTGGACTGTGGTTTATCGCAACGAGCAATACATAAACTCAAATCTTGAACATATGAGCAGGCACCTTGGAACCACTTTCTCCAAAGGTGATATTGTCACGCTAAATTTGGAAAAACCTCTGGAAATTGCTGATGTTCCATTCCCATACCTTATGTTTAAAACACAGTTTTGCGGTTATGAAGTTTTTCTTGATAACGAGCTTATAGCTGAAGAAAACTCAGACAAAGCAAGTCTTCGGAATTTTGTCGGAGTATCCTACAACTCTGTTAAGCTTCCCAAGGATCTGAACGGCAAAAAACTCTCCATTAAGGTCTATGTATGCGAAAACAACACCAGATCAAACATTATAAGCCCGCTTCTGGGTGACTTTGATGACATTTACAGGCATTACCTCCACTCCGCCCTGCTTCCTGCATTTACCGGAGTTTTTCTCATCATGTTCGGAATAGTATTCCTGATAATCTCACTGTTCTTCTACTTCAGAGCTTCCGGTATTTCAAGCCAGGTGCTCTCATCATTGCTGTGCATCGCGATAGGACTGTGGATGCTTGCCGCCTATAACTGCATAGATTTTTTCATCGCTTCATCCTTTGCGACCACTGTGGAATATGTATCGCTATATTCATTCCTTCCGCTTATGTACTTTTTGGTTCGCTCGCTTCACAAACGTTTCAATAATTCAGTGGTCACATTCCTTGCGTATTCTTCTACGGCGTTTGGAATATTATTTGTTGTACTTCATGTAAATGATATCGTGCACCTCAATCAGTTCCTGATGCCTTATTACCTCATGACCATACTTGCTACAATCCTGCTTGTTTTATATGATTATTCCGATATCAGAGCCAAAGCCAAGAATTCATCCACAAGCATAATGATGATCGGCCTTTCCGTCATGTGTATTACACTTATTGTTTATGAGTTTATTGC
>JAEEGL016452929.1_pt1 | contig 10106 bp, 9 predicted proteins | sample 9134231 | NCBI WGS metagenome assembly JAEEGL01 (sample SAMN16246548, study PRJNA631951) | gut metagenome | biome: gut microbiome; feature: rumen; material: fiber-attached | host: Bos | place: Iran: Karaj | collected 2018-10 | reverse complement strand
AGATAGACGTCATCTCTCTGGGCGGTATCGTATCCAACAACTCCATCCGTACTGCAGGCGACGACCTGACAGCAGATATCCAGGAGTATATGTCTCGTCAGCACAACGTGAAGGTATCTGAGCGTATGGCCGAGCGTATCAAGATTAACGTAGGTTCTGCGCTGACCGACCTGGGCGACGAGGGTCCTGAGGATTACGTGGTACACGGTCCTAACCGTATCACCGCCCTTCCCATGGAGGTTCCCGTATGCTATCAGGAGATAGCCCACTGCCTTGACAAGACCATAGCCAAGATTGAGAACGCCGTGCTCTCTGCTTTGGAGAACACACCTCCTGAGCTGTATGCCGATATCGTGAAGAACGGTATCTACCTCAGCGGCGGCGGTGCCCTGCTGCGCGGCCTTGACAAGCGTCTTGAGGACAAGATTAACATTGAGTTCCACGTGCCCGAGGATCCTTTGCACTCAGTAGCAAAGGGTGCAGGTATCGCACTGAAGAACGTAGACCGTTTCTCATTCTTGATGAGATAGGATGCACAACCTACTGGCATTCCTTAGCAAATACTACCACTGGCTCATCTTCCTTTTATTGGAAGTGGTCAGTGGTGTGATGCTGTTTAAGTACAACAGTTATCAGGGTAGCGCATGGATTTCGTCGGCCAACGCAGTGGTCGGCAAAATCTACGAATGGCAGTCGGGCATCGAACATTTCTTCTCTCTCTCTCAGAGTAGCGAACAACTGACCCAGCGCAACCTCTACCTGGAGGAAGAAGTGCTGCAACTGCGCAAGAGTCTGGCAAAGGCAACTGCCGATTCCTCTTGGTTTCAGAAACATGAGATGGCACACCTCAGTCAGTATAAGCAGATACCCGCTAAGGTCATAAGCAACAGTATCCACAAGAAGGATAATCTCATCACCATTGACAAAGGAAGTGCTGATGGCGTGAAGACAGATATGGGTGTAGCCTGTGGCAATGGTGTCGTCGGTGTGGTCTACCTCACCAGCGAACACTACTCTGTTGTCCTCCCCACCCTGAATCACCTTTCGCATATCAGTGTGACTATCCGCAACCGTGGCTATTTCGGCTATCTGACATGGGATGGTGTCAATCCAGTGGTGGCCTACGTGGAGGATATCCCCCGTCATGCACAGTTCAAGAAAGGCGACTGGGTAGAGACCAGTGGCTATTCCAATATCTTCCCTGCAGGCATCTCTGTAGGTAAGATCGTGGATATCAAGGATTCCAACGACGGACTGTCCTATCGTCTGAAGCTGAACTTGTCGACTGATTTCTCCTGCCTGCGTGATGTGTGTGTCATTACCGAACAAGGTTTTGCCGAGCGTATGCAGTTGCACGAGGCTGCTGTAGACTCTATGAAGAGCAGACAATAAAAAGATATTTCAAGGCATATGATGACAGAAATCATACAGCGTTTTATCATGATGGTAGTGTTCTGCCTGGTACAGGTCATGGTGCTCAACCGCATCCATGTGTTCAACTGTGCCACACCCCTGCTGTACGTTTATTTTGCCATCATGTTCCCCCGCAACTATCCCCGTTGGGCTATCCTGCTATGGTGCTTCACCATCGGACTCGTCATTGACGCCTTCTCCAATACCCCTGGCGTAGCCTCTGCCTCCATGACGCTGATAGGCGCCCTGCAGCCTGTGCTGTTGGAGCTCTTCCTGCCGCGTGATGCCGACGACCATATCAAGGTTTCCGCACAGACGATGACGGTGGGAAAGTTTGCCCATTTCACCACCATCCTGACGCTGCTGTTCTGCGTAGTATTCTTTGCCCTTGAGTCATTCAGTTTCTTCGACTGGCTCTATTGGTTGCAATGCGTACTAGGCAGTACTATCCTCACCGTTATCTTCATTTTCACACTCGAGTGTTTCAGAAAAAGTAAGTAGGCAGACGTGAAGAATTACGGACTGGAGAATAGACGGTTTGTGATAGGTGGCGTGGCAATCTTCATTGTCACCGTCTATATCATTCGTCTATTTACCCTTCAGTTGATGAGCGACGACTACAAGAAGAATGCCGACTCCAACGCCTTTCTGAAGAAGATAGCCTACCCCTCACGAGGCGTCATCAAAGACCGCAACGGCAAGTTGCTGGTCTATAACCAACCCTCGTACGATATCATGGTGGTGATGAATGAAGCCAAGAACCACCTCGATACCCTTGAATTCTGCGAAGCCCTGGGCATCACCCGCGAGGAGTTCGACGAACGTATGGAGACCATCAAAGATCGTTCGAAGAACCCCGGTTACTCCCGTTTCACAGAACAGATGTTCAGGAGTCAGCTCTCCGACCACGATTTCAGTGTGCTGCAGGAGAAGATGTACCGTTTCCCCGGTTTCTATGTTCAGAAACGCAGCATCCGCCAGTACGAATACCCCTATGCCGCTCATGTGCTGGGCGACGTAGCCGAAGTATCCCCCTCTGATATCGAAGAAGACGACTATTATCAGTCTGGCGACTATATCGGTAAACTCGGTGTAGAACGCTATTACGAGAAATACCTGCGCGGCGAGAAAGGCGTGCAGATCCTGTTGCGCGATGCCCACGGACGTATCCAGGGCAGCTATAAGGACGGCGAACTGGACCGTCCCCCTGTGCCAGGCAAGAACCTGACCCTTGGCATCGACCTCGACCTGCAAGCCCTGGGCGAACGCCTGCTGGAAGGCAAGATCGGTTCCATCGTAGCCCTTGAGCCCAAGACTGGCGAGGTGCTCTGCATGGTCAGCTCCCCCAGCTACGACCCCCGTATGATGGTAGGACGCCAGCGCTCCAAAAGCCACCGCGAACTCAGCCTGGATCCCTGGAAGCCCCTGCTCAACCGTTCCATCATGGGACAGTATCCACCGGGCTCCACCTTCAAGACCACCCAGGCCCTGACCTTCATGTCCGAGGGTATCATCACCGCCCAGACAGCCTACCCCTGCTATCACGGTTTCGTGTATAAAGGTCTGCGCGTGGGCTGCCACGGTCATGGCTCCCCCCTACCCCTCGTTCCTGCCTTGTCCACCTCGTGCAACGGCTATTTCTGTTGGGGACTCTACCATATGATTGGTAACCGTCAGAAATACCCCACCGTACAGATAGCTATGGACAAATGGCGCGACTACATGGTGTCTATGGGCTTCGGCTACCGTTTGGGTATCGACCTGCCAGGCGAGCGCCGCGGATTGATTCCCAATGCCATGTTCTACGACAAAGCCTATAAAGGTTCGTGGAACGGTCTGACCATCATCTCCATCTCCATCGGACAGGGTGAGGTCAACGCCACGCCCCTACAAATAGCCAACCTCGGCGCTACAATAGCCAACCGCGGCTATTTCATCACACCCCATGTGGTGAAGAAGATTGAAGACAACCAACTCGATACCCTCTATAGCAAGCGCCGCTATACGATGGCCAGCAAACAAGCCTACGAAACCGTGGTGCAAGGCATGCGTTCTGCCGCCTTGGGAGGCACCTGCCACGAACTGGCGAAATACGACTTCATGGCCTGCGGTAAGACTGGTACCGCCCAGAACCGTGGTCACGACCACTCCGTCTTCATGGGCTTCGCACCTATGGACGACCCCAAGATTGCCGTTGCCGTGTATGTAGAAAACGGTGGATGGGGCGCCACCTATGGCGTGCCCATCGGTGGACTCATCATGGAGCAGTACCTCCATGGCGAACTCTCAGAAGCCTCTAAGGCAAAAGCACAGGAAATACAGGATAAGCGAATAAACTATGGTACAGCCGACAGATAGAAAATACAGCGTTATACGTTCCATTGACTGGTGGACGATCGTCATCTATGTGGCCCTGTTGTCACTGGGATGGCTCAGCGTCTGCGGTGCCAGTTATGACTATGGCAGCGATACCGAACTGTTCTCGCTCTCTGCCCGTTCCGGCATGCAGATTGTGTGGATAGGCACCTCTATCGTGCTGGGCACCGTCCTGCTCCTGCTCGACGACCGCCTCTACGACACCTTCGCCTACGTCATCTTTGCTATCCTGCTGCTCCTCCTCTTTGCCACCATCTTCAACCCCCATAGCATCAAGGGTTCCCGATCGTGGCTCGTCCTTGGTCCGCTGCGCCTGCAACCTGCCGAGTTTGCCAAGTTTGCCACCGCCCTGGCCCTGGCCAAGTTTATGGGCACCTACGGCTACGATATCACCAAGACGCGCGACTTCATCAAGACGCTCGCTATCGTCCTCACCCCTATGCTGTTTATCGTGATGCAGCGCGAGACAGGTTCTGCCCTGGTCTATCTCGCCTTCTTCCTGATGTTCTACAGAGAAGGCATGACGGGCAGCATCCTCTTCACCGGTGTGGCTATGGTGCTCTATTTCGTCATCGGCATCCGCTTTGCCGAACCCACCCTATGGCACACCCCCACCTCCATCGGCTATTACGTGGTGTTCCTGATGATACAGATTTTCTCTGCCGTACTCATAGGCGTGTACTGCAAGCGCTGGGACAAGACCCTCCTTTGTCTGGGCATCTGCCTCGGCGTCACCCTTGCATGCACCCTGTTCTCCTTCTTCGTGGTGCCGTTCAATCTATTCTGGGTACAACTCACACTCACCCTTTTCCTGATGGGCTACCTACTGTGGCACGCCCTACGCACGCGCGTACTTAATTATTTTTGGATATTCGCCTTCACCGTCGGTTCACTGCTCTTCTTCAACTCAGCCGACTATGCCCTGAACCATGTCCTTGAGAAGCACCAGCGCACCCGTATCAACGTGCTCCTCGGACTGGAAGAAGACCTGAAAGGCGCTGGCTATAACGTACACCAGAGCGAGATAGCCATTGGCTCCGGTGGACTGGAAGGCAAGGGTTTCCTCAATGGCACACAGACCAAGTTGAAGTATGTACCCGAACAAGATACCGACTTCATCTTCTGTACCGTGGGCGAAGAAGAAGGATTCGTTGGTGCTGCCGGCGTGCTACTGCTCTTCCTGACGCTGATACTACGCCTTATCCACCTGGCCGAACGCCAGCCTACCACCTTCGGGCGCGTCTATGGCTATTGCGTCCTGTCCATCTTCCTGTTCCACGTCTTTATCAATGTAGGTATGGTATTAGGTCTCACCCCCGTGATAGGTATCCCCCTGCCCTTCTTCTCCTATGGCGGTTCGTCGCTCTGGGGCTTCACGTTCCTGCTGTTTATCTTCCTGCGTATCGATGCCGGACGCAACGCGGCCAACAGGTAATCAACTGATTACTCGTCGACCCTCGTCATACTGAACCCCACATCCGTGATGCCGGGCAGACACTCCTTATACATATAATGTCGGATGCTCACACGCAGCGTGTCGCCAGCCTGCAGTTGTATGCTTGCTGCCGGCGCGCTCACCTGTCGGTAACTGATGCCCTCGCCCTTGCCGTGTCCCTCATCATCCGTCAGGTTGAAACAGACTGTATCCCTGCGATGCATCCCCGACGGCTGCGCCTCCTGCGTTACAATGACGGCGATATTCATAAAGGGATAGAGCCTCGTAGACCGGATGCCCACTTCCTCAGCATACGTACCATCCTCGCGGATAGGCACCACATACGACACGCTATCCCAACGTTCCCAGCCCTCTTTACCTACGTTCTCGTAGTGACTGTAAACCATCTGGCGGCTGCAACTGGTCAATATCAGCTGAGCCGCCATCAGTATAAGAATCAGACTATTCCTGAGCAGGTTTTTCATTCTTCTGTTGCTCTCCTTTAGGTTGTTCTCCTTTAGGTTGCTCTCCCTTGGGCCTTTGCGGCTTCTTTTTCTTCTTTTTCTTCTTCGCCTTGTCAAAGCGGTGGATATCATCTCCAGCCAACAGATCCACAGGTGCGTTCTCCTGCTGCTTCTTGATTTTCTCCTCGTCAGGCTGCAGGTCGGCAGGCTTCTGTCCGCGCTTGTTCATCTCTACAATCTCCATAGCACGTTCTGCCGTGATTGTCTCCAAGTTAGCGGCAATGCGCTTATCCGTAGAATACGTGACCAGACCTGCCAGGATATCAGCCTTGAAATAGAAATAGTCCGAGTCGAGCGTCTGCAGCACCACCTCACGGTTGGGCAGTTTCTTGCCAGCCTCCATGTAGTCGTCTACCTCGTAGTTCAGACAGCACTTCAACTTAGCACACATACCAGCCAGTTTCTGCGGATTCAGCGAGATGTCCTGATAGCGGGCGGCACCCGTGCTCACCGACACGAAATTCTTCATCCATGTGGCACAGCACAACTCACGTCCACAGGGACCCGTACCGCCGATGCGTCCAGCCTCCTGTCGTGCACCAATCTGCTTCATCTCGATACGTACGTGGAAAGCAGCCGCCAGGTCTTTAATCAACTGACGGAAATCCACGCGCTCGTCGGCGATATAATAGAAGATGGCCTTCTGTCCATCGCCCTGATACTCTACGTCGCCGATCTTCATGTCCAGCCCCAGGTTCTTGGCAATCTCTCGACTCTGAATCATCGTCTCGTGCTCGCGTGCCTTCGCCTCGTGATACTTATCCATATCCACCTGACGTGCCAGTCGGTAGATGCGCTTGATATCATCCGCACTCTTCAGGTTGGCTTTTTTGATTTGCAAGTTCACCAATCGTCCTGTTAGCGACACCACACCGATATCATGACCCGGACTGGCCTCCACAGCCACGATGTCGCCCTTCTTCAGCTGCAGGTTGTTCACGTTGTGGTAGTAGCCCTTGCGGGTGTGCTTGAACTGCACCTCCACCAGGTCGGTCGTCTCCTGGTTACCGGGCACGTCAGCCAGCCAGTCGTAGGTATTCAACTGACGGTCCTGTCGTCCCACGGCAGCTCTGCAGAGTCCACGGTCACAACCGGTTCGTATCTCGTATGTTCTTTGTTTCTCTTCCATATATATTATTTTTGAATCAGCAATACAATCGTTTTCAAGGCGTAGTCAAAGAAGACAATCTTGCCGTTGGCATTCTGACCGATGTCGCGTATGGCGCGATTGGTCAGGTCGTAGAGCGGCAGGATATTCGCCTCGTTGATGAAGCGGGCGAAATTCCGTGCGAAGTCCTCCTCTTCCTGCGTCATATAGACCAATTCCTCCTGACGAAAGTTATACATAAAGTTCTCGCGCAGCATGCGCAGGATGTACAATAGGAAGCGTTTCTGCTTCTCGCGGCCCTGGACACCCAGTGTATCGCTCCATTTGCGCAGATCACGCACCCGTCGCTGGTAGGCTAGTCGCATCAGCATCACAAAGAGGTCAAAGAACTGCTCGTTCTCCGTACCCATCCTCAGCGATTCCATCGCCCTGAGCCACGAGCCGTTGGCCAGTCGGCTGACGCGCTGTGCTGCGCTCTCGTCGATGCCCCTACGCTCTATCAGCGCCTGCCGGATGGTTTCTGTAGGCAGTTTCTTCACGTCGATGCGCTGCACCCTACTGCGGATGGTTTCCAACAGCTTGTCGGGCTCCTCGCACACCATAAGGAACACTGTCTGCGTGGGCGGTTCCTCTATGAGTTTCAGCAGTTTATTTGCACATTCTATGTTCATGCGCTCGGGCAGCCAGATGATGCTCACCTTGTAGCCGCCCTGACTGGACTTCAGACTGAGTTTCCTTACCAGGTCGTCGCTCTCGCCGGCGGTGATGATAGCCTGCTGGTTTTCCGCACCCATCGCCTTCAGCCATTGGTCAAGCGTGAAATACGGTCCCTCCATGATCAGGTCGTGCCACTCATGGGCGAAGTCATCGCTCACGGGCTTATGGTCGGCACTCATCGACGGCAGTTTGATGGTAGGATAAGTGAAATGCAGGTCGGGATGCTCTAGTTTGGCGAGCATGGGGTTCTCCGGACTTTCCAGACTTTCCGGCTTTCTGCCCAACAGGTAACACGCAAACGCCACCGCCAGCGCCATCTTACCGCTACCCTCTGGGCCGCATAGCATGATGGCATGTGGCAGACGCCCTTCCTCGACCATCTGCACCAGGCGCTCCCGCACCTCCTCCTGTCCTATGACCTCACTGAATTTCAATTCTTAACTCTTAATTCTTAACTCTTAATTCTTAACTCTTAACTCTTACCCCCGTAACTTCTTCACAATCTCCACCACGCTGTCCACGGCTCCCACCGTATAGAAGTGGATATCATTGACCCCATGGGCATAAAGTTCCTGACACTGCTTCACGGTCCACTCGATACCCAACTGACGTGCATCGGCATCCGTCTTACACTTCACGATCTCACGGGCCAATGCCTCGGGGATGTCACAGTGGAAGGTGCGCGGCACCACACTCAGCTGATTGAGTTTTGCCAGCGGCTTGATGCCCGGGATGATAGGAATGGTGATACCCATCTGACGTGCCTTGTCCACAAACGCAAAATATTTCTCGTTATCATAGAACAGCTGCGTCACAGCATACTGCGCCCCCAGGTCCTGCTTCTCTTTCAGATACTGCATATCCATCTCCAGATTGGGCGCCTCCTCGTGTTTCTCGGGATAGCAAGCCACACCGATATCAAACTTCGCCCCCGGGTTCCTGATCGCCTCACCATTGGCAAAGAAACCCTCGTTGAAGCGCTGCACCTGGCGAATCAAGTCGGTAGTGTGACTGTGACCGCCCGGCGTAGGCGTGAACACGCGGTCCTCCTTCGCCTTGTCACCACGCAGCAACAGCAGGTCGGTGATGCCCAGGAACTGCAAGTCCAGCAACTCGTACTCGATATCCTCTATCGTGGCACCACTACAGATCACGTGGGGCTGTACCGGCACGTGGAACCGTTGTTGGATAGCTGCTGCCACGGCAATGGTGCCAGGGCGCAGACGCATGCGCTGACGCTCGTAGCGTCCGTCGCTCAGTTCTTTATACACATACTCGCTGTGATGCGTAGTAATATTGATGAATGCTGGGTTCAGCTTACAGAGCTTTTCGATATCGGCAAAAAGCTTATCCGTGCCCGTCCCCTTCAGAGGGGGCAGCACCTCGAACGAGAACTGATGCTCGTCGTTATTCTTGGTTATCAGGTTTGCTACGGCCATAATTGGGTGCAAAGATACTAAATATTTTCTTTTTTCGAGAATTATTTGGCAATAATTGCTGCTACGAATCACTTAATAGTAATCCAGACGGGGGCGCCGCGGTCTTTGGCCTCAACAATTTTCTTCTTCAGACTGTTGAATGTCTTCGCCACCTGCGTCGCCGTCAGCGTATCCTCGGCGGGCTCGTTCAGCAGGCGCGTGCCTCGTCATTGAACTTCGTGGCGATGTAGAGGCACTCGGTCTTGGTCAGTTGGTAGCAGGGGCGAAGCTGTCCATTTGCATCCTTGTAAGACCCGAGCCGAAAATTCGACCCGGCCATATTCACCCATGCAGTCGCCTCTGGAGATGCCTCTATATGCACGGCGTTCAGAGAAAACAGAAATCGGGGGCCATGCGCACTCTTGGCGCATGGCCCCCGATGACTGGTTCTGTGAGGGTTGCGGTTACTCGTCCCAGACGCTGCCGCTACCCGACGGATAGTCTTCCTCATCTTCCTCATCGTCCCAGAAGTTCCAGCCTGACTCGCGGGCGCCTGCGGGCTTGTTGGGTTCGCCTGGGTTGATGACGGTGCTGGAGCAAAGCATCTGAGCCAGCTCTCCCTCCATCACTTCCATGGTGGGCTGCAAATATGCATTTTTCATAGTCGTGCCCTCCATTTACTTAATTACGACCTTCTTGCCATTTACTACATACACACCCTTCTGGGCGGTGCCACTGACGCGGCGGCCCTGCAGGTCATAGACAGAATGGTCAATGTTCAATGTTCCATGTTCAATGGAGATGATGCCAGTGGTCTCGCCGTTACCGAAGTCGATGTTGAAGCTTTTTGCCTCTGCAGTCTCGCCCTTCAGCTGGAAGTAGGCGCGGAAACCCTTCATATTGGCGGGCAGTGCCGAGGGGTTCAGCAGCTTGTTGCCTGCTGCCAGGAAGAGCACGGCCTTCGTGTCGCTGCCCTCGATGGTCGTTGCGCCCAATGTGGGGATGAAATCGACATCGGTCGAGGTGAAGGGCTGTGCATCCTTGCTCACGATGGCTCCCGTGAAGGGTGCTGTGGAGAGGTCGGTGTTGGCAGCGACCTTCACCAGATAGGGCTT
>JAEEGL016232846.1_pt1 | contig 10106 bp, 10 predicted proteins | sample 9134231 | NCBI WGS metagenome assembly JAEEGL01 (sample SAMN16246548, study PRJNA631951) | gut metagenome | biome: gut microbiome; feature: rumen; material: fiber-attached | host: Bos | place: Iran: Karaj | collected 2018-10 | reverse complement strand
GATGCAGGATCCGGGAACAGAGCTGCGCGCCGTCATGTTTCCGCATGGCAGCAATCTGAAGCTGCACCGAGGTGTGCCCTCGGAATTCATTGATCTTTGGCGTAAAGGCCAGATCCACCGGGCATCCCTCCTGCAGATCCAGCTCCTCTGCCGTATGAGAGAAGAAAATACCCTCCAGACAGGCGTCCCCCAGGCGGACGCGGACCCGCAGGTGCCGCCCGCCGCCCACATTGGCGGCGGAGAGCAACTCCACGCCGCTGAGGCACAGGACCGGGCGGGGATTGCCGTTGCCGTACGGCTCCAGCAAATCCAGCTGCCGCACGTTTTCAATGCTGAGCATGGCCGGGTCACGGATCAGCAGGTCACATTGTACTTCCGGTTCGCGATCCGGCCGATTGGCCAGATAGTACGCGGTAAAGGCGGCGCGGAAGCCCTCCAGCTGATCGCTTCGGATGTTGAGACCGGCGGCCAGCGCATGCCCTCCGAAATCGATCAAATGCTCGGAACAGGCGGACAATGCCTCGAAGAGATTGAAGCCGCCGTAACTGCGGCATGAGCCTTTCCCGACCTCGCCGTTCAGACTGATCATGATAGCCGGCACGGAAAACAGCTCAGCCAGCCTAGAGGCGGCAATTCCAATGACGCCCTGATGCCAGTTTTCGCCGGCAAGGATAATGGGGGTACCCGGCGCAGTGTTCTCCAGCAGCGTCTGTGCCTCATGCCAGATCTCCATCTCGATGTTCTGGCGCTGGCGGTTGAGCTCACACAGCTCGGCAGCCAGAGCAGAGGCCTGCTCCGGGCCGCGGCACATGAGAAGATCCAGCGCTTTCCCCGCCTGCCCGAGGCGGCCCGCGGCGTTCAGCCGCGGCGCCAGCCCAAAGCCGACGGCGGAGGCGGTGAGATTCTGACTGTCCAGAGAGGCCTCCCGCAGCATGGCGGCAAAGCCGGGGCGGGGGGACTGCCGCAGCATATCCAGGCCGCGGCGTACCAGGTATCGGTTCTCGCCCTCGAGCGGCATAACATCCGCTATGGTGCCCACGGCCACCAGATCGGCATAGCGATCCAGAACAGCGTCGCTGTCGCCTTCGCAGGCACAGACCAGCTTCAGCGCGACGCCCACGACCGCCAGCTTGGGATTGGGGTAGTTGTTGTCTGGCTGCTTGCAGTCAATCACTGCCACAGCGTCCGGAAGCCCGTCGCTTTTGCATTCGTGGTGGTCGGTGATGATGATATCCATGCCCAGTTCCCGCGCGTACTCCGCTTCTGCGACGGCGGTGATGCCGCAGTCCACCGTAATGACCAGACTCACGCCCTGGGCCTTGAGGCAGTCCAGTGCTGCGGTATTGAGACCGTAGCCCTCCTCATCCCGATTGGGGATATAGGGAATGCAGTCCAGTCCTTCTCCCTGCAGATAGTCGGTCAGCAGGCAGGTGGCGGTGATGCCGTCTACATCATAGTCGCCGTAAACAGCCACAGTTTCCTTGTGGGCGACTGCCATGCGGATGCGGGCGCACGCGGTGTCCATGCCCTGCATGGAAAAGGGTTCGTGGAGACTGTCGATGCCGCCGTCAAGCAGGGCCTGTGCAGCGTCTGCGGAGTGGATGCCGCGCAGGGCAAGCACCGCGGCAAGAAGCGGCCCATAGCCTGCCCGCAGCAGTGCTGCAGGGATCTCGGGCCGGGTATATGGAATTTTCCACTCCAGAGCTTTCATAAAACAGTTCCTGACAATCTATTTAATAATTTATCATACCAGATTATCGGATGAAATACAATAGCGGCGCACGGATTTGCATGGGTTTTGGCGATGGGAGCTATTGATTGTAGTCTGCCAGCCGGCGAATGCTGCCGCTGAGGGTTTCGGCATGCACGACCGCATCCAGAGCTTCCTGCGGCGTATCGCAGAAAGTGAACAGGCGCAGGCAGCTGCGGCTCATAAATCCGCCGTCCGCCGCGGCGTGAAGCAAAGCCAGCAGGGCGTCGTAGTACTGCAGCGTATTGACAATCGCAATCGGCTTGCCGTGCCGCCCCAGCTGTTTCAGGGTCAACGTTTCAAAAAACTCCTCCAGCGTGCCGATGCCGCCGGGAAGTACAAGAAAAGCATCGCTTCCGTCCTCCATGACCTGCTTGCGCTCATGCATGGTCTCGGTGAAGATCATGCGGGAGCAGTGGGAAAAGAGAATGCCGGGCTCATCAAAAAAGCGCGGTGCGATTCCGATGATCTCACCGCCCCGGGCCGCGGCCCCCTCGGCGCAGGCGCCCATCAGGCCTTCCCGACCACCGCCGAAAACCAGCGTATGTCCGCTGTCGGCGAGCAGCGTGCCCAGCTGCCGCGCCGCATCGAAATAACGCGGATCCAGGTTGTTCCCGGAGGCGCCGTATACACAAATCTTCATGTTTATGCTCCCGTCATGTACCTTGTATTCAATTATTATAGCATTCCATCGGGGTTTTGCAAAGTACAAACTTGACCGGAATCTGCTTTTGCGCTATAGTGTAGGCTGAATTGGAGGGAATCCATGAAAAGAGTGCTTTGTGTGATATGGCTGCTTGGATTCTGCCTTGCGCTGTGCGGCTGCGGGGCGGCGGAAGATCAGCCGGATCCAGATAAACTTCAGATCGTCACGACGGTGTTTCCCGCTTACGATTTTGCCCGCCAGGTGGCAGGGGAGCGGGCGGAGGTGACACTGCTGGTGCCTCCCGGCATTGAGATGCACAGTTTTGAGCCGACGGCCAGGGATATGATCCGAATTCAGGAGGCCTCGCTGCTGGTCTGCAACGGGGGCGAGTCCGAGGAATGGCTGGAAGAGCTGCTGGCGGGACAGGACGGAGAGATGAATGTCCTGTCTATGCTCTCCTGTGTTGACGCCCTGGAGGAGGAGCTGAAGGAGGGCATGCAGTCGAACGAAGAGGACAGGGATGAGACGGAGTTCGACGAACACGTCTGGACCTCTCCGGTGAACGCGCAGGCGATCTGCCGTGCGATCGCAGAGAACCTCGCGGCTCTGGATCCTGACGGCGCGGAGGGATACAGCGCCAACTGTGAGGCCTATTGCGCGCAGCTGCAGGACTTGGATGCGGCCTTTCGCGAGGTGGTCCGCAGCGGCGTGCGGGACACCGTAATCTTTGCGGACCGCTTTCCGGTGCGCTATTTTGTGGAGGAGTACGGTCTGGAGTATTACGCGGCGTTCCCCGGCTGCGCGGAGGACACGGAGCCCGCGGCCGGTACGGTGGCGTTTTTGATCGACAAGGTACGCGAGGAGCAGATTCCCGCGGTGTTTTATATTGAATTCTCCAATGAGAAGATGGCCGATGTGATTTGCGAAGACACCGGCTGTGAAAAGCTGCTGTTTCACTCCTGCCACACAGTCAGCGCAGGCGAGCTGAACGCCGGAACAGGGTATCTGCAGCTGATGTACAACAACGTGACTTCGCTCAGGGAGGCTTTGAGCTGATGGCGATACTGGAATGCAGCGAGCTGTGCTTTTCCTATGACGGGGCGTCAGTGCTGGAGGGCGTGAGCTTTTCTGTCCGGGCAGGGGATTATCTCTGCATCGTGGGAGAGAACGGCTCGGGGAAATCCACGCTGATCAAGGGCTTGCTGGGCCTGAAAGCGCCGGAGCGGGGGAGTATCCGTTACGGCGAGGGCCTGAAAAGCACGGAGATCGGCTATCTGCCGCAGCAGACGCAGATCCAGCGGGACTTTCCGGCAAGCGTCGGCGAAGTGGTGCTCTCCGGCTGCCTCAATTCTCTGGGAAGGCGGCTGCACTACAGGGAGGAGGATCGTGACCGCGCGCGGATGAACATGGAGCGCATGGGCATTGAGGATCTGGCGGACAAGAGCTATCAGTCCCTGTCCGGCGGCCAGCAGCAGCGGGTGCTGCTGGCGCGGGCGCTGTGCGCCACAAAGAAAATGCTGCTGCTGGACGAGCCTGTCACCGGGCTGGATCCCGTGGCCACGGGAGAGCTGTACAACCTCATCAAGCTGGTAAACCTCTGCGACAACATCACGGTCATTATGGTTTCTCACGACATTCACGAGGCCGTTCGTTACGCTACCCATATTTTGCACCTGGGTCAGCGCCAGCTCTTTTTCGGAACCTCGGCGGCCTATCGGGAAAGCGATCTGGCCCGCCGCTTTTTAGGAGGGAACCGGCTATGACGGAGCTTTTGCATATGCTCTCCTATTCGTTTATGCAGCGCGCGCTGGTTGTGGGGGTGCTGGTCAGTCTGTGCGCCGCCCTGCTGGGCGTTTCACTGGTGCTCAAGCGCTATTCCATGATCGGGGACGGGCTGTCCCATGTGGGCTTCGGCGCACTTGCGGTCGCCTCTGCGCTGCATCTCGCGCCGCTGGCAGTTGCGGTTCCCGTGGTGGTGGTCACCGCGGTGCTGCTGCTGCGCCTGCGGGAGAGCAGCGGCGTCAAGGGTGATGCCGCGGTCGCGATTCTCTCCAGCAGCGCGCTGGCAATCGGCGTCATCAGTGTTTCGCTTACCACGGGGATGAATACTGAGGTGTCCAACTACATGTTTGGCAGTATCCTTTCCCTCAGCCGCACCGACGCGATCCTGAGCGTGCTGCTGTCCGCCGCAGTGCTGCTGCTGTTTGTACTGTTTTACCCGCGCCTGTTTGCCGTGACCTTTGACGAGAGCTTTGCCCGCGCCACCGGGACGAGGGCGGAGTCCTTCAACATGCTGCTGGCGGTGCTGACGGCGATCACGGTAGTGCTGGGCATGCGCATGATGGGCGCCCTGCTGATCTCCAGCCTGATTATTTTTCCGGCGCTGTCCGCCATGCGGGTGTGTCGGAGCTTTCGCTCCGTCGTGCTGTGTGCGGCGGCAGTTTCGGTGCTGTGCTTCCTGATCGGCGCCGTGTGCTCTTATTTTCTGGAGACGCCGACGGGCGCCAGCATCGTGGCGGTCAATCTCCTGTGCTTTGCCGGCTTTTCTCTGGCCGGGAGGAAAAGATAAGACACATCGCTTAAAAAATTCAAATAATATGCATTATCCCTACGGTATTCAGTAATATAATGCATATTAAGGGCAAGAATATTCGAACAGCACGAATATTCTTGCAAATAGCCCTTGACAGCGCCGGGGTATAGTGCTATTATCACAATTGCCCGCCGGGCAATTTATGGATTTTGACGAAACGAGAGGATATTGGTATGAAAAACGTGAAAAAGATTCTTTGCATTGTATTGGCCCTTGGCATGCTTGCGGCGCTGTCCGCCTGCGGCAGCAGCGCAGCACCGGCCAGCAGCGCGCCTGCGGCTTCCAAGAAGCTGGTGCTCGGCACCTCTGCAGACTATGCCCCGTTTGAGTTTATGTATCCCGATGAAAGCGGAAAGCTGGTTTATGGCGGTATCGATATCTTCGCTGCCGAGTACATTGCGGAGAAGATGGGTATGGAACTCCAGGTGGAGAACATGGGCTTTGACTATCTGCTGGCAAGCCTTTCCAAGGGTGATTTCGATATGGTCATGGCAGCCATTGAGAGCACCGAAGAGCGTTTGAACAGCGCGGATTTCTCCGATCCCTACTACACGGATTATCCTCCCATGATTCTGGTTCGGGCGGATGAGGCTGATCAGTACACCTCTACCGATTCTTTTAGCGGGAAGTCTGTCGGTGCTCAGACGGCCACGACCAAGGAAGGCATTGTCAAGGATGATCTGACAGGCGCCAACCTGGTATCTCTGCAAAATGTCAACGACTTGGTCAATCAGCTTGTCAACGATAAAATTGACGCTGTGATCCTGGACGGCGCAGTCGCGCTCCAGTTTGCTGCCGCCAACGACAAGTTGGTGGTTGCCGAGGTGGATCTGGGTGAGGCATATCCCTACTGCGTAGCCGTCGCCAAGGGAGATCCCAAGGGGCTGCTGCCCGACATCAATGCGGCCATTGCCGATATGCTGGCCAACGACAAGATCGCGGAGTTTGAGGAGCAGGCCGCTGCGCTCAGCGATGTGCTGGTGGAGGTTTCTGCTGACGACTGATTTCCCACAGGATGAAGTCTAACGTCCTGTATGCAGAGTCCGGCAATCGGACTCTGCATACTTGGACGTTTTATTGTATTTACGAAAGGGTGCTTTCCTATGTGGTGGAGTAATCTGTTTACGGACACGAGCTCGTCAAGTTTCTTCAACTTCTCCTTCTTGCCGAAATACGGGGTATTCTTTATTCAGGGCATTGAGTACACGCTGCTGCTGGCTGTGGTCTCGGTGCTGCTGGCTGTGATTCCGGCCTTGCTGCTGGCCCTGATGCGTCTGAGCAAGAACAAGCTGATCCACGGCATCTCCGGCGCCTATATCGCGCTTTTCCGGTCGACGCCGCTGCTGGTTCAACTGTCGATCATTTATTTCGGACTCTTCGGTGTGATCAACATTCCTCGTTACCCGCTGTTCGGCTTCGTGGATATCAGCCGTTTTATTCCCGGCGTTGTGGCCTTGGCGTTGAACAGCTCCGCTTATGTCGCGGAGATCTTCCGCGCGGGCATCCTGGCGGTGGACAGGGGGCAGACCGAGGCGGCCCGCTCTCTGGGCCTGAACGGCTGGCAGACCATGCGCCTGGTGGTGCTGCCCCAGGCCATTAAAAACGTGCTGCCCGCCCTTGCCAATGAGATTATCACCATGGTGAAGGAGAGCTCCATCTGCTCTACGTTGGGCATGGCGGAACTGATGTTCGGCGCAAAGGCCGTGGCCTCCTCCACTTACATCACGCTGGCCCCGTACACGCTGGCTGCGCTGATCTATTTCTGTATCAATTATCCGGCTTCCAAGGGAATCGAAGCGATCGAAAGGAGGATGCGCCGTGGAGACCAACACTGATCTGATCCGCGTTGAAAAGGTGACGAAGGAATTCAATAATGGCGCAGTCAAAGCGCTCTTTGAGAGCGATCTGACGGTAAAGCGGGGCGAAGTCGTAGCGATTATCGGCCCCTCCGGCTCCGGCAAGTCCACGCTTCTCCGCTGTCTGAATCTTCTGGAAAGACCCACCTCCGGTCATATCTACTTCGACGGAGTTGACCTGGCGGACCGGTCCGTAGACATCAATATGCATCGCAGAAAAATGGGCATGGTGTTCCAGCATTTTAACCTTTTCCCGCATAAGACGGTCCTGCAGAACATCATTCTGGCTCCGGTTACGCTGAAGCAGAAGACAACGGCGGAGGCGACAGAGAAGGCAAAGCAGCTTTTGGAACGCATCGGCCTGCCGGACAAGATCAACGAATACCCAAACAGGCTTTCCGGCGGCCAGAAGCAGAGGATCGCCATTGTGCGTGCGCTGGCCATGGAGCCGGAGGTAATGCTGTTTGACGAGCCTACTTCTGCCCTGGATCCTGAAATGGTCGGTGAAGTGCTGGATCTGATGCGGGATCTGGCAAAGGAGGGCATGACCATGGTGGTCGTGACCCATGAGATGGGCTTTGCCCGCGAAGTGGCGGATCGGGTCATCTTCATGGATGGCGGTTCCATCCTGGAAGAGAATACTCCTTCCGAGCTGTTTGACCATCCCCAGAATCCGAGGACGCAGCTCTTCTTATCGAAAGTATTATGAGAAAAGGGTGGAAAGCTCTGAAATGCTGAACAATTCCTATCTGCTGCTGGATACGGAGGCCCTTATCCACAACGTGCGCGTGCTGCGGGAGGAATCGGGCGGCGCCAAGCTGGTTCCGGTCATCAAAGACGATGCGTACGGGCTCGGCGCAGCAGCGGCAGCGAAAATACTGATCAACTGCGGAATTGACACCTTTGCCGTCTCTCATGTTTCAGAAGGCGTCGCCCTGCGTGAAGCGGGGATCAAGGCGGAGATCTGGATCCTGAGTATCCCCTTGGATTTTCAGCTCGACAGCGCCGTCGTGGCAGATCTGGTCTTGCCGCTGGGCAGCTTCCGCCAGTTTGAGCCGCTGACAAGAGCCGCAGATAAGGCGGGAAAATCCATTCCCGTGCAGATCAAGCTGGACACAGGGCTGCACAGGATCGGTTTTCTGGAAGGGGAACTGCCGCGATTGGCGCGAGAACTCAAGCAATCTGCGGACAGCCTTCGCTGCGTCGGAACCTTTTCTCATTTTTCCGACAACGACCCCGTGCACATGAACCAACAGTTTGCCCTTTTCCTGACCATGACGGAACAGCTGAGCGCCCTGGGGGTGGAGCCCGGGCTGCGACACATCTCCAGTTCTGCATCGCTCGAAGCTGATCCCCGGTATAATCTGGATGCGGTACGGATCGGCAGGCGGCTCTACATGGACAATCCATATTCACCAACAGGCCGGATCCGGGAACCCGCTTCGCTGCGTGCGTATATCCTGGATATCCGAAACCGGAAAGCGGGAGACACGCTCTCCTACGGAAATGTTTTTCACCTGCCGAAAGATGCGACCGTGGGTGTGCTGTCCATTGGATACGGAGACGGATTGAGCCTGGACCTGTTTCATAAGCAGGCGGAGGTTCTTATCCGCGGAAAACGGGCAAGGCTGCTGGCCTGCTGTATGGATCAGAGTTTTGTGGACCTGACCGGCATTCCCTGCGCGGTGGGAGATGAAGTGACGCTGTTCGGCTATGACGCAGACGGGAACCTTCTGTCGTCGCAGGAGATTGCCAACCGGATCGGTGCCAATGAGGGCTGCGCTCTGACCAGCGCTCTGACGCCGCGTGTGGCGCGGATCGTGCGTTGACGCCTGTACCCGTTGAATACGAAACATCTCCCATGATCACGCTCGTGAGCATGGGAGATGTTTTCAGTTTTTTCAGCATTAGCACTCGGAATTCTTGAGTGCTAATATTAACAGTTTATTCATAAATTGGGCTATATTTGTTCACAAATGTGTTGTATTTTATATACAGAACGAAGCGAAAGAAATGAATGTTTCGACAAAATGTAAATACAATATGATGTGGAGGTATAGATTATGTTTGAACTGATTCCTTTTGAACGCCACGGCCGCAATGTTTCCGTATATGACCCGTTCCGCGCCTTTGACGAGCTGGAGCGCAGCTTCTTCGGCAATCCCGCACGCAGCGCGGTGTCCGCGTTCCGTACCGATGTGACCGATACCGGCGATGCTTACAAGCTGGAGGCGGAGCTGCCCGGCTTTAAGAAGGACGATATCAAGATCGATATCGAGAACGATTGCCTGACCATCAGTGCGGAGCGCAAGCTGGAGAATGAGGACAAGAAGGCGAACTTCGTCAAGAGGGAACGCTATTACGGCTCTTACAGCCGCAGCTTTGATGTGTCCGGCATCAATGTGGATGGGATCGAGGCCGCTTACACCGACGGCGTCCTGACGTTGACGATGCCCAAGAAGGTGGAGACCGTCCCCGCCAGCCGCAGGCTGGAGATCAAGTAAACATCTGCAGAACAGCTGTGGAGGCGCTCTGAGAGCGCCTCCACTTTTTTTGGCCGCGGTCCAGCGGAGAGAACCTGTGCGGGAAACCGCAGCTCATAAATACCTTTTGACAGCCCGGCCCGGCTACGGTATACTGTCTCCGTCAGGAGGGGTGCCCATGTATTTCGATACCCATGCCCACTATGATGACCGGGCTTTTGACGCGGACCGGGAGACGCTGATGGCACAGATGCCGGCCGCCGGGGTTGAGCTGATTGTGGATCCGGGCTGTGACAGAGAGAGCAGCGAGGCCGCCATTGCCCTTGCGGAGCGCTTTCCCTATGTCTACGCCGCAGTGGGCTTTCATCCGGAGGAGTGGGAGAAGGCCACAGAGACGGGTTTTGACCGGATTCTGGAACTGGCGCGGCACCCCAAGTGCGTGGCTATCGGAGAGATCGGCTTGGACTATTATTGGGATGCGGAGCACAAACAGGAGCAAAAGGCGCTCTTCCGGCGGCAGATTGAGCTGGCGATTGCCTGCGGCAAGCCGGTCATTGTCCATGACAGGGAGGCACATGGGGACTGTCTAGAGATGGTTCGGGAGTACCCGGAGCTTCGCGGCGTGTTTCATTGCTATTCCGGCAGCGCGGAGATGGCGCGGGAGCTTCTGAAACGGCACTGGTACCTGGGCTTCGACGGCCCGGTTACGTATAAGAACGCAAGAAAAGTGCTGGAGGTATTGGAGATCTGCCCGCCGGAGCGGATTGTGATCGAGACG
>JAEEGL016031721.1_pt1 | contig 10106 bp, 8 predicted proteins | sample 9134231 | NCBI WGS metagenome assembly JAEEGL01 (sample SAMN16246548, study PRJNA631951) | gut metagenome | biome: gut microbiome; feature: rumen; material: fiber-attached | host: Bos | place: Iran: Karaj | collected 2018-10 | reverse complement strand
GGAGATCTGTGCATTGTGAACTCCTCAGAGGAGCCCGGGGAGGACGGGCCGCAGATCGTGACGCGCGCGATCCCGGAAGAGATGGAGACGCTGGAATACTGCGGCATGTATGGTGAGTGGATGATCTTCCTCGCCTGTGATACGGAGGCGAAGACCAACGCGCTGTATTCTCTCAGCGGAGTGAGCGGGGAGCTGACCTGCCTCGGGGAGATCGAGGTCCCGTACGCGGAGAACGGCAATTTTAACCCGGCGCTGCTGACACAGCAGTTTCTCTCCGATGAAAAGGGAATTTATCTGTCGGCTGCCTGCTTCCAGGGAAGAGCCGCAGCGCTCGGCTCCTATGTGTGTGTCGGCGCCGTTCCCGGGGAAGAGGACAGTGCTTACGTGATCACGGATATCACGCAGGCGGATCCCGATCTGCCTTCGGACCTGATCGAGATCCCTGTTCTGGGGCTCTTCGAACCGGGCGAGCCTGAGATCGTTCCGGCCAGGAAAGGAACGCTCGAGCTGTCGCTGGATTACTGCGGGGATCTTATCTATGTTGACAGTCCTTACAGCGCATGGGTGCTGCGGGAAGACTTTGTGAAGGAGTACGATTACTGGGACGAGGCAGAACCGGTCGATATCATTCAGGATATGTCTGTGATCGGGGAGACCGCTTACGTCATCCGCGCTACAGTCCTGAGGGTGCCTGACAGTGACTGGTATCCCCACTACGCGCTGCTTTCCATGACATGGGAGCGAATCCCGTTCGGCCAGGGAGATGTCCGGTCGGACGGTTACGCGAAAAGCGTGCAGACGATGGCGCAGATGTTCGAGTCTTATTGAGAAAGGAGGCCTTCAGAATGCTGAAACAGAATTGGATTACAAGAGGCATGAAAAAGAGCCTTCCGCTCCTCATCGCGGCGGCACTGTTTGCGGGACTCACTCCGCTCAGCGCGCTCGCTGTCACATCGGAGGGCAGCGGAACCGGTGAAAATGAGGTTGTGAGCGAAGAGACTGAGACGCCGAAGAAGGACGAGATGAAGCAGGTCGCCGGCGAGGCGAGAAGCCTCACCGAGGAAGAACTGGCTGATCTTTCGGACAGCCTGGATGACGGGGACATCGGCTTTTTCATGACGGAGTACTCCCGCCCGGAGGAGATCCGGTGGGGCGATGTATTCTATGACGGCGCAGGGATCGCCGTGATTCCGGACGCGGAGCAGAGAGAAGCCTACGAACAGTGGGACGGCGAGACGGAAAACAGGCTCGTCGCGGTATATGAGCGGGATGCTGCGGAACTCGTCCTGGAAAAGACCGGAACCGACTACAGTGACGCCAGGTATCCGCTCCAGCTGGACTGGCTGTCCGTCAGTGACGAGCACAGCGGAGACAGGCTTTACATCACGGATCACGGCGATACGGACTGGCCGGCCATCAGGTTTACCGATGGAACAGCCGACGGGGATCTGTACTGCCTGTACTATGTCCGCCCGGACAAGGCACATGATATCGATGAGAGAGAATATGTGATGACGGCCCGGATCGATCAGGACGGAAACCGGACCTATCTCTCGAACCTTCCCACGGACGTGCCTGCGCCGAAGACGCTCGTTACGATCGATTTCTTCGATTCCAGGACGGAAGCGATGCAGCAGGGGCCTGTCACGGCGCTGGCTGCGCGGCCGATGGACTCGGATGAGACCGCTGACTGGTACTGGGCGCTGATCACGGCGGCAGAAGATGATGTCGAGATCTCTGTGGACCGCGCCTATGTGGATTCCAGCATCGCGCATTACCTGTCTCTGGAAGGCATCCGGATCCCTGATCTCAATCTCGGCAGGGCGGTCCTCATGAAGGGAGAGAGCGCGCTGCTCAGGATCAGCCTGCCCCGGGAGCCACGCATCCGGGTCGCTGCCGCGAAGGACGGATACTTCGGGGAATACTGGTTCGGCGAAGACAGCCGCCTGAAACTGTTTGACGCGGAAGGACTTCCGAAACAGCGTTATGTGATCGGACACGACATCGAGGGCGAAGGCCGCGGCTGCGGGTATGGCAATGAGGCGGGACTCGACGGCTTCCTGGAGGGGGGCTGGATCGTGTTCGATGAGGCGACCGGTGAACCGGCTGGCGGCGTGGTCTTCTCGGACCATGGCTCCATGTGGATCATCACGGAAGATCTCAGAGTTTATCAGGTGGAACTGCAGTACGACACGATGAGCGGAAAGGTTCCGGACGTCCTCAGAACGACTATCTATGACGAAGACACGAGAAAAGACCTGCCGGAAGAACTGTTCCCGGAACAGTACGGCACCGGAGACTACCTGATCGAAGCAGAGCAGCTGAAGAACGAGCAGGTACTGACACTGACACAGATAAATAACGGCTTCGGGGCACTCAGCTATCTGATGCCGGGCGCGGACGAGGATACACACGAGTTCGTCCTGCACAGATATATCGGCAGCGCGAAATAACAGGAATGAGGGTAAAGCAAATGAGCGACAGCACGGAAAAGAAAATCAGCGAAGTGACGGAGGCGGCAGAACCGGCGGCGGAAAATACCACTGCAGAACAGGCAGCAGAGAAGAAGAAAAAACCTGTCGTCAAAAAGACCGTCTTCGAACCGGAGCAGAAAAACGCGAACGGCCTGGACGAGGTGATCTACCGGCATTACCTCGCGAGGGAGAACGCTGCGAAAGAAGCGGCGAAGAGCGGTAAACCTGCGGCACCGGCACAGATCGGCCCGATGTACGGCAATATGGATATCGGCCTGATGCGTCTGCCGGACGAGCATCCGACCTACGAACTGGTCGATCTCGCGAAGGACGTAGAGGAGAAGGACTGCGAACTAAAAGGTGTGCCGTACCGCGTCTACACGCCGCAGAAAGAGGCACCGGCCGGCGGCAGGGCCTGCATCGTCTACGTGCACGGCGGCGGATTCGTGATGGGAGGCCTCACGAGGCTGAACAACATTAACCGCAGGCTGGCGGACGTCATGAACGCGGTCGCGGTCCATGTGGATTACACGCTCTCCCCGGAAGCGGCTTATCCCACGGGCGTCAACGAGTGCTACGACGTGATCGAGGAGCTGGCAGACAACGCGCAGACGTACGGGATCGACCCGGACAGGATCTATATCCTCGGTGACTCCGCGGGCGGCAACATGTGCGTCTCTCTCGTCCTGCGCGACGAGGAGCTCGGACGGAACCTCATCAAGGCACAGGTGCTGTTCTATCCTGTGCTGGACCTGACGAGCTACAGCCACGATACCTTTGAGATGGAGATGATGGGAGAAGACCTTGACCCCATGATCACGGGCAAGATCAGCCAGATGTGGAAGGCCAACGACGGGGAAATGGGTGTGAACAGCGCTTATCTCCAGGGATTCACGGGCGGAGAGGACTATCACGTATCGCCTCTTCTCGCTCCGGAGGAGATCCTCGCGAAGATGCCGAAGACGATCATGATCACCGCGGAATATGATTTCCTGCGGATCCAGTGCGAGGAATTTGTGTACAGGCTGGAAGAGGCAGGCGCGGACGTCTCCTACTATATGTACGCGGGAACGTTCCACGGATTCCTGGAGCGCGTCGGCGTGTTCGCGGAAGCGGATCACAGCATCCACCTCGTCGCGGACCTGCTTCGCTGAGGACAGATCCGGGCAGGCCTGCTGGCAAAGCCGGGTGAGGGGAAGGAACTTCAGGCATGGACGTTTTCGCAGAATACAAGAGGAAACTCTGCAGTGCGGACGACGCCGTCCGCTGCGTGAAGAGCGGCGACTGGGTCGACTACACGGTCGCGCTCGGATTTCCGCCGCTGCTCGACGCGGCGCTTGCGCGGAGAAAAGAGGAACTGACGGACGTCAAGATCAGAGGCAACCTGATCTTCGGTCCCATTCAGACAGCGGAATGCGATCCGGAGAGAGAGCATTTCATCTACAATACGTGGCACTGTTCCGAGTATGAGAGAAAGCTCTGCGACCGGGGCCTGTGCAACTACATCCCGATGGTGTTCCACAATGTCGTGCCGTATTACCAGCACTTTCTCACCGTCAATGTCGTGATGGTGTCCGTGACGCCGATGGACCGCCACGGATATTTCAACCTCTCCTGCAGCACAGGGACGACAAAGGGCATCGTTGAGCAGGCGGACATCGTGATCGCGGAGGTGAATGAGAACCTTCCGCGGGTGTGCGGCGGCTTCGGCGAGTGCGTGCACCTCTCGGAAGTGGACTATGTGGTGGAAGGGGAGCACGACCCGCTGCCCCAGATCGGCGGCGACGCGCCGACCGAGATCGACCGCGCGATCGCGTCGCATATCGTGCCGCTCATCGCGGACGGGGCGACGCTCCAGCTCGGCATCGGCGGCATGCCGACCTGCGTCGGCAGAATGCTTGCGGAGTCCGACCTGAAGGATCTCGGCATGCATACAGAACTATGCTCAGACGCGTACGTCGATCTCCATAATGCCGGGAAGCTCACGAACCGGCGGAAAACGCTTTTCCCCGGAAAAGGGGTCGTCGGGGTCGCGTTCGGAACGAACAAGCTCTACGACTGGCTGGATGACAACCCCGGGATCGCGTTCTGCCCGCTGGATTTTGTCAACGACCCGGCGGTGATCGGCGGGATCGACAACATGGTATCCATCAACGGATGCATCAGCGTGGATCTGTTCGGACAGGTCTCGTCGGAGAGCAGCGGAATGCGGCAGATCAGCGGCACGGGCGGACAGCTCGACTTTCTGCTTGGCGCTTCGACTTCAAAGGGCGGCAAGGCGTTCCTGTGTCTCCCTTCCGTGCATGTAGCCCGCGACGGCACAAGGCGTTCCAATATCGTCCCGCACTTCAGCGGAGAGATCATCACCTCGCCGAGATCCCAGGTCTACTACATCGTCACGGAATACGGCGCGATCAACCTCGAGGGAAGGACGACCTGGGAGAGGGCGCAGATGCTGATCGACATCGCGCATCCGGACTACCGGGAAGAACTGATCCGGGAGGCGGAGGAACAGAAGATCTGGAGACGCTCCAACCGGCGCTGACGGGATCCGTGCAGCGGATTCCGGCGGCAAAGGGCAGGAGAGAGGCAATATATGTACAAATTCGACAGCAGGATCCGTTACTCGGAAGTGGGACCGGACGGATGCCTGACCATGGAGTCACTCATAAATTATTTTCAGGATTGTTCATCGTTTCAGTCCGAGGAACTGGACATCGGCATCCGCTACATGAACGAAAATCAGCTCATGTGGATCGTGAATTTCTGGCAGATCGACGTTCTGCGCTATCCGCGGCTCGGAGAAGAGATCCGGACAGGCACGCTCCCGTACAGCATCAAATCGTTCCTCGGACTCCGTAATTTCATGATGGAAACGGCGCAGGGTGAGCTGCTCGCCGTGGCCAATTCCGTGTGGTCGATGGTGAACACCGCGGAGAACGCCCTGATGCGGGTCCCGCAGGAGATCACAGATAAATATGAACTGGGGGAGAAACTTGAAATGGAATATCTCCCCAGGAAGATCCGGCTGCCGGAAACAGACGGGACGAAGCTACCGGAGATCACGATCCAGGAACACCACCTCGACACGAACCGTCACGTAAACAACGGGCAATTCGTGCGGCTCGCGCTGATGGAGATGCCGAATGTGAACCGGGTAAGAAGGCTTCTGGTGGAGTATCGGAAACAGGCTTTCCTCGGCGATGTCATGTATCCGGTAAAATATGAGGATGGCGAAAACACGGTGATCGTCAGCCTGAACGCAGCGGATGGCACACCTTACGCGGTCGTCAGGGCAGACGCGGCAGAGTGAAAGACAGGAAGGAAACAGAGTGCTGAAACTTGGTGAGATACAGAAACTGAAGATCGCGAGAGAAGTATCGTTCGGCGTATATCTGACAGACGGCGAGGAGGAGGTGCTTCTCCCGAAGAAACAGGTCCCGGAAGGCGCAGGCGCGGGCGATGAGGTGGAGGTGTTCCTATACCGCGACTCGGAAGACCGAAAGGTGGCGACATGCAGCCGCCCGAAGCTCCTTCTGCATGAAGTCGGGCGTCTTGCGGTGGCGGACGTCACGAAGATCGGCGCTTTTCTGGAGTGGGGGCTGGAGCGGCAGCTTTTCCTCCCTTTCAAAGAGCAGACCGCGCGGGTCGCAAAAGGAGATGAAGTCCTCACGGCTGTCTATCTGGACAAGTCGGAGCGCCTCTGCGCGACGATGAACGTGTATCCGTACCTCGAAAGCAGGAGCCCTTATCATACAGGAGACCAGGTGCGGGGCACGGTCTATGAGACGAGCGACAACTTCGGCGCCTTCGTCGCCGTGGATGACCTTTACTCCGGCCTGATCCCGAAGAAAGAGCTGGTGCGCGACATTCCGATCGGAAGCGCGGTGGAAGCCCGCGTGACCAGTGTCAGGCAGGACGGGAAGCTGAACCTGTCGATCCGGGAGAAATCCTGGCTGCAGATCGGGACGGATTCCGACCGCATACTGGAAAGGCTCGCGGCGGGCGGCGGCGTGATCCCGTTCTCGGACAAGGCGGATCCCGCCCTGATCCGGAAAGAGATGGGGATGAGCAAGAACGAATTCAAGCGCGCGGCGGGACATCTCCTGAAAGAAGGAAAGATCCGGATCCTGGAAGACCGGATCGAGGCGGCGGAGTAAGCCCTGGATCCCCGCTGATGAAAAAACGGATATTCTGCCGGTAAAACGGCGGGCGACGGTCTTTTGCCGCTGCCCGCCTTATTTTTAGGCAGATGACGGCGCGAATATAAAAAAAGAATAAACAACGGCACAATTCTGCCGAAATCCCGGAGGGAATGCGGCCATTCTTTGGAGGAATTCCTAATTGTTTTCCATCGGAATTCGTCTAAGATAATGCGTTGAACCGAAGAGGTTCGGAAAGAGAGGTAACTGCTATGAAAGTGACAAACATTGAGAATATCAAAGGACTGTTCGAAACCATCGATTCCTGCACGGGAAGAGTCGAGCTGGTCACGGATGAGGGCGACCGCCTGAATCTGAAGTCCAAGCTGTCACAGTACGTATCGCTCGCGGAGGCGTTCTCCGGCGGCGAGATCAGGGAGATGGAGCTCGTGGCGTACGACCCGGACGACATCAGGAAACTGCTGCAGTTCATGGTGGACAACAAATAAAAAGCATGACGGGAACCTATGCGGAACCACAACGCCCGTATGGTACAGGAAAGCCCTTGTATGTCGTGAGGCAGAAGGGGTGGCCGGGACACGGAGCCGGAGACAGCCGGACAGATGTCCCGGCTTTTTTATTTGATAATAATGTGAATTATTCACAAAAAAAGAGCGGGAATTTGTTGAATTTTACCTATAATTACTATAGAATTTAAACAGGTATGGCATCATTTATGAGGGGGAACACATGATACCGAGTCAGGTTCTGCAGAATACGATCGAGGGGATCCGCGACATCTCGCATCTGGAGATCGCAGTAACGGATGCGGACGGACATGAAGTGGCGTCGACCGCGCAGGTGTTTGGGGAAGCACAGGCGGTCACGGCAGATTTTATCAGTTCACAGGCGGATTCGCAGTCAGCGGGGGAATTCCGCTTTTTCAAAGTGTTTGACGAGCATCAGCTCGAGTATATCCTGATCCTGAAGGGAGGACTGGAGGAGACGCTTCTTGTAGGCCGCCTCGCGGCACTGCAGATCAGCGGCCTTCTCGTCGCGTTCAAGGAGAGGTACGACAGGGACTCTTTCATGAAGAACCTCCTGCTCGACAACCTCCTGCTCGTGGATATCTACGGGCGTGCGAAAAAACTCCGCATTCCGCTGGACGCGCAGCGCGTCGTCATGATCATCGAGACGGTTCCGGACAAGGAACGCAACGCGCTCGAGGCAATGCAGGAATATGTCGGCGCGAGCACGACGGATTTCGTCACGGCGGTCGATGAGAACAACGTCGTCATCGTGCGCACGTTCGGCCAGAACGACAAGGTCACGGACATCCCGAGATCCGCCCAGGCAATGGAAGCTTATCTGATGGAAGAGGGCTTTTCCGGGATCTGCATCGCGTACGGCACGGTGGTCGGAGAGATCAAGGAAGTCAGCCGCTCCTACAAGGAAGCGAAGATGGCGCTGGACGTCAGCAAGATATTCTTTGAAGATCATACGATCATCGCGTATAATGAGTTGGGCATCGGGCGGCTCATCTACCAGCTTCCGATCCCTCTGTGCAAGATGTTCATCCGCGAGATCTTCAAAGGCAGGAATCCGGACGAGTTCGACGAGGAGACGATCACGACGATCAACAAGTTCTTCGAGAACAGCCTGAACGTGTCCGAGACATCCCGCCAGCTGTTCATTCACAGGAACACGCTGGTCTACCGCCTTGACAAGCTGCAGAAGAGCACAGGTCTCGACCTGCGCGTCTTCGAGGACGCCATCACCTTCAAGATCGCGCTCATGGTCGTCAAGTACATGAAGTATATGGAACAATATGATTATTAAAACGAGGACGGCACAAGACGCCTGAGGCAGACGCTGGGATGCTTGCATACTGGCGTCTGTATCAGGCGGATTGTATCGGGTTGTTAAACCCAGTCCGCGATTCCGCAGGAATTGCGGACTTGCCGTCCGAGTGTAAGCGAGGCTGAGGATTCCGTCCGAGTGTAAGCGAGGCTGAGACCTGCAGCCCGAGCTGTTCTAATTTCTCACGAGGTATTATGGCAAGAAAAAAACAGACGCATCAAATCCCCGAAGGCAACGTCATCACGCTTGAGAACGTCTACAAGTCGTACGCAAAGGGAGCGCCCGCACTCAACGGGATCTCCCTGGACATCAAGCAGGGTGAATTTGTCTTCATCGTCGGCAATTCCGGCTCCGGCAAATCGACGCTCATACGGCTCCTTCTGCGCGAGCTGAAAGCGACGGAGGGCTACATCAACGTGCTGGGATACGACCTGAATACGATCCGCAACGGCAGGATCCCGAAATTCCGCCGCAATCTCGGCATCGTTTTCCAGGACTTCCGTCTCCTGAACGACCGGAACGTCTATGAAAACGTCGCGTTCGCGCAGCGCGTCATCCAGGTATCCGGGAGAATGATCCAGAAGAACGTGCCGGCGATCCTGGCAATGGTCGGACTTGCGGATAAGTACAAGAGCAAGCCGCTGGAGCTCTCCGGCGGCGAGCAGCAGCGCGTCGCGCTCGCAAGGGCGATCGTGAACAAGCCGATGATCCTCCTGTGCGACGAGCCGACCGGCAACCTCGACCCGGCCAACGCATGGGATATCATGCAGCTCCTGGAGGAGATCAACGAGACCGGGACCACGGTCGTCGTCGTCACCCACAACCGTGAGATCGTCAATGCCATGCACAAGCGCGTCATCACGATGAAGAAGGGCGTCATCCTGAGCGACCAGGAATTCGGGAGCTACAACGACGAAGAGGTCGGCGAGGAAGAAGACGAAGAAGACCCCGACATGTTCGAGGAGCAGAATTTCACCGGCGGCTGGCGTACGGACACGCTTCCGCTCATCTGAGGAAGGGACAGACTGCGGCGTGAAAGTGCCGCGGACACAGGGATCATATGAGGATCAGTACGTTTTTTTATGCAATAGGACAGGGTTTCAAGAACCTCGTCCGGAACAGATGGTTTGCGCTGGCGGCGATCGCGACGATCACCTCCTGCCTGTTTATGTTCGGCGTCATGGCCGCGGTCGTGCTGAATTTCCGCCACGTCGTTCAGACGGTGGAAGAGGGCGTCTCCGTCACGGTCTTCTTTGAACCCGGCACCACCGAGGAGCGGATCCGGCAGATGAAGGTCGAGATCGAGGAGCGGGAAGAGGTGGCGGACGTCACATTCGTCTCCGCGGAAGAAGCGTGGGATTCTTTCAAGGACGAGTATCTCGGGGAGTACACGGACGGCTTCACCGAGAATCCTCTCGAGGGCATGGACAACCTGGAGATCAATCTGAAAGACGTATCCAGGCAGGGCGAACTGATCTCGTTCCTGGAGACGATGCCGGAAGTGCGCGAAATGAACTACTCGGCGGTCACGGCTGACACTCTGACGGGAGCTAACCGTCTGATCGCATATATTTCGATCGGCATCATCGGCCTGCTGCTCGCCGTCTCGATCTTCCTGATCAACAACACG
>JAEEGL015526095.1_pt1 | contig 10106 bp, 7 predicted proteins | sample 9134231 | NCBI WGS metagenome assembly JAEEGL01 (sample SAMN16246548, study PRJNA631951) | gut metagenome | biome: gut microbiome; feature: rumen; material: fiber-attached | host: Bos | place: Iran: Karaj | collected 2018-10 | reverse complement strand
GCAAAGTTCTGAATAATCATTGTAAAACGAATATTTCTAGAACGAGCTGCTGTAATCATCGTAGTAACATCTTTTAATGGTGGCATATTAGGAAACTCATCCAAAATAAAGTTCGTACGAATTGGTAATTTTCCACCATGTCTTTGGGCTACAGAAATTAGTGTTTCATAAATTTGCTTTAATAAAATAGTAACTAAAGAGTGATATGTTTTCTTTTCATCTTGAATAACAATAAATACGGCTGTTGGTCTTTCTCCAATACTCTCTAGATTAATATCACTGTAACTTAACATTTCTGATAAATTTTCACGAGATGCAAATAATTTTACCTTTTGTTTAAAAACAGATAAAATACTTCCTTTCGTTTCACTAGGTGCCATAATGGTACTAGAAGCATTGATGGAAGCAGCACTATTTGGATCTTTCGCAGCAAAATACTCTTTAATATAAGTAGATCCACCAAACTTTTCTTCTCCAACGGTTGTCGCAAGAGAAATACTATTAATATTAATCTCATCTGGTTTTGCATCTTCAAATAATCCTAAGGCTACTCCAGAGAAATAATCTGCTGATGTTTTCTCCCAGAATGGATCAGCATTCTTATTCGAATCATCATACAAAATGTTTAATGCTAAGTCATCTAATAACTCAATCGCTTTATCTTGATTTCCAGATTTATACATTTGATAAGGTAAAGACATTGGATTCCAAGCATTACCATTTTGTGGATCACGGAAATTAAGAAGTAAGATTTGATATCCTCTAGCACGTAACATATTACTTGTTTTTTCATAAATCTCACCCTTAGGGTCTGTGATAATCATAGACTCTTTGGCTTTTGCTAAACTATATACTTGAGGTAATACTACAGTCTGTGTTTTACCAGAACCAGTAGCTCCGATAACTAAAGAGTGATACTCTCCATTATCTACCCACATTTCTTTCTCATTTAAAATTAAAGGAATACCGGCTTGTTTTGAATTCTTTGCTAAGATAGGAACACAAGATAATTCCTCTTGCATTTCTTTATCTTTACACCATCTAGAATACCCTTTATCCTTTTTATCTGTAGTAATTCCAAAACCCTTTTCTCTTTCAAAAAACATAGAACTTACACTAGCAAATAATCCAAGTAACGCTAATAAATATAGGAACAAAGTAGAAAAGAAATACTTTGGTCCAAAAGCTGGAAATGGATTTAATCCAGATAAATGACCTTCTGTCGCAAATGTATGAACATTCACAACACAAATAGCCACAATATATAATAGAAAAGCTGCAAACATTCCAAAGATTAATAAATCTTCTGGATCTGCTCTAAACTTAAACTTCATACTACAACGCTCCTTCACCCTTTATTATATCTTAACTTTTAAAAACTGTCATTAATTTATTGATTAGAAATTAAAGTTTTAAAACCATCTTGTTGCCATTGTACAAGCATATCAATTTGATCTTCCATACTATATTTTCCACAACTAAAAATCAGTTCATAATCTCGGTTTTGATCCACATTGATAAAACTTGTTGGAAATGGTTTACAACCATTCAAAGAACGATTTTCATTCAATTCATGATAAATCATATAAACCTTTTCATTTTTCACCATAAAAGCAATAGAAAAAATCTGATTTGGTTCACTTTCCATCGGAAAAGCATTACTGATAAAATAGAACATTTCTTCTTTTCCATCTTGATCGATATCAAAAGGAACTTCTAAAAAAACAGTAAACTCACTATCAAGACTCAAAGCATCATCACTTAATACTTGATCGACATAAGAACGATTGGTAATCTCTCGCATGGTAAAATCTTTTACAGGAATTTTAAAATTACTATTATAGGCAAGAAGTGTTCCTTCAAAAGGAACGGCATTATTCTTTTTATCAAATAGATACCACTTATCATCATGCCATAAATAATAATCTCCAAATTCTTTATTATCTACAAAAGTATGAAACTCTTTCCAATTTAAAGATTGTACGGAAGTAACATTTCGAATATTCGTCCATTTACCATTTTGATAAGTCCAAATCGTAGTATCTCCTACGACAATAGTCGCAGCAGTATTACCTCTTCGAATATTGTTCACTCCTAATAATAAAAACATAACAAAGAAGAAAACAAAGATACAAATTATTAAGATTATATATAACTTCTTATCTCGCATAATAATCACCTATACCACTCTAAAATAAGCTAAAGTTGATGTGTTTCCCCATGGATATTCTTGCCACATATTAGTAGAAGTACTACCAGGATCCATCATATTAATGGTATCTCCGTTGACAGAGTCAATAGCGACCCAGTGTTGTCCAGTATTTCCTTTTACTTCGGCCACAACATAGATATTCTTTTGATTTACTAATTCTTTAATTTTATTTAATTTTTCTTGTCGAGACATTCCTGAAACATAAACTCTTCCTTGGAATTGGAATCTCGGAGCAATCTGACTCACAGAAGCCCAAATAAAGTTTCCTCCTGAGAATCCTCCTCGACTATTTAAATAATCAACAAAGGTACCAGGATTGAAATTCGCAACATTCGTTGGAACTCCACTCTTCGCAATAAGAATCGCAACAGAAGTAGCTAAACAACCAATCTGTTGAATCGTTCTTCCACTAGTACCAATTTGTACATTGGTCCAAGGACCACTATATTGTTTCCAACTAGCGAACTCTCCACTTGATACTCCACAGAAAGATTCATCTGCTTTACAACTAGCTCTGGTAACATCACTCGCACCATATTGACGATCTCCCTGATTATAAACTTGTAATAATATTTGTTTATACTTTAATCCCTCATTTGCATAAGAAATAAATTTATTTTGTTCTGCTTGTTGGTACCCTGTATAAACAATATAACCTTGATCATTAACAACGACTTCTCCACTCGTTTGAGAAGAATAAGCTCGTAAGTTAGAAGTAGAAGATAAAGGACTTTTACGGAATCCATTATCATGATTCAAACCACTATAAACTTGTCCCCATTGACCAGAAGTTCCAGAACATCCTTTATCTGGATCACAATAAACTTGGTCTTGACTACAAGCTGCCACTTGTAAAACCCAAGTTCCATCTTCTTCCTTTTGAAGAGTTCTCCATCCCTCTAAATCTGCATGACGTGCTAAAATATAACTTCTCGCCGCAACCATTTGTGCTTTAATCGCTTCTTCTGGAGCATCTTCACCAATCATTTGATAAGTAACTCCTAAAATATATTTTTCAAATGGAATTAAGTCTTCTCCCTCTAAAGGTTGTCCAAACGTACCTCCATAATTATGACCACTAGCGGTACCACATTGCATTAATCTTACTTTTAAATTAGATACTTGGATATTTTCCACTACATTTCCTTTTCCACGAATAGCATATCCTTTAATATCATAAGTACAATTATTTGGTTCACATAAAGAAGAATTTGTACTTCCTTGAGCACCAATTAAATCATAATAATTCTCAGAATAATCTAATATTTCCTGAACCATTCTTTTCTTTTGACCATCTGTTGATTTTGATAAATATTTTGGAATAATCGTTTGCATCAAATTATTTTGAAATGTCTCTTCACTATAAACCCCATCCACCAACATCGAATCGGCAAATTTTTGAATCACACCCGTTGTCATATCATCATAATCAATATTGGCACCATTACTCTTTAATACATGGTAAATAGCGACAATCTTTAAAGCATCAAATTCTTTATCTTGTGCTTGATATGTTAGTTTTACATCATTTACTCGATCATAGAAAGCTTGTTGGTCTTTCGTTGCTGCTTTAAAGTTGTAATTACCTGTTTCTTCTCCTAAAGTTTGACTAATTCCAAAAGCATCTTCATAATTCGTAAATCCTACCGTAATACTTCCAATGACAATAAGAAATAAAAGGAAAACAAGAAAGAATGGACCTAAAATAAATAAAGCAATACGAACTACTCCTAAAGCAACAAATTTAGCAAATCTCGTATTCTTTTTTTCTTCCTCTTGATATGCTTCTTCGGAAGACTCTTTTCTATTCTCTTTTTGTTCTTTTTTCTCTTCACGAGAAGAAGGAAGAGAACCATCTTGTTCTCCTCCTGATCCATCTTTATTCTTAGGATTTTCTTTATTACCAGGAACACTTTCCACATTCTGTGTCTTATTATACACAGAAGCTACTTTTCCTACTTGATCACTTACTCCACTTTCACTTAAATCATTGGATAAGTCCTGTAATTTTTTTCCACCAGGAGTAATCTTACTAGCATTCGATACTGCTTTTCCTACTATTTCCGAACCTTTTCCACCAGTTACTTTATCAATACCTTTTAAGGCGAAACCTGCTCCCATAGCATAGGGATTACCACTAGCAATCGCAACATCAGCAGCATTTCGCACATTATTCGCGTTATTCGCGTCATTTCGCTCTTTTTCTGTTTCAGGATCATCATGTCTTGTCGCTTCATATGCCACTGATATCACCACCTATTCTTTTCTAGAATCCTCCACCAATTCCGAAGGAATCTAATTCTTCTTGTGTTACGGCAACATTAATTCTCATACGTCTATTTCCACAAACCAATAACGCTTCTCCTTGAGAATAATGTTTAATACTCTCTTTTTCACTCTCATTCAAATCAATGAGTAATGATAAATCTTCTACAGCTTGTTTACGAAGTCCCATGACTAAGTAATAAGAAGAGTTATCAAAGATTGCTTTTCCTTGTGTAATAACAGCAGGATCAGAGAAATCACTTGGTTGTTGAGTGATAATCACTGTTCCTGTATTATACTTACGCGCACGTCTTTGAACTTGAGCTAAGAAATCAGCTCCTAATGCATTATTATCTCCTAATAATACATGAGCTTCATCAACCATTAATACAGTATCTACATTAAAATCTAAGCATAATCCCCAAGCATACTTTAATACGTTAAAGAATAATGCATTTTTAATGGTAGAATCACTATTCATTAATTCTTTAATATTGAATACCATGAAGTCACTACCCTTTTTAATAGTAGTATGACCATCAAAGTAGAATTTTAATTCTTTCACAATTGGACGAACTTTTAACTCAAGTCTTTCCATAATATCTCTTTCTTGAGTTTGTTCTGTCATAGACATCAATTTTCCACGAATAGTAGCATAAACATCACTAAAGGTTGGATAATCTTGTGAAGTATAACGAGAGAAATCAGTATTGAAATCAATTCCAAATCTCTTATAAGTATCTTGTACAATTTCTGAAAACATTGTTAAAACATCTTCTTCAATCGAAGGATCATAATATTTCATAAAAGCTTTCAAGAATTGTAAAGTTCTCGTTAATACTGTATATCCAAGACCTTGTTTAATCTCTTCTTCATCAGCATCAATAACAATTTCTAGTGGGTTAATTAATCCAAATTCCCCACCTTTACCAATATCAACAGTATCTCCACCATACGTACGAGTTAACTCTCTAAATTCATCTTCAGGGTCAATAATAACAATTTGACATCCATTACGAATATGAGTTCTTAAAAGTAACTTTGCAGCAGTAGATTTACCAGAACCAGAAGTTCCTAAAATAATCATATTGGCATTATTTCTATTATTTTCTTTACGAATCTTATATAAAAATTGATTAAATAAAATAATTCCTCCAGAAAAATCTACTCCAAGTATCGTAGAAAGTCCTGGGTCTTTAATACTATCAAAAATAAATGGATACATCGCAGACATCGTAACAGATGGAATCGGAGTACCAATTCTTTGCTCTATATCTTGAGCAGGGAAAATAGGAAGAATAGACTTCAATACTTTTTCTTGTTCAAAACGAAGAGAAACAGCTTTTAACTCCATCGCATCCAAATAATTCTTGACATTCAATTTCTTTAATTCTAAATCTTCTTTGGTATCTGCTGTAATCATAATATGCATTTGAAAATCAAAGTTGCGAGATTGAGATCCAGCAATCATAGAAGTAAAGTACTCTAAGCTTTCTGCATCTTGACGAATTCTTTCACGTACTGTTTGATCTCTTTCATCTTGATATCTTTGTTTCAATTCAGCAACTTGTTTATTTAACATCTTTTGCATATCTTGTGCAGGTACAGGAATATGTTTGATAACAATTTTAATACCAGACATATTCGTTAAAGAAGATAAATATCCAGGTGTAATATATTTCGGATAAGAAACAACCGTTAGAATCGTTGCATACTTATCACTAATCACAAAATCACTAGGTGAAAAATGTAATCCCTTAGGGGCTAATTGACTTCTGATTCCTGTACTCATACTGGCATCACCGTTCCAAACTCTGTAGTATTTCCCCCATTTAAGAAGTTCTCAAGAACTAATCTTAAATCCGAATTACTAGCCAAAGATGCATTCAAACCACAAGTCGCTAGTCCATTAATCATTTGACGAACTCTCTTTTGTAATAAATCAACATCTTTTGACTTAAATAAGAAATAATATTCTGTATCAACAACATTATTTCGAATAAAGGTTTCTCCTTTTTCAATATCTTGCATAATCAATTTACGAATAGCAGGAGAACTTGTTTCATTTAATAGTAATTGCATTTGAGACATATAGACAGAAATATCTACAGGTCGATCTGCAACCACTAACCAAAATTCATAATCAATTGTATTATAAAAATTTCGAAGTCCTATCAATATATTCTCTTGTGTTCCAGGGTCTAAGATAAATATATTTCTAGGAGTAATTTTAACTCCCGTAACTTTAAATCCATCACGGGTAATAATCATATTATTTTGAATGGCTCTTACAGGTAACCAATCTTCTGTAAAACCACTATTACTTTTTTTGTTTTGTGACGACACTTTTATAACACCAACCTTTCCATCTATATGTTTGACGTTCTGTCAAAAACTCATATAATTCAACAATAATATTTAACATATTATGATAATAAGGAACCGGCATTACAAGAAATCCAGTAATTAAGGCCGGACTTAAAATCAAGATAGTAACAAAAGTACTAGAAAGCGGAAGAAACGCTAGTAAAAGTACTGTTACAAAGATTCCACTTCCAAAGAGAGCTAAATCAAATGGTCGAAATAAACCTAATATTAATTGTCCTCTCTTCGTATTAGCGGGAATTAAGTATTGATTATACACTGAATATCACACTCCTATTTATTTTATTTCTTTTGATTATCAGCAACACGTTGAGCATCTGCTTTGGCTTTATCATAGGCTCCACTCGCTTTAATACTCTTTGCTGTTTCACCTGCCGTAGAAGCAGCAGTCTTAAACACAGTTCCCCATTTAAGAGCAGCATCATCAAAGTCTCTCATTTTTCCTGTTGCAGGATCAAGGAATGGACTGAATGCTGGCTCATCAGAGTATTTAGAAGCAACTCCATAAATGGTTCTCGCAGCATCGTAAACATCCAAATCTCTTTGAGTAAAATCTCTGTTTCCGTTGTCGATAGATTCTTGAACTTTCTTTGCCAATTCTTCTCTTGTCTTAAATTGACGAAGTTGTGACAAACGTTCTTGTTGAGCACTCTTCATAGCAGAATCTACTTTCTCAATCAAGGCATCATTACCAGAAGATTGAACACGTCCTAACTTGTCTTTGTAATCTTTCAAAGAATAAGCATGTCCACTTTCTAAAACAATGTTTCCAGCACCGTCTCTAATATCAGGTCCACTATAGACACTCTTATAGTCTCCATTGGAACCAAAGGAATTAACCATACGAGTCATAGCATCATTCGCAGCAGTATAGTACTTGATTTGCTCTTCCATTAATTGATATTGGTTCTTCAATCCTAAATTAGATTGAGCAGAAGTAAGGAGACGTCCACCAAAGGTAGATTTATCTTCTGTATTAGAATAATTCTTTGCGTTATTCGCACGAATCTGATTCATAAGAGCTTTCGAATCATAATCTTTCGCATTCCATAAAGTCTTTCCAGCAGCCCATCCTCCAGAGACACCACCAGCAATACCAGTAAGTAAACTCTTGCCAAGATTTCCTCCTTGTTGACGAGTAGCCACTCCACGAGAAATACCTCCACTGATAGCACCAGCTCCGATAGCACCAATCGATAATGCTTCTTGGATTCCGCCAAATAGTTTTGGTGTATCTCCTTTTAGTCCTAACACTTCTTTAATAAACTTAGGAGCTTGTTTTGCAAATACAAATAATCCAATGAAGATTAAGATTGCAGTCATAATTCCTAAAATTCCAGAAGAATGCATAATTGGTAATCCATTCTGACAAATATCTTGAATAATAAAGATTACAAAATAAACAGAGGCTAGACGAATAAATAAATCTAAATAAGTAGATGTTAATGCTTTTACCCAAGAACTAAAAGCATTATCTTTTGATCCTTTCGGATCCATATAACTAATAATTGGAATCGGTGCAATTAATCGAAGTACAGCTAATTTTACAGCACGTACAGCAATATCAACCGTAAAACTTAATAAGATAAATACAAAGATAATTCCAACTACTGTAGACCAAAATGGAATATACGCAAGAATATAACGATCATTTCCAGAAAAATGAGAAGTAAAACGATTTGCAATTCTTTCAATAAAAGTTTCCTCACCATCAGAATCGCAAGTAAGGGTTACCATACTCAAGATTTCTCCAGGTTCAGCATCCACTCTAGTATAAGCATTTAACAACTCATCATCTATATCTTTACAAATACGATTATCATTAAAAACAGCATCATCTTTTCCCTCTTCATGTCGAGGTCGTTGATCTTCAGGTAATAAGTTAATTCGATAGAACCCTTTCAAAATCGTAGAAGCAAAAATTCTCGAAGATTTTTTCAATTCACTTTCATTAGAATTCGATGACAAATAATCCATCGAATCGGCATCTTTTCCCAAGATTAATCTACCAATCGTATTATTACTTAAAATACGATGTTGTAGCGAATACAATGTACCAAATAACAAACCATTATTATTTATTTGAATTTCATATTCATTTCTTGGAGAGCCAAAATTAACAGGAACTAAAACGGTTAATAATACGAGTGCCGTGATAATTCGAGTAATCAAATTTCCAGCTCCTGACTTAGAATCCGTAAAACTATCTGGATTCATAATTCCCTTTAGAATTGTCATAGCAAGTTGGAACATCATAAAAACTCCAATGATTAATTGGACTCTTCCGTAAAAGTTCATTATAGTTTCATTTGCAAAAAGGTCTGCAGAAGCTACATTGAAGAATAATTGATAAACCAAAGATAATAGCCAGTAAACTCCCCTATCTAAAAAAGAAAAGATATTACGAAGCATGTCTTGTAAGACACTGGCTGGTTCAATAAAAGATTCACCCATGATGCATCACCTCTTATCGAATTCCACAAGTTGGGTCTGATATAAATCCAAATACATCAAGAAGTACTTGAACAAGCGTAGGAATAAAGAATAAGCTTGCAGCTAAAATAAGACGCATTCCTAATTTCTTTTGAGCTTTTGCCATTGCTTCATCATCACTTTTGACAATGACTTTAGCAAAATCAATACTACTCAAAACAACCACAAGAAGTGGACCCACTACTTTTATAAAATTAAGAATTTGTTGCAATAACCATGCAACAGAATTTTCATCACTTGGATTTCCTAATACCCCATCACAGCTCATGATTAAACCAGAATGTGAAGCAACGGATGTCACTACATTTACATGATTTACATTCTGAGTTGTAACTACTTTTGCAGATACAACTGGTCCAGCAAAAAATAAAATTGCAATGAATAAAATAAATACTGTTTTCTTTGCCATAAAATCACTCCGCATATATTATATCATAATAAGTATAACAAAACAAAAAAAAAATAGCAATAATACTATTTTTTTAAAAGCATTTACCCTGCTGCTCTCCAGCAACTTTCCCAACTAGTTGTATTTCCTTCTCCACCTTGAGCAACCATGTTCATTAAAACAGAGACTAAAGTGGTTACAAAGAATACTAAAGCAGCATAAATAAATCTCTTAATTAATCTACTTTGAGCAGCTTTAACTTCCTTTTCATCACTAGCAATAACAGCTTTTCCTAAATCAATCGTTCCTAAAATAATAAGAACAATTGGAATTCCTAACTGTACTAATGGAAATAATCCTTTT
>JAEEGL014750198.1_pt1 | contig 10106 bp, 10 predicted proteins | sample 9134231 | NCBI WGS metagenome assembly JAEEGL01 (sample SAMN16246548, study PRJNA631951) | gut metagenome | biome: gut microbiome; feature: rumen; material: fiber-attached | host: Bos | place: Iran: Karaj | collected 2018-10 | reverse complement strand
TTCTCCGGAAACACCGATGGGAAGGGCTGTAGTTCCTGACGTTCCGGCTGATATAGGCGTTTACACACTCCTCTGCGCCTACAAAAACGGCGAGCAAGTCTATTCATCTTCTAAATCAGAACGGTATGGCTGCGAATTTAATGGTATTCCTTCAACAAAACCATACTCCCTTTGCGACACATGGAATGTAATGGAAGTGGGTCTGGTTACATCGCCTGAGGAGATTTACCATACAGTAACCCAGCGTTTGACAAAGGACACTATTATCGCATACCCCAGTTATTATAACTTTACACCTTATGCGCGATTGGAAGAAAACGGCAAATACAAAGGTGCTATGCGGGAAGAAGGATATGGTAAAATTTATTATATTCCGGCAGGCAGCACACATGAATATTTGCTCTATAACTTCAATGCTAAAGTAGGGGATAGATTGACTAATCTGTGGTTTGGCGGCCCTGCGGAGTGGTATCCGAATGGTTTAAACGCCACCATCACAGAAATATCAAACACCAGCCCCAGAGTCTTTACTCTTGCAGCGGAATTGGTCCATGCAGAAAGCGATGCCATAGATACAGTTCTTGTCTTTTGGACAGAAGGAGTCGGAATGGAAACAGGTCCTGTAGGGATGGATTGTTTTCATTGTGCATGCAGTTGCGGGCAGACCGTTCTCTGCGCCTACAAAAACGGCGAGCAAGTCTATGTGTCTGAAATGGGCGAACAATACGGTTGTGTATATAATTATGATCCTTATGCTGCTCCTTCGGACACCATTCCGCTATTCTCTTATACCGGCGATGATCCGGGTTCTTCGACCGTTGATCCCGTAGACCCGAACCAAGTGGTAGTGACGTTAAAAGGCGACGAACTGACCATCAAAGAATCTTCCGGCGAGACAATCCTTTACCGGCTGACAAATACTTCCTCAGATGCCGCCTCGGCTCCTTACCGCGTACCGCAGGCCCAAACACCGCAGAGTTTTCAAAACGAGATAAATATAACTCTTACCGAAGAAGGAACTTATTCGCTCATTCTGACGAATCCGGACTGGGGATATGGAATTTACGGTACTTTCAGTTACCCGAACAGGAAAAATGCTATCGACAATACCCCTTCCCCCTCAAAGGAGAATCAGGGAAAGGTTTCCAAACTGATTCTTTCGGACGGGCAGATTCTTATTCTCCGCGGAGAGAAAATCTACACCATTCAGGGACAGCGGGTAAAATGAGAACTCGTAAATGAGTCGTAAATGAGTCGTAAATGAGTCGTAAAAGTTCACGCGACAAGACCACGATGTGGCCGCGACCTTACCGATAGGTAACAGATGCAAAGACCGGGAAAAATCGTTCTTCGGAGCGATTTTCTGTTTCCAGACACAATTTTTTCGATTTTTATTTGCATATATCAGAAAAAAGTCGTAAATTTGCAAGGTTTTTAGTTTTTGCATTCAAATGAAAAGAAATATAGCCATTATCGCGGGAGGCGACAGCAGCGAACATGACGTATCGCTCCGCTCCGCAGCCGGTTTGTACTCCTTCATGGACAAGGAGCGGTACAACATCACTATCGTACGGTTGCACGGCAAAGAATGGGTAGCCTACCCCCACCCCCTACCTGAAGGGAAGGGAGTAGAGGAATACTTCGCATCCAGTGAGACTTGTCCTATAGACAAGAATGATTTTTCTTTTACGCGCGGGGGCGTGAAGCACACGTTCGATTTCGCGTATATCACCATTCATGGAACCCCGGGAGAGAACGGACTGCTCCAAGGCTATCTGGAGATGATGCGCATACCGTATTCGTGCTGCAACGTACTCGCCGCCGCGCTTACGTTCAACAAATACACCTGCAACCACTATCTTGCGCCCTTCGGATTTAACATCGCCAAGAGTGTATTGCTACGGAAGGGAGTACAGAATACAGAGTACAGAACACAGACCGATTCAGAGGAATGGGACGCCAAGGCTATCATCAACAAAGTAGGTCTGCCCTGTTTCATCAAGAGCAACGTAGGCGGCTCTTCTTTCGGCTGCACGAAAGTGAAGACGGAGGAGGATGTTATTCCGGCTATCAATCGCGCGTTCCAAGAGGGCGACGAAGTGATCTGCGAGGCATACATGAAGGGAACGGAAGTGACCTGCGGCGTCTATAAGACCAAGGACAAAGCCGTAGCGTTTCCTATTACCGAAGTGGTGACGAAGAATGAGTTCTTCGACTACGACGCCAAATACAAAGGCCAAGTGGACGAGATCACGCCAGCCCGTATCCCCGATATCCTCCGCGACAAGATCCAAGCAGAGACCCTGCGTATCTACGACATCATTGGAGCCAACGGCATCATCCGCGTAGATTGGATCATCACAGGTATGCGCAATACCGAGGACTATGTCGATCCGGTTGAAGACATGAGCAAGATTCAGATCAACCTGCTCGAAGTCAACACCACTCCGGGTATGACCGCAACCAGTTTTATCCCGCAGCAGGTGCGCGCAGCAGGACTCGACATCAAAGAGGTGTTGACGGACATTATTGAGAATTGAGAATTGAGAATTGAGAATGATAGATATAAACAAAGCGATAGAAGCCCTGAACTGGGACAAGGAGCCTCGGGGATTGTATGAGCCGATCGAATACACACTGGCTTCTGGCGGCAAGCGTCTGCGGCCTACTCTCGCCCTGACGGCAGCCGAACTCATCGTCAACGGCGGTCTCATCAACGGAGACGCCATCGACCAAGCTCTGCCAGCAGCGCTGGCTTTGGAGGTATTCCATAACTTCACCCTCCTCCACGACGACGTCATGGACCGCGCTGCCGTTCGCCGCGGACGGGAGACAGTACATGTCAAATGGAATGACAATACCGCCATCCTCTCCGGCGACCAGATGCTCATTGAGGCATACAAACTGCTGTCGGACGTGCCGGCAGACAAACTGCCCAAAGTGCTCAAATGGTTCAATGAGATGGCTACCGGCATCTGCGAAGGACAGCAACTGGACGTTGATTTCGAGCACGCAAGCCAAGTCTCCATTGAGGACTACATGCATATGATCGAGCTCAAGACCTCTGTTCTGCTGGCATACGCCATGCGCATCGGCGGATATATCGCCGGAGCCAACGAGGCACAGCAAGAGGCGCTATACCAATACGGTCTGCATATAGGTCTCGCCTTCCAGATCCAGGACGACATCCTTGATGTATATGGCGACCCGAAGACCTTCGGCAAGACCATAGGCGGAGATATATGCTGCAACAAAAAGACCATTCTCCTCATTACAGCCATGGAAACGGCTGATGCAGAAAGCAAAGCCGAACTGCTGCAATGGATGATGAAACAATGTACGAAGGAAGATGTACAAAGTACACAGGAGAAAATCGAGGGTGTGACCGCGATATACGACCGCCTCGGCGTCCGTAAGGCGTGCGAGGACATCATGGAACAACAAACGTCTCTCGCCCTCGCGCAACTCGACCGACTACCGCAGAATGACGCCACAGAACGTTTACGCGAGTTAGCCGAGAAACTGGCTACACGCAAATCATAAATGCCCAAATCGTAAATAATTTATGCCTTATCGTCGATTACCCAACACGGACTTAGCTCGCCTGCATGCTCTCCAAAATGCCATACAGCGTGCGCAGACAGCGGACTACACCGAGCAGGTCATACCGTACAAAGTGCTGAGCGAGGCACAACGGTTCCTTGTGTCCTTTGAGAACGTCGTGATGCAATCAAAAGACAATTACAAGACCTCCGTCAACGCCAACAAACAATACCGGCACATTGTGCAGAACGCACGCATGTACATTTCGCATTTCATCCAAGTGCTGAATCTCTCTGTGATTCGTGGAGAAATCAAGAAAGAGCAGAAACTGCTCTACGGTCTGGATCCTCACCAGCACGTGGTGCCCGATCTATCTACCGAAGAGTACCTGCTCGAATGGGGACAGAAAATCATCGAGGGAGAGCAGAAACGCATGGCGAACGGAGGATTCCCGATCTATAATCCCGCCATCAACAAGGTGAAAGTGCACTATGATATCTTCTGCGAACACCAGCGTCAGCACACCTTCCATGTACAGAACAGCGAACGGGTGCACGGCGACCTCGAACCCTTGCGCACGCAAGCAGACGAGATTATACTGAATATATGGAACCTCGTGGAGGATTTCTATAAAGACGAACTGCCCTATGCCAGAATGATGAAATGCCAGATGTACGGTGTCATCTATTATTACCGGAAGGGCGAAAGCAAACTCTCGGCCGAGCGCGACCGAGAGTTAAAACGGATACAGGACAGCCAGCCCACTATCCAATGGTCAGCTGAGGAGTAACAATGCGGTCCATCTTAGGCTCACGGAGCATATGAGGGATATCATGTTTCTTCAACTGGAAAGAATAGCATACTCCGACCTTTTTGGCATGCAACTGACGAGATAGGAATCTATCGTAGTAGCCTCCTCCGCGGCCTATACGATGGCGATGCTGGTCAAACACCACTCCTGGCACGACGATCAAATCAATCTGCCCATGGTAGGTCTCCGTCTGGGGCTCCGGAACGCCCAAACGCCCTTTGCGCATCATGTCCTCGCCGTCATAAGGACGAACCTCCATCGAGTGACGATGGGTTACCGGCAACAAAAATAATTTTTCGCCCGCATACTTGGCGAGCAACGGACGAAGGTCCACCTCGTTATGTATCGGGTAATAGAGCAAAACCGTATGCGCATCACGGAAAGCAGACATCTGCTCCAATTGAGCGATAATCAGAGCCGACTGCTCCGCTACCTGGTCCTGACTCATTATGCGACGCTGCTGCTCTACTATTGCGCGAAGAGCGCTTTGTTCCCGACGGATACGATACCACGGGAACCACATTTTGAAATCGTGTATTTGAGCCTCAAATAACATAAGACTATTTAGTAATTTATAATTTGTAACTTGTAACTTTACCTTTGCGGCGGCAAAGGTACAAAAAAAAAACGAAATGCGCAAGTATTTGAACATAATAATAGGTATTTTCGCTATTTTTCTCGTCTCCTGCGAAGGATCGGGCACTGCCACCGCGCCTTCTTCCGTAGCCAAACTAACAGCGTTCTCATTTGCGAAAGTTGATTCAATGCCCGGTTTGGCAGCAGCCGTATTCACTGTAGAAGAGAGACTGGATACCGGACTGGTATGGAACAAAGACTCTATCCTTTTCGGAACTCGTATCAACTCCGCAGTACCCCGTTTCACCTTCGCCGCCACGCCCGGCGCCGCATGGATCACTATGCCGGATACTACGGTGCGCATTTCCGGCTACGACACACTTGATTTTACCAAACGACCTATTTACCTCACTATCCGCTCACAGGACAACTCGACGCTGAAGACCTACGAGATACGCGCTACAGTGCATCAGATAGATCCCGATTTATACACCTGGACCCGGCTCACTGACGCTGTCTATCCGGTTGACGACAGCGAGCAACGGGTGGTAGAGATAGGTTCCAACTTTGTGATGATGGTCTCCAATGGTTTTGAACTGCGGGCATACGCATCGCCCGACGGCGCAGAATGGACTGACCTTGGCTCTCCATCCGGTCTGCCGGCAGGTACGCGTGTACGGCAGATAATAAGTGACGGCAGTACCTTATATTATGGTCAGGGGAACACTATCTATACCTCAACCGACGCCACTACATGGACGTCTCACGCTGTATCAGAAAACGTAGTTACCATGTTGCTTTATTGGAATAAAAAGGTATGGGCTTTGGTAGGAGAAGACGAGCAATATGAGTTAGCAACGTATGCCGACGGTGCCCTTACCCTCAGCGGTTTGCAACCGTCAGGAGAATTCCCCGTCAGCGATTTCGCCGCCGTCTCTTTCCACAGTGCCAGCGAGAGAGAAAGAGCCATGATCATAGGAGGTTTTGCCGAGAACGGACGAGCGCTTAACACACGATGGAATCTGGAATACTCACGCCATATCCCCGAGAACGGAGGATATCGCATTGAGGAGTTCTCTATCGACAGACCATCCTTCAAAAGTCTGACGGGAATCTCCGTCATTAATTATAACGGTCAACTGCTCCTTTTCGGCGGAGTGGACGACAAGATGACCTACCTTGGACGGGACATTCTCTATTCCGAGGACGAAGGACTGACCTGGCTTCGGGCAGATACGACGAAGAACAGGCTGCCCGATACCTACCAGGCACGGCAGAAACAAAGCGCAATCGTGCGCGATAAAGATATTTATATCTTCGGCGGACAGGACGGCTCCACCACTTATAGTGACGTATATCGAGGCCGCCTGAACTCCATTGGCTGGGAGAAGTAAGGACAAAGACCTCTTCGCTTGGAGAAAGAATCAAGCAACTGACTAACAAACTAAAATATACACAATTATGACTATTAAAGATTACAAAGTAGCCTGCAAGAAGGCGATTGTACGTGTGGATTTCAATGTACCACTGGACGAAAACGGTAAGATTACAGACGACACCCGTATCCGCGGTGCGCTTCCAACACTCAAACACATCCTCGACGAAGGCGGTGCGCTCATTATCATGAGCCACATGGGCAAACCGAAAGGCAAAGTACAGGCTAAATTCAGCCTCAGCCAGATTGTTGACGCAGTAGCCGCTGCACTCGGACGCCCTGTTCAGTTCGCAGAGGATTGCGCCAAAGCTCAAGACAAAGCTGCAGCACTCAAACCGGGAGAGGTACTTCTTCTCGAGAACCTCCGTTTCTATCCGGAAGAGGAAGGCAAGCCTGTAGGAATCGAGAAAGAGGATCCGGCTTACGAACCCGCCAAGAAAGAGATGAAAGCGCGCCAGAAAGAGTTCGCCAAGACCCTTGCTTCTTACGCAGACTGCTATGTCATGGATGCTTTCGGTACTGCACACCGCAAACATGCTTCTACAGCAGTCATCGCAGACTACTTCGATGCAGACAACAAGATGCTCGGTTTCCTCATGGAGAAAGAGGTAGCAGCCGTTGACGCCGTACTGGGCGATATCAAACGTCCGTTTGTCGCTATCATGGGCGGTTCGAAAGTATCTTCGAAGATCGGTATCATCGAGAACCTGCTGGGCAAGGTGGACAAACTAATCCTCTGCGGCGGTATGACCTATACCTTTGCGAAGGCTCACGGCGGCGAGATCGGCGGTTCTATCGTAGAGCTCGACAAACTGGACGTAGCGCTGGGTGTTGAGGAACTGGCAAAGAAGAACGGCGTAGAGCTCGTACTCGCTCCGGATGCAATCTGCGCAGACGACTTCAAGAACGACGCCAACCAGAAGATTTTCCCGTCCGACGCAATTCCCGAGGGATGGCAAGGTATGGACGCAGGTCCTGAGGCACAGAAGAAGTTCGCTGCTGCAATCAAGGGTGCGAAGACCATCCTCTGGAACGGTCCTGCCGGTGTATTTGAGTTCGATAACTTCTGCGACGGAAGCCGCGCTATCGGTCTCGCTATTGCAGAGGCTACCAAGAACGGTGCATTCTCCCTCATCGGAGGTGGCGACTCCGTTGCCTGCGTCAATAAGTTCGGCCTCGCAGACCAAGTATCGTATATCTCTACCGGCGGCGGAGCACTTCTCGAAGCTATCGAGGGCAAAGTACTCCCAGGAGTAGCTGCTATCAAAGGAGAATAATTTATAACTCATAATTTAAAATTCGCAATTACAATGGAAGTTGTAGGTAAGATAATTCAAGTATTGCCCGCACAGGAGGGCATCGGCCGCAATGGTAACCCTTGGAAAGTACAGCCGTATGTGCTGGAAACCCTTGACCAATATCCCCGCAAGGTGCATTTCGAAGTATTCGGAGAGGACCGCATCAAACAAAACCCTTGCGATCTGGACCAACTCGTTACCGTCTCTTTTGATATCGAGAGCCGGGAGTTCAACGGCCGTTGGTACACCTCTATCCGTGCCTGGAAGATTCAGCAAGGCGACATGACACAAGCCGGTGCTGTTCCCTCTGCTGCGCCTGCAGCAGCTCCGGTAGCAGCTGCACCGGCCGCTCCGGCTGCCCCTGCAGCCCCGGCGAACGTTGACCCGTTTGACGCTTCCGCAGGAGACGGCACCAGTGACCTTCCCTTCTAATGAGACGGTGGGTTAAAATACTGCTTCTTTTATTCTTGCTGGCAGGTGGCGCAATAATATGCGCCATCCGCTGGCAAGCATGGTTTGGCATGCCAGCCGAACCTCATTGGAATGGAGAGACCATAGACTATGTCTTTCCGACCTTTGAACAGGACACCACCCCTCAGTCGCTTGACATCCTGGTACTCGGAGACATTCACAATCAACTTACACGTGCCGACTACGACACGCTAGCTCTCCGTCTTCCGCAAGCCGATTTGGTAGCGCAGACCGGAGACTGGATGGAACGGGGACAAGTGTATTACCGCCAATTACTGCTGCGAGAGTGGAGCAACAGCCGGTTATATGGGATGCCGGCAATAGTTTGCCCTGGCAATCATGAGTATTCCAAGGGGCTCCGCAAAACATTGTCGGATGCATGGAGTGATACCTTTACTTATCCCCATAACGGGCCTGCTGGTGTGCCGGGAGCCAATTACTACATAGACATGCCCGATCTGCGGTTTGTCGTTATAGACACCAACCCGCTCGACCGGCTCGTCTATCTTACACGCACGGCCACATGGCTGGAAAAAATAATGAAAGAAGCAGGAAACAGATATGTGGCGGTTATGATGCACCACCCTGTTCACTCAGCGGGCAAAGGCCGGGCGAACCCTCTTATCTATTCCGCTTTCCGCCATGCCTTAGGTCAAGCCGACCTTGTTCTCGCCGGTCACGACCATAGCTATATGCGCCATGCTCCGTTTGTGGTGCTCAATACGGCAGGAAAGCCCAAACCCCAACGCCCCCATTTGCATGCCGAAGCAACCGACACCGTGCCTGTCTATGGCGTGATTCATATCTCAGATCCCGGATCAGAGAATTCATGTCTTCTATTCAAAGTATATCGCCTTGGCGATAACACATTGGTCGATTCCCTCTATGTTAGTCACGACTGACGCGATAGTATTGTCACTTCAGCCGCACTCGGACAAAGCGCACCTGCTTCACGCCTATACGCGCGCGGGTGGGCGCGTTAATTATATGGTGTACGGCATTGGGAAAAAAAACACATCAGGAAAATACAGTCCTCTTTCCATTTTACAGATTACAGCGGATGAAAGAGCCATCCGTACGGCACAACTGGACTACGTTCCGTCCACAACCGTTACAGATCCGTTGAAACGCACAGTAGCGCTGTTTATCAGCGAGGTGCTCTTCCATACACTCCGACATCCTATGATTGACGAACCGATGTTTGATTTTCTTGTACAAGCCATCCAGAACCTTGACCGAACAAGCGAACCTCAGAACTTTCATCTGCAATTCCTTGTAGAGTTTGCCGCAAAACTGGGATTTGCCATTCCTGAACCTAATAACTCGCTCACTTCTCTTCCGCTCACCAGAGTTGCACGACAAGAGCAACTTCGCGCGTTGTGCGAATATATGGCGGAACATGTTGAAACCTGGCAAAATCCCAAGTCTCTTGATGTTCTAATGGAGGTTTTTGACTAAAAATGCAGTCAAAAGCAAAAAAGTTGCATTTTTTTTTGGTCAATTCAAAAAAAAGCAGTACCTTTGCACGCTTTTTCGATGTATAAACCCGTCCTCGTGAGAGGACCTAAATAGACAAAGACAATGAAACGTACATTCCAACCTTCCCAACGCAAGCGTCGTAACAAACACGGCTTCTTGGAGAGAATGACTACCGCAAATGGTCGTCGCGTTTTGGCTGCACGCCGCGCTAAAGGTCGCAAGAAACTGACCGTAGCTGACGAAGGACGCCACAAATTTTAATGGAGTCAACTAGACAACACAAAATCGCTCGTCTTATCCAAAAAGACATGAGCGACATCCTTCTGCGATACGCGCGCACACTGCAAGGAACACTGATTTCCGTAAGTGAAGTGCGCGTGTCGCCTGATTTGTCTATTGCGCATATCTACATCTCTATCTTCCCGCAAGATAAAGTGAGTGACACGATGGCGCTGATTGAAGAGAACGCTCACCGATTCCGCGGTGAACTCGG
>JAEEGL014218452.1_pt1 | contig 10106 bp, 4 predicted proteins | sample 9134231 | NCBI WGS metagenome assembly JAEEGL01 (sample SAMN16246548, study PRJNA631951) | gut metagenome | biome: gut microbiome; feature: rumen; material: fiber-attached | host: Bos | place: Iran: Karaj | collected 2018-10 | reverse complement strand
TCTTTTTCTCTCATATAGTTTTAAATCTGAGTGTATTTTTTTAAATTCATCTCGCCAATATGATTGATCCTCTTGTGATAAAAAAGAATCCTCCTCTTTTAATAAAAAAGGATTTTTTTTTATAATGGAGTCATTATCCTTAGAATCAAGGTATGATATTTCTAAAAAAGCTAACACATCTTTTTTAGAAATTAACCTTGTCTTCTCTAAACATCCTAAAAAAACAACTACGCTTATAAATAAAGATAGAATAAAAGGAATAGTACTAAAATTTACAACTCTTGACTCATACATATAAATGAGAGCAAAAACTAAGATACTAATCAGGACAAAGAAGAAAAATCTAAGTTTTTGATTTCTTTTTTTTAAGTTTTGTACTCTTAGTACAAAACTTTCTAATATCCCTGATTTCATCGCATGATCCTATTATTAAAAAAGAAGAAACTATTTTTGATATAATTTATCAACCCAATCTTTAATACTGTCTACAATATCCTGCCTATACTGCTCAGAAGATAATAGATATCCCGAATCAAATTCTTTGGTTCTAATTTTAGTCTTATCCAGATGCTCTTCTAACATAAATAGACTTATCTCACTCATTCTTTCATTTTTGGGATTTAATATGAGAGTATCTTCTCTTATCCCTTGAAAGGCTTCAAATGAACCATATGTTGCTTCAATAAGATCGTCTATAAACTTTAAACTAAATGATGAACATACCTGATCTATTCCTGCATATTCAAATTCACTACCACTACCCAGTCCTGATTTAATATAGTTAGAAAGTTTTAGACTAAGCTTTTTTAAAAAGAACACATTAGAACATAGTAATGAAGAACTACATTTAGACAAAAGTTTTATCATAACTTTTGTAGTTCTACTGGTACGTATTGGAAACTCCATAACTGGATTTGATAATATAAGCGAAGAACAATAAGAAGGATGTAGTTTTGCAAAATATATACTGATAAGAGCTGAAAAACCGTCTGCTAATATTATAGGAGGATGTCTGGTATCAGTTTTATACCTAGACCAAGCTACAATCTGCAACAAATCATTAACCAGTTGCATAAAAGAAGAAATTCCTTTAGAGGAAGTAGTATACCCATGAGCTCTTAAATCAACACAAAATACATGAAACCCAACTTCATTTAAAGATTTGGCTAGTTTCTTATAAGGGTTCATACTTCTGCCTAAATCATGTAAAAGTACTAAAGAAGGAGCCGAATCTGCTTGAGCCTTCCATTCTTTTATATAGGAATTTGTTCCTTCGTGATCTAAAGGACATAGATATATAGATGAGAACCCCTCTTTTTGTTGAATATCGTTATCAGTATCTTCTCCTTGGGTTTTATCAGTGTTATAACTTGTTTCTACATCATCAAAATATCTTTTAATATTAATCTTCTCCCCTAAAGAAGAATCCATTCTTGGGTTTTGATCTTTTTTTTCCATGAAACTTCCAAGTTATTACAAATAGTTATACTAATATGTCTATTATAATATATATTAGCTTGGAGTGAAAACATTTATTATCTATTTTGTACCTTTGATTTTATATGAGGAATATACTAAAGTGTAGAATATATATATTAGACTTAGGGGGTGCACCGGTTTCGACAGGTGTGGTTCGTCGAGTCAAAGAGCATGCCTGAGGGGAAACGTGGCTCAGTTAAAAATACGTTTCAAACTTTAATCGGCAACGATTACGCTTTAGCTGCTTAATTATAGAAGTAGCCGGTGAGCTCCAGGTTGTTGGTGCTTGGAAGGATCCGTCATTTTACCAACTGTGGATCAAGGTTTTTATACTCGGAGAGCCTAGGTTCAAGATCAATCGAGTTGCGATTCTAAAAGGCTGTCCGTATTCTTTTAGAGTAAGAGGATTAATTACAGGACTAAGCATGTAGGGGCTTTTTCCGGCGCACATTTGGACGCGAGTTCGATTCTCGCCACCTCCATCTAAGCCTAGCTCCTATTTAATACTAGATCGTCTGTTCCAAATCATTCTAGCCTGACAATAAACCTGCCCGTTTGTAATATCTATGATACTGTGTTCTGTGGTCTTAGTATTAGGATCATAAACAAAAATAGATTGAATCTTAGAACCGTATAGAATCTGCTTTTTATAATGAATATCTATATGACTAACATAATAGTTACGATAGAAATCCTTATCTATTGGATCTAAAAGAAATATTATATAGTTCGTATTGTTTACATGCTTATTCGTATCAATCATAGTTGAATTATTTACCTCAATACTAGATTTTCCAGAACATAACCTGGTATCAAAAGTAAAATTAAACCTAGGAAATATAAATTTTTTAACCCCCGAAGTACTCACACTATCCGTATTTATACTAAATACCTTATACGGACTTAAAATCCTCTCTGATTTTATATCTACAAGTCCCCACAAACTATCAGCTTCAGCTAACTTTATCCCCTCTGAGTTTCTCATCTCAAACCCTCTTCCACAAGAAACTCCACCAGTAAAATAAGGCCAAGTCTTTATACTCATACAAGATAAATCTATACTCTCTTCAAAAGATAAACTGTACTTGATCAAAAACCAACCATATCCCCTACTATCATTCCTAAGCCCAAAACCATTAGTCTCGGCATTTATCCAAGCAATATCTTCAAATTTTTCCAGTAAATATCTCATAGACTCTGAATAACTAAGAGTAGAAGATGTTGGTCCGTCATATATTCTAGTAGTTGATACAAACATAAAAAGTCTTCTATAAACAAAGGGTTAATCGTTGAATTATCTCTATATTTAAACAAACTGACACTATATTTAATCAAGACTTGAAAAAAAAGCAAAACTTTTGTAGAAGAAAGCCTTTCGTAAACATATTGGGGTTAGTTTTGGAGTTATCGTGATGTTAAATCTGAGATATATCGTTGCCTTTTTGAGTAGTTACACTATTATTGGAGCTTTTTGTTCTATAGTTACCTTCTGTAATCTGTATTCAATGGATCAAGATGATGATGACCTAAGTCCGGAAGAATGTTTAAAAAAATTCTCAACTACAGATTCAGATGGCCTTGACCAGCCCTTAGACATAAGTTTAATTACTTCTGACTCAGATAAAAGTTTTGTCGAAAGATTCACTAAATTAGCTAAAAAAGATCCTCAATTAGAAAAAAGAACGAAAATATTGGATGATTATGATAGTCTGTATAAACTCATGCCTGATCTAGGCCATAACATCCTAAGTATAGCTTTTGCATATGAAGAGATTCTAGATTATGCTAAAAAAAATATTAGTTCCCTTCCTGAAGATCAAAAAATAGATCTGTACTTATATGTACTACTTCTTCATTATCAATTATTCCCAGATCCATCAAAGGAATTAACCGCTTTGTACTATGCTGATCTAGATGCTCAAAAAAGTAGAAGCATGCTTCTATCGGTATTACATATAGATTCTAATACAAACTTTGAAGAACATATTGATAAATTTTTACAAGAAGTAAAATCAATTGATGAAAACTCTACAAGATATATATCCTACTACCTTTCTAGTCTTGCTCATGAAATGTTTTCAATAGCTAATCTAGATCCTACAAGAATAACCCTAGATCATATCAGTGGGAAAATTGAAACAATACATCAAAGAATTGAAGCTTTGTGCTATTCCATTGCTGTGTATCTAGTAATAGATAAATTACATTTTACACCTACGAAAATTATTCCAAAATATTAAGAAATAAAAGAGATTATAAAATCTCAAAATTTTATATTATATAGTTATGTAAAAGGACTTTCTAATCTATTTACTAAAGATCTATACAAAATTGTATCAGTATTAAAAAACAAAGATCTAATTGGTTTTTTAAAACTTAGTATTAAATTCCCTACTGTTTTTGAAAATCCAATGTACCCATATACACATTTTACAGCCTCCACCATAGATCTAAATTCATGGATGTTATTCCCCCTAGCTTCTGAAGAGTTTATGAAGTTTACTCAATCTAATTTAAGACCTCTCGAAGATGTAGCAGGAATAGAAATAGATATAGATGGAATCTATGATTATTTCTCTCGTAGACAAAAATTAGACTTTTTAAGATTTCTTGCAGAACACTGTGAAATTGAATCAGATATTAATATGAATCGTTTTATTATATCAGATGATTATATATCTCTTATAACCACAGTAACATACTGGATTTCTACTAGATCTTCAAAATATACTTTTGGAACTAAAATACCTTCAGAGGATCTTATAGATGTTATCAAGCTCATAACTCAGAAGTTTGTAAAATTAAATGATATAAATAAATTTTTCTTTGTATGGTTTATGGCATATATGGAAGACGTGTATCAAAGTAGAGTTGGATCTCAAGCTGCGTATCTAAATAAAGTAGTTTCAATGTATACGGCTTCACACCTTATTAAAAATGTCCCTCAAATATCGAGAGGTATTTTAGATTATTTATTGGAGATACTAATACCTGATACATTTTTAAAAACTTTCGTACAGTTCTATAATAACGAATTCCTTCTTAAAAATCATGAATTAAGTGGAGATATTCTATACTATCTTTTAATTAATCAAAAATTTTACCCTTATCTTGAAAATCTTAACTTTAATCTCAGTTATTCTACAGTAAATCTGAAGGAAATATTGAAAAAAATACATCAATCACCTTTAGGAGTAAAAGCAACAAGGAAGTTACTGGGGTTACTAGGGAAGAAAATTACATCAACCAGATCTTTATATACTGTACTTGATGCTATTGACGGTAGTTTCTGTAGACAAGAGATATCATATTTTTTAGATGCACTAGATATAGATAATTTTATTAAAAAGAATCCTAATATTAACAGAAATGTTGAAAAATATTTCTTCTCAATTGATGATTCGATTAGTTCTAAAGCCCAAAAAATTGTAGACTCAGGACGTTCTAAGATTAATCAACTCATATATTATTATCTTCTTCAAAGAGAGTCTCCTTCTATTGATGAAATTAACTTTTTAATTCGTTATTCAAATCTACCAAATAGTAATCCAGATAAGGTAGAAGAAATGATTTTTTCTTTAACCGAATTAGATTTTGTACGAATTATATTAACTAATAATTCTTTTTATAATGAAAATAAAACAGAAGTAATAGATCATATCCTAACTATAGATCCTAACATTCTTAAAGAAGTAGATCAAAATTCATTAATTGAATTTTTAAAAATTCTCATTAGTTATCAAGTACAATCTTCTGATAACAACATAGAACTAAAAAACTTTATCAATAAACTTTTATATCTAAGAAATGATGTGCTTGAAAGTCTAAAAGCTGATTGCATAAAATTCTCTGTAAGTTCTTCTGATATAAAAAAATACCTTATATCTAATACTTTTATGCAAAAAGAAGTTAGACACCCAAGAGATAAAAATAAGAAAGAACAACTCATTAAGAAAGAAAAAGAAGGAACACTTAGAGCAACTGATGTTGAAGATCTAATAGAGGATTTAATACAAAACGATGATAGTAGTATCATTTATGAATTTTTAGATTTATTCTCTAAACTTATAGATCAAGAACAAGAAAAAGAACAATCTGGTAGCTATACTAGAAATGGTAAGAAAGAATCTAGAGAACTTCAAAAAAGTTTGAATCTTATACTAAATATGTTTCAAAATACTTCTTTTGAAGATAAACCACTGACAAAACAGATACTATTCTCAAATATAGATGAAAAGATTTTAAGATACTTAATATCAAATATTAATAACTATAATAACATGAAGACTTTAGTATATTCTATTATCTGTTATCAAATAGATAATAATATAATTCTTCTATCTAAATCAAATTGGTTAATAGATATAGTAAAGAAACTTACAGAATCTCGTCAAATAGGATTTGTAAATTCTTTTAATTTAGTTACTAAAATCTTAAATCGTAATGATATAGATCAGTATACAATTTCTACACTTACCCCAATTCTTGTAAGTTTATTAAAATCAGATACTAAATCCAGTAAGAATTCAGCTAGTGAATTTAAAGTATTTAATGCTGACAATATAATAAATATTCTAATTCCTATAGTATCTAAACACAAAGAACAGGTAGCAGATATTGTAGAAGTTTTAAAAGATAGATTAGCTTTAACACACTTTTTATCTGGAGTAGATAAGATAAATTTAGAGATACTACAAATTAACCAAGAAATTATTCAAGCAATAGATTCCTTAACTTTATATAAAAGAATTATTGCTCTATCAATACTTCCATCTAAACTTCTTCTGGTTATTAAAAATGCTCCAACATCTAAATATGACTTCTACATTAAAGATACTCTAAAAAAAGCCGATGAATCCTACTCTAAATTCATTTATGAATTAAGTCAGTCTACACTCTCAGCAATAGAAAAGACTTTAGATCTTAGAGTTGCTATCAGTAAAAACGCATTAGATATTTTAAATACTAGAGATAATTTTGCATCTGAAGAAGCAATAAACTTAAGAGAACAAACCTCTATTTATAAGGTGTTACTAGATAAAATTCTTTCAGGATATATTCCACTAGATTTAAGTGCAAAAAAATATGTAGGTCTAGGATATGATGTATTCTGTTTAGAAAACGGTTTATCTCATTACATAGAAGTTAAATCTAAGATGTCACTGTTTTCTAAAGAATATCCACCTGTTATTAGTCCTAACGAAATAAGATTTGCTCTTTCAGTTCATAATAGTGACGAAAATACTAAGTATTCTTTGTATATTATACCTTTAAACAATCAAGAAAGAAAATATTACGGAAACATAATAGATGCAGATATCGATTGGGGTAGGCTTCAATTCATATCGGATAATCTTAATGTATTTATATCTCGAGGAATTAATGGAAATGTTCTACTGGAAGAATTTGTAAAAAATCTGAAACGTGATCAAAGTAGTAACTAGGGAGTATGAGGCTAATATATGTTATCTATAATATTACATACATTAAAGAATAATTACACTTATAGAGCCATATTAGCAATTATTCTATCCATATTTACACTTGGTGTATCAGATGATAACCAAAATAATAATTCAGATGATTGTAAAATAAAATTTATAGGTAATTCTTCTCAAGATACACAATCTAGATATAACAAAAATGAATCAGATTCAGATTCTGATTCTGAAAACTATAAGTTTGATACAAAAGATCTAAATTCTTTTGTAAGTTCTATTGATAGTAGTATCAGTGATGAACTGATATCTGAAGAAATAGATAGATTAAAAAAAACATCAGAAAGTAGTTATTCCCCATTCTTCAGAGACAAACCTATAAGAAAATTTACAAAAATACACAGACCATCTAAACCAACAGATAAACATACTCTTCCAACACTTTCCAATTCTTATATACAAGAAGGATTAAATGCTAATGTAGATGAATTAGCTAAAGTGTATTCTCAAATATTAGATTCAGCTATTTCTTCCATTAAAACCCTATCATCAAAAGAAGCTCATGATCTTTATATAATAATCATGTTTTTAAAATATAAAATATATACCGAATACACACCTTTGGCATTTCAAGCATATATTGAAAAGAAACTCAATTTCATAAACACTGGTAAGATGTTAGATAGTCCTGAGATAGACTATATATTAGGCATAGATGAATCTAGTTCCTTTATTGATCTATTAAAAACGGAAAAACAAGAATGTAAAACCAGAAAACCTAGAAATTATACGGAGTATTTAATTAAATACAGAGACACTTTACAACAACACTATCTATTAATTTCAGGACTTAATTTTACTAAAAAACAACAAAGTGCTAATACTTTTGATAAAGCTATGTCTTTATTAGAAGACAGCTCTAATAAAATCTCAGACATATTTACTTTTACAGAAGCTTTTAGAAATTTACAAACCGAGCCTTTTTCTAGATTTAAACTAAAAGAATTTACAGTCCGTTTTGAGATGTTGGAAATTATAGGTATGAGTATATTTTACAGATACCATACAAAACTTTTTAAAGCAGTAACTGATTTAGTTGACAGAGCCTCTATAAAAGATTTTGAATCCTTACTTTATTCTGATAAAGCAAAAAGACACGATCTTTTTCAAATATTTAACGTTGATAAGAATCTAGATTTTTCAGAAAATAAATTGTTTATAGTGCTTCTTACTCATATAGATTTTATCGAATATGCTGTTAAATATATTCAAGATAATTTAAAAATTGATTTAAAAATAGTTTCTATAGAAGAGACAAAACAAAAAATTGAAAATATTTTAGAAGATATCTTCAGATCTTATTTCCATGACACCATGGTTGATGAAGATATTACAAAACTTAATATTAACTCTAAATATTACAGTAAGGACTTAATATCTCTAATATTAAGCTTACTATACTGGTCTTTTAATACTCCTTTTGATGAATCAATATCAAGTTTAACTCAGTTACCTTTAGAATATGCTGCTAGTATAACTCTTACACATGAAACTTATAAGAATTTAAATGATTTTAATAAAAATATTCTGTGTTGGTATTTTTCTGAAGTACTTAATAAATACTTTGTAAGAGAACTAGTTTCAGGTATGGATACTTTATCAACTCTGGTATTATCATTTTCTGGTATTCTGATTAGTGAGTCTAGCAAAACAGATAATAAGATAGATGAAGTTAGACGTGCTTTAAATACTTTGTACCAACAACAAATCTATAAATTACCTGAATTTATAGGATCTTTTGTAAATTCAAATGAAGAAATTAATATCACCTCTACCCTACTCTATATAGGTTTAACAGATCCTAAGTATTTAAATGTAGTTCAAGGAAATATCCATATTGATATCAGTTCAAAGGCTGATAGATTATCAGACATATTTAAATCTTTTGTAACTTTCCCAGATAGTCCCACTGTATTAAAAAACTTCATTTATATTCTTGCTACAGAAACAAAGGATATTAATGATTTAAATGTAGTTTTAGATCTATTATTGAAATATAAATTAACAACTCTACAAAGTGTTTATTTTTCAAATCTTAATGTTGAACTATTACAGGCAAGTATTGAGAATTTAAAAGATGAAGCAGTAATGGGTAGTTTTATTACTGAAGTATATAAACTAGATAAATTACATATTAACGCTAAAAAAATTATCGTCTCTGTATTATTGAAAAAAGAATCATTATCCTCTAGTGAAATAGAATATCTTATAAGTGTTAGAAAAAATTTAGGGGTTGATGATTCTAGTGTAATAAATAAATTATCTTCTCTGAAACTAAAAGATGCTGTAAGTGTTATAACGCGTGTACTATATACAAACCTTCCTGGAGCCAAACAAGCTCTTGTTCAATATCTAATCGATACCAAGATTAATGATCTATCTTCGCTGAGTATGCAAGAAATAAAAGCTATAACAGTATTTCTAATTTGTAATATCAGTACTAAAGAGGCGGAAGATAAAATTACACAGATTTTAGATAATAGATCAGATCTTACAGCTTGTTTAATTGATGAAGTATCGAATTCCTCATTTTTATCTAATGATACAAATTTCGTAAAAGATTTTTTAATCTCTCATAAATATATGAAAAAAGCTCCTAAGATTAAAAGAGAGATAGTGAAAAAAATTCAGATAAGTTCTGTAGATCAAGGAACTATTAAGGCAAGTTATGTTCAACTATTGATTCAAGATATTAATGATAATCAAACTATAGAATCTACAGTAAATATAGCCGAATTATTAAATCAACTAGTAATTGAAAATCAAAAAACTTCCAATATAAATAATGGTAAACGAGCAGTTAAAGAAATACAAAAAAGTTTAGATCTCATTTTAAAGATGTTAGAAAGCTTCTCGTTTGATAAATATCCTTTAGCAAAACAAATCTTCTATTCAAAACTTAGTTTTGATAGTTTTATGTATCTTATATCCAATATCTCTAACTACAGATTAAAAAATGCTGTTTACTCAATTTTAATTTATTGGATTGATAATAATATTATTAATCCATCTAATCTTGATCAAATATCAGAAATAATCTCTGATATAGTAGTTAAAAAAATATTTACTTCTCAACAGATTTATAAAGTATGTGTTAAAATATTAAATATTAATGGTGTGAGTACCGAG
>JAEEGL014203583.1_pt1 | contig 10106 bp, 11 predicted proteins | sample 9134231 | NCBI WGS metagenome assembly JAEEGL01 (sample SAMN16246548, study PRJNA631951) | gut metagenome | biome: gut microbiome; feature: rumen; material: fiber-attached | host: Bos | place: Iran: Karaj | collected 2018-10 | reverse complement strand
AGAACTAGAAAAATATAAAAGCGTTCAAAAAATTTTTTTTTCTTCTGTTACTGGAGAAGGAGTGGAAACGCTTAAAAACATAATAAATAAAAGCATCGAAAATTAAAGAGGAGGTAAAAAAATGATCGATGAATTAAGTAAAGTATATAACCCTCAGGAAGTTGAAAGTAGGCTTTATAAAAATTGGGAAGAAAAAGGTTTTTTTAAAGCGGATATAGATAAAAATAAAAAACCATTTACAATTGTAATGCCGCCGCCGAATATAACAGGTAAACTGCATATGGGACATGCTCTTGATGATACATTGCAAGACACAATAATTAGATATAAAAGAATGCAGGGTTATGCGGCGTTGTGGGTGCCGGGTACAGACCACTCGGCAATTGCTACAGAAGCAAAAATAGTAGAAAAAATGCGAGAAGAAGGCGTTTCTAAAGAAGATATTGGCAGGGAAGGCTTTTTAAAAAGAGCATGGGCGTGGAAAGAAGAATATGGCGAAAATATAGTTAAACAGATAAGAAAATTAGGATCGTCGTGTGATTGGTCAAGAGAACGTTTCACAATGGACGAAGGTTGCTCAAAGGCTGTGCGTGAATTCTTTGTTAGGCTTTATAATGAAGGATTAATTTATAGGGGAGAAAGGATAATAAATTGGTGCCCAAAATGCAAAACTTCTATTTCGGATTCAGAAGTTGATTTTGCGGAAACGGATGGACATTTTTGGCATATTAAATATAAACTTGTTGATAGTGATGAAAGTATAATAGTTGCTACAACTCGTCCGGAAACAATGTTTGGTGATGTTGCTGTGGCTGTTAATCCGGAGGATGCAAGGTATAAACATTTAATCGGAAAAAAGGTTATAGTGCCTATTATTAATAGAGAAGTTTCAATAATAGCTGATAGCTACGTTGATATAGAACTTGGCACGGGTGCACTTAAAATAACTCCTGCTCATGATCCAAATGATTTCGAGGTTGGTCTTAGACATAATCTTGCTGTTATAAATGTGATGGATGAAAACGGAGTAATGAATGAAAACGCAGATTTTTGCTGTGGGTTAGATAGATACGAAGCTAGAAAATTGCTTGTTGAAAAACTCAAAGAAGAAAACAAAATTCAGAAAATAGAACAAATAAAACATAATGTAGGTAAATGTTACAGATGTTCGACCGTTGTAGAGCCAAGGATATCTACGCAATGGTTCGTAAAAATGAAGCCGCTTGCAAAACCCGCAATAGACTGCGTAAAAAGCGGTGAGACTAAATTTATACCGGATAGATTTAGCAAAATATATTATCATTGGATGGAAAACATAAAAGATTGGTGTATTTCGCGTCAGCTTTGGTGGGGACATCGCATACCTGTGTGGTATTGCCGTGGCTGCGGTAAAATGACAGTCTCAAAAGATGTTAATGTTGTAGCCTGTTCACATTGTGGCTCAAAAAATATTTACCAAGATGAAGATACCCTTGACACATGGTTTTCATCAGGGCTTTGGCCGTTTTCGGTACTCGGCTGGCCGGGAAAAACTTCTGAACTTGAGTATTTTTATCCGACAAATGTTTTAGTAACGGGGTATGATATTATCTTCTTTTGGGTTGCTAAAATGATTTTTTCATCTTTGAAAATGACAGGCAAAAAACCTTTTGAAAATATTCTTATTCATGGTTTGGTGCGAGATTCAAAGGGCAGAAAAATGTCTAAATCGTTAGGTAATGGGGTAGATCCACTTGAAATCATTGAAAAATACGGTGCTGACGCTTTAAGATTTTCTTTGATTCTTGGGAACAGTCCGGGCAATGATATGAGATATTTTGACGAAAAAGTTGAAGCAAGTCGAAATTTTGCTAATAAAATTTGGAATGCCGCAAGGTTTATACATATGAATATAGACGGAAAAAATATAAAAAACGAAATTCCTAAAGACCTTGACATGGTAGATAAATGGATAATTAGTAGATTTAATTTGACGGCCAAAGAAGTAATTTCTAACTTAGATAAATTCGAACTTGGTATAGCTGCTCAAAAACTTTATGATTTTATTTGGGATGAATTTTGCGATTGGTATATTGAATTTTCTAAAATTCTTGGCAAAAAAGAAGTTTTGCTTTGGGTTATGACGAATTTGTTAAAGCTTTTGCATCCATTTATGCCGTTTGTAACGGAAGAAATTTGGCTTTCGTTCCCGCATGAAAAGGAATCCATTATGATTTCCGATTTTCCGAAGTTTGATGATACTTTAGTTTTTGAAAAGGACGAAAGAAATACAAAAATATTAATGTCTGTTATAAAGTCGGTAAGAAATATTAGGCGAGAAATGAATGTTCCGCACGGCAAAAAAACTATGATTTTCATAGAAAATAGCTCGGAAGATTTGAATCTTATTTTAAAAAAGTACGAAAGTATTATATGTAAGCTTGCTTATGGTAAGGAAATCAAAATAAACGAACTTATCACGAATAGTAAATTTGTGGCTGCTGTTAATGAATATGTAAAAATTAAAATACCTGTTGATGAGTTAGTTGATGTAGAATTAGAATTAAAAAGGCTTCAAAAAGAACTTGAAATTTCAAAAAAGCAGCTGGAACAAACCAAAAGTAGACTTAAAAACACTAATTTTGTTTCAAAAGCTCCTAAGGAAGTAATTGATGGTGCAAAAGATATGGCTGAAAAATTAAGAAATAAAATTGTAGGAATTGAATCAGCGATTTCAAATTTAAAATAAATTTTTGTCTTTGACTTATTTCTACAAAAAAATTAAAATATGTCCTCTATTATATTTATAGAGGATGTTTTTTTGTAAAAAAATTGGACAAACTAATAATTAAATTCCTCAAAATTATTTTTGAAAGAGGGAAGGTGTACATAATATGTCAGTAAAAATTTCGCCGTGTAATAATTTTACGCTAGCTTTAATTGAAGGGGATATTGACCATCACACAGCTAAAGATATTAGGGAATCAATTGATTTTTACATTGAAAAGTATAGTCCTAAGGTACTTAAAATGGATTTTAGCGAAGTAAGATTTATGGATAGTTCAGGGATAGGGCTTATAATGGGAAGATTTAAATTAATGAATGCGGTTAAAGGAAAATTAAAAGTTGTGAATATCCCCAGAAATTTGGAAAGAATGATTAAACTATCTGGCTTAATGAGTTTGGGAATATTTGAATAGGAGGAAAATAAATAATGCAAGAAATAATTAATGAAATGAATATAAATTTTTTGAGTAGGTCTTCAAATGAAGGCTTTGCAAGATCCGTGGTAGCTGCATTTGTTTCGCAGCTTGACCCTACAATAGATGAACTTGCAGATATAAAAACAGCCGTATCGGAAGCCGTAACAAACTGTATTGTTCATGGGTATAAATCTGGAATTGGAAAAATTTACATATCTTCTAAAATATACGGTAATGGAAAAATAATTATAAGGATTAAAGATAGAGGCTGTGGAATAGAAAACATCGAGCAGGCAATGGAACCACTTTTTACAACCGGAGGAAGCGAAAGGTCAGGCCTTGGTTTTGCGGTTATGCAAAGTTTTATGGATAAAATAAAAGTAAGTTCTAAATTAGGCAAGGGGACGACTGTTACTTTGCAAAAATTTATAATTCGCAGACCTGTAACAAATGAAAAATAACGAAAGCGTAATTGAAAAAATTGATATAGAAAAGCATTTGGGGCTTGTTCATTTATGTTGCCAAAGATTTAGAAAACGTGGTATAGAATATGATGATATGTTTCAGTCTGGCTGTATAGGGCTTACTAAAGCTGCAAAAAATTTTGACCCTACAAAAGGTGTGAAGTTTTCAACTTATGCAGTACCGGCAATTTTGGGTGAAATTAGGCTATTGTTTAGAGAAAACGGTTGTTTAAAAGTAAGCCGAAAATTAAAAGATTTGGAAATTAAAATAAATTATGAAAGAGAAAATTTTATAAAAGTGTACGAAAGAGAGCCTACTGTAAATGAACTTTCGCAAAAATTAAATATAGCCTCTGAACAAATTGTTGAGGCGATTGAAATTTCAAAAGTTCCGATTTCGCTTAACTCTCCGAATATAATTTCTGAGGAAAGAGACGCTGATATGGATATACCGGTGTTTTTTGATGATGAAAAAATTTCAATAAAAATATCTTTAATTCAAATATTTAAAACACTTGAAGATAAAGATAAAAAATTAATTTATTTGAGATTTTTTAAAGGAGAAACACAAACAAAAATAGCTAAATATTTAGGTATGACGCAAGTTCAGGTGTCAAGGAAGGAAAAGGCACTGCTTAAATTTATAAGGAAAAAATTAAAATAATATTTTTAAAGCTCGTCTGCTATTTTAATTATTTTTTTTAGTCTGTGATTTATTCCAGATTTACTGATGGATTCGCCGCATAGCTTTGAAAATTCTTTTAATGAAATATATGGGTATTTTAAACGAATTTTGGCAACATTATATAGTTTGTCCGGTAAATAACTTAATCCTACGGTATTTTTTATTTTTTTGATTGCTTGAATTTGATTTGACGAAGAATTTGTTATTTTGTTAAGGTTAGCGGTTTCAAAATTTGTCGTTCGGTTAACATTATTTCGCACTTCTTTAATCATTTTTATTTGCATAAATTCCATAGCGTACTTTTTTGCACCAATAAAAACCAAGAAATCTATTATGCGTTCGCTATCTTTTAAGTATACTATAAAATTTTTGCGCCTTTTTATAAATTTTGCTTTGAAATCACATGTTTGGATTGAGTTCAAAAAATCAAGTATTTCTTTACTAAGTTCTTCTGCGGGTAAATTTAGTTCTAGATGATACCCTGATTTTGGATTGTTTATATTTCCACAACTTAAAAATATACCCCTTAAAAAGCTAGATAAAAATTCATTGTCATTGCTATTCTTTGACAATGTTTTTTTGTATTTAGAGTAGAATTCTAAAATGAATTCGGCTGCAAGAGAAATATTTGTAGTATAAATAAATTTGGAAGTATATTTGTTTTTAAAAGTTATGATTTTTTCAAGTTTTGGATGACTTAGCAGAATGTTTTCCAGGCGTTTTATTATAAAATTATTTTCACAGCGAATACAAGATTCATAATTATTTATATTTTCGCCCGTTATAAACATTCCAAAAATTTCAGCTTTTGCTGCATGTATTGAGTTTATGGGGAGAGATAAAAGTTCATTTTTAATTTTATGCGAAAAAGACATTCTAAAACCCCTTTTTACAAATGTATATTTCCTAATGTTTTTATCTCGCATTCAAGCTGTACGCCAAATTTTTCGAAAACCACTTTCTTTATGTGATCAATTAATTTTTTAACATCTGCTGCGGTAGCATTGCCTGTATTTATAATAAATCCCGCATGCTTTGGACTAACCATAGCCCCGCCAATAGTATAGCCTTTAAGCCCAGCGTTTTCAATTAATGTACCGGCAAAATAGCCTTCCGGACGTTTGAAAACACTTCCTGCATTTGGATAGTCTAGTGGTTGCTTGGATTTCCTTTTGTGTATATTTTCGTACATTTGTTCTCTTATTTTATTTAAATAAGAAGGTTTTAATTTAAATTCCAAAGAAACGATGCAGTTGTTGTTAAAATCCGAGTAAAAACTTTTTCTATACGAGAGATTCATTTCACTTTTATTTAATGTTTTTTCATTTCCGTATTTATCAATATATTTACTACTTTCAATTATATTAGAAATATCATTTCCATAAGCACCAGCATTCATAAATAATGCCCCACCGCATGAACCTGGAATACCCCAAGCAAATTCAAGGCCAGAAAGAGAGTTTCGCATAGCAAACACACACACTTTTGCTAAAGGGATACCTGCACTACAAATTATAGTATTGTTGTTTTTTAAACTTAAAAATTTTTCACTTTTAGATAAACTTAAAACGACCCCTCTATATCCTTCGTCAGATACTAAAAGATTGCTGCCGTTTCCAAGGATAAAAAACGGCAAATTTGTAGCGTTTAACTTTTTTATGATTATTTTTAAAGAGTTTTCATTATTGATATAAATAAATAAATCCGCTGGGCCGCCAATTTTAAACGAAGTATGATTTTTCATCATTTCGTTTTTTAAAGTTAAGCAGCCCAGAGTTTCGGATAATTTTTCAATAGAGTCGTAAATAGTATATATGGGATTTTCACTCCAGTCGTGGTAATTTTTGCTTTACATTTAATATTATTAAATATTAAATGTCCCATATGCATTTTTCAGCTTCTGGTGGTTTTTCTTGTTTTGGATAATCCATTCCTAAATTAATAAATAATTCTCTTGCAGCGTTATATCCGAGCTTTCGTTGCCTGTTGTTCATAGCAGCAACTTCAATAATTACAGCAAGATTTCGTCCTGGTTTTACCGGTATATTTACATACGGTACTTTTACTCCTAGTATTTCTGTGTATTTATATTCTGCTCCCATACGGTCATATTGTTTTTGGTCGTCCCAAGCTTCCAAGTTTACAACCATGTCGATAGTTTCATTAAGTTTTACAGATCCTATACCAAATATTCTTCTAGCGTTTATTATTCCAACTCCACGCACTTCAATAAAATGCCTTATGTTTTTTGGCGCAGCACCTATTAATGTGTTTTTAGGGACTTTTCTTATTTCTACTGAATCATCAGCAATAAGTTTATGCCCACGCTTTAAAAGTTCAATAGCAGTTTCGCTTTTTCCAACACCACTTTTTCCGGTCAAAAATATTCCTTCGCCATGCACGTTTAACAATCCCCCAGACCTTGTAATTCTGGGTGCAAGGTGAATATTTAAAAAAGGGGAAAGCTCTGCTATAATATCAGATGCTTTTTCGGTAGAAGTTAATATAGGAACCTTGTATTTATTAGCAACTTTTATTATTTCCGGCAATGGTTTTATGCCGTATGTAATAATAAGGACAGGAGGTTTTAGTGACAAGACAGCTTCTATAGATTTGTAAACTTCTTCTGAAGATAGGGTAGAGAGGAAATAGCTTTCGCTTTCGCCCATAATTATGATCCTTCTGTTGTCAAAATGATTAATAAGTCCAATTAATTCTAACCCTAAACGGTTGATGCTACTTGATGTGACTTTTATTTTTTGTGGGTCATCAGGCATTAATGCTATTTCAAAAGGAAGTTCTTCTATGATATCAGATAATTTTATAAAATAATCAGGAGAAGACATTTTTGGCACCACCTTAAATACATACTTTAATAAATTATACCACATTTTAAAAAAAATTAAAATATATTAATTAAAAAATCACTTGCTTTTATAGCAAGTGATTTTACATTAGTGTTTACACCAACTGATATCGCATGGAAAGACACACTAGAGATAAAGTTATTATTGCTGTTCCTATAATAAATCTGAAAGATTGGATGTGACAGTGGACAAATTTTCTGATAATTCATCAATGGTGTGGGAAAATTTATCATTTGCCTGGCGGTAATTTCGATCATCCGTATTTAATTTTGAAAAAGCTGATGATAGCTTTTTCAAATTATCCTGTACATCTTGAAGTTTATTATTTTTTATAATATTATTGAATGAATTTATAGTTTTATCATCGTTTATGATTGTACCATTCTTACTTAAACTAAAACTCCACTTACAACTATCATTATCCAATTTATCTATATTATCTAAATTTGGCTTGATATCTATTCCTTTAAGTTCAGAACAGTGGGAACATACCGACGAGGTAAAATTATACATTGCCTCATACCATGCAGCACGCGACATATTACGATCCTCATACATCTTTATTATATGGCTGTGACTATTAGATATACCATCCACTGAAAGTTTAATACTATCTAGTGTACCCTTTGATTTTGTAATATTGTTTGTACATTTTGAAAGTTGATCATTTAGTTGTTCTTTTTCTGTTTTACATTTTGAAAGTTGATCGCTTAATTGTTCGCTTTTTGAAATAGAAGTTTTAAGGCTATTAATCTCACGGTGCTGTACAATAAGCATTGCACTACATAACGCTATGATTGCAGTGGCGACAGCTGCTGCGGTAGTTTCAGCTACATGTGTTTTGATAAATTCGGGTATCATATGTATTATTCTCCTCAAAAAAATATAATGTAATACCTTTTATCTTTGTTCATTATTAATGCTGTCGCTTAATTGATTTAGACTTTCTTTGCATAAAATCAACTGGTCAACACTAACGCCGATTTTCTCAGAATCCTCAGTGTTTCGTCCGTCCTCCAGTCTATTTATTAAAGTTTCTATTGGAGCAATTACTTCGCTCGTTTTTGCTAGTAAATCTGACTTATTATTAATCTCATGGCGCTGTTTAATGAGCATTATACTACATAACGCTATGATTGTAGTAGCGACAATTGCTGCGATAGTTTCCAATACATGTGTTTTGATAAATTCGATCATATTTATTATTCTCCTTAAAAAATATTATTGTTGTTGTGTTAATCAACATATGGAAATGCTTTAACACTATTAATATTTTAATATAATTATGATAAAATATCAATTAAAATAAAACAAATTTTATAATGCAATAATTGGTTGTTTTATACTAAATTTTGCTTTTTTACCAAAAGAACGGAAACGATTTCAAGGCTTCTTTATTTTTCATATTTTTTTTAATTGTAGCCCAAGCTTCTTTTAGGTCGTTTTCAAGTTCATCATTTTTTGATTTGCCCTCATTATCGTTTAATTCTTCGTTAAGATAAGCCCATCGTATGATTAATTTTTTACAGTCCTTTTTTAATTTGCTGGATTCTTTTTTATATTTATTTACTTTATCTATGGCTTCATAAAGTCTATCTTGATAATAATTGAATTGTGCTGAATCTGCAATCTGACCTCCATGTGTGTTGGCTAATTTTGAGGCTTTATTTACGTTGTCTTCTGCTGTATTATATTTTCGATTCACATCTTCAATTAGTTCAGTCACTGCTTTATACTGGGTCCTAGTATTTTCATATTGTTGTTCAATGATTTTTGGTGTGCGGCGAAAATTTAATATACCATCATTTTTATAATAATTGCGCGCAAATGCACAGCAGCATGCCATAACTGCAATTATAGTAGCGGTTATTTTTTGTGTTGTTGTCATTTTTAATTCACGTTCCTTAAAATAAATTTGTTAATTTCATATATTAAATTATATGTGAAATATAATTAAAACACATTGAATATATTTTATTAAATTTTAAAAAATATGTCAAGAAAAAAATTAAAACAGCACCCAAATTGAGTGCTGTGATTTATTTACTGCCCATTTAATAGGAACTTTTTGCCTTATTTAGTTTTCTTAAAGTTTCATATGGCGTTTTTTATTAAAAAATATTATATTTATAGCCGCCCAGAAACTTATTAATCGTTAATTTTCTAACTGAAGTTTAGGTTGAACGTTAAGCAGCTCTTTTTCATACCTGCTTACTAGTATTAAATTGCTATCCTCGTCAAAATCTTCATCAATGATACGTTTGATTTCGTAATACTTTTGATCGTTATGCTTTTTTTCGAGAAATAAAATTGTTCCTGCAGTTATTGCTATTGCTGATAATATAATTGTTAATATCTTTTTTTCAAACTTCATCATTTTACCACTCCCTTTAAGCAGACATATACATTCTGATTTTCTCAGAGTATATTATGTGCTACTATATTTTTTTTAAATACCTATCATTTTTTTCACGTCCTCAAGAATAAATTTATTACAGGAATATGTACATGTTGCATGCGGTAATAGCATTAATTTTATTGTGGTTGTTAATATTTTTGTTTAAAATCTATAATTTTAATCCTCCTTTCCAAAATAAAATATGCATATGTACATCCTGATATTTTCAGATTATATCATGTTTTAAAAAAAATGCAAGCAAAAAATTCAATAAAAAATTGCCCTCAATTTTATTGAGGGCATTATTAGAATTCTCATAGAAAAGTAATCTCTAATTGGAACTAAGGTTTGTATACTTAATTGGTTTTGGCTTCTTTTTTCTCTTCTTTTTTCTCTTCTTTTTTCTCTTCTTTTTTCTCTTCTTTTTTCTCTTCTTTTTTCTCTTCTTTTTTCTCTTCTTTTTTCTCTTCTTTTTTCTCTTCTTTTTTCTCTTCTTTTTTCTCTTCTTTT
>JAEEGL013206811.1_pt1 | contig 10106 bp, 9 predicted proteins | sample 9134231 | NCBI WGS metagenome assembly JAEEGL01 (sample SAMN16246548, study PRJNA631951) | gut metagenome | biome: gut microbiome; feature: rumen; material: fiber-attached | host: Bos | place: Iran: Karaj | collected 2018-10 | reverse complement strand
CCAGGAACATTATACATAAGTACTGGGCACTTAGATGCGGCTGCGACAGCCTCAAAATGCTTAATTAAGCCGGTCGCATTTGTCTTATTATAATATGTAGTAATAACTAATACATAGTCATCTCCAAGTTCAGAATACTTCTTTGAATATGTAACTGCCTTTGCTGTTTCATTAGAACCAGAACCAACAATTACTGGTACTCTATGATTTACTCTCTTTACTGAGAATTTTACAATTTCTTCCTCTTCTTCAAATGTTAAAGTAGATGCTTCACCAGTTGTACCTAAAATAACGATACCTCCTGTATTGTTTTCACAATGATAATCTAATAATCTACCTAATTCATTGAAATTTACGCTACCATCTTCATTAAATGGTGTTACAAGTGCTACAATACTTCCCTTTAATTCCATGCTATTTTTCCTCCTCATAATCACATGTAAAAATCTTTTGTGCAGGACCTGTTAAATAAACATATCCTCGTTTTGTAATATCTACATTTAAATAACCTAATTCTAAATTACATTTAACATTGCTTCTAGTTAAATTCAATTTATTAGTAACAATTGCACTAGCAGCACAACCATCACCACTTGCATATGTAAAGCCTACGCCCTTTTCATATGTTTTAACATCAATTTCATCCTTATTTTTTATTATTACAAAATTGACACTAGTCTTTTTAGCCCAAAGCTTATATGAATGAATTGTTTCGGCATACTTTAATATTTCATCATCAAAGCTTTTAACTAATATAACTGTTTGAATACTTCCTATAAACAATGAATAAATAGTTACCTTAAATCCTTCAATATCTATTACTCTACCAAAGCTATTAATCATGTCAGTAGCGTGAATCATTTGATTATTAATGATAGGCTTTCCTAAATTAATTTTACATTCAAATGGATTCTTATTAACTACTTCAACTAAGATTAAACCAGCGCCAGTCAATACTTCTATTTTGTCTCCCTTAACATAATTGTTTTCTAAGGAATATCTTATAAAACATCTTAATGCATTACTATTCATAGATGATGTTGAACCATCCATATTATAAAATAGCATTTCAAGCCTTGGATTTCTTTTAACTACAATTAATCCATCAGCCCCAACACCGGTTTTTCTATTACATATTTTAATAGCTAGACTTTTAAAATCAGTCTTTTCAACATATGGAACTATGCAAAAATCATTACCTGATGAATGCATTTTTGAAATTTGCATCTTAAATTTCCCTTTCAATTAGTTCATCATATGTCATTCTTCTTACAGCTAATTTTGATTTACCATCTTCAACAAATACTACAGCAGGTGTTAATGCTTTATTATAGTTACTACTCATAGAATAACCATAAGCACCTGTAGTATATGTTAATAATAAATCTCCTGATTCAGCCTTTGGAAGAGCGATATTTTCAATAATTAAATCTCCTGATTCGCAGCATTTACCAGCAATTGTTACTACATGATCTTTCTTATCATTTTCTTTTCCAACAATTGTTGCATCATACTTAGCCTGATATAATGCAGGTCTGATATTATCTGTCATACCACCATCAATGAAATAATATTCCTTGTTTGGTGTCTTCTTTGTAAAACCAATAGTATATAATGTATAACCAGCCTCAGCTACAATACTTCTACCTGGTTCAATAGCTAACTTCTTAATCTTGATATTTTGTCTATTAATTTCATCTTCAACAGTCTTAATTAATGTTTTAGATACAACATCAAATGGAATTGGCTTATCATCATTTGTGTAATGAACACCATATCCACCACCTAAATTTAATACAAGTGGATAATCAAAATCCTTACAATAACCAACTAATCTTTCAGCGGCACTCTTAAATGCATTTAAGTCAAATATTTGAGAACCGATATGTGAATGGAAACCAACAAATTTAATGTGTTTTGAATTTGCTAATACTTCTCTAATCTTTAAATAATCTTCTGAGTCATGTAATACACCAAATTTAGAATCTACATGAGCTGTAATAATGAATTTATGAGTATGAGCATCTACTCCTACATTCATTCTAAACATTACATTTACATCCTTATTTAACTTATTAGCAATTTCATCAATTGCTTCTAATTCCATTAAATTATCACATACGATAGTTCCAACACCATTGGAGATAATATATTCTATTTCTTCAATAGATTTATTATTACCGTGATAATATACCTTCTTTGGATCAAATCCTACCTTTAATGCTGTATATAATTCACCCTTTGAAACGCAATCTAAGCTCATGTTCTTTTCGATAAGGATTCTTATCATTTCTTTTACATTAAAAGCCTTAGAAGCAAATAACACTTCTGTTTCAAATTGGTTTGATTTAAAATTGTTTAAATATCCATCAATATTTCTTTTGATATGACTCGCATCAAATATATATAGTGGAGTACCATATTCCTTTTTTAAATCTACTAAATCTACACCTGAAATTTTCATAATCTTACCTCCCTTTTATAAAATAAATAAAAGGACCCGAGGGCCCTTTTTTATATTTTACATATAAATGAAAATTTTATTTTTAGCGCCTCTACATAATGTAGGAGTGATATAAGTATTTCCTATATCCCCATAGATAATTCCCGCCGGAATTTCTATTCGGCAATGGTTACCTTTCATATACCATAACGGATGCCTCCTAGATATATTACTCATTTGCATTGCTACCTCTAATATTTATTTCTTCTTTATAATAACACAATTTTTTATATGTGTAAATAAATTATAAAATTAATCTTTTAATTTCTTATTAACTTCGTTTTTAGCAATATAGAATAATGCTGAAGCACCAGGTCCAACATGAGCACCTACTACAGGTGAAATTTGAGCCTTAGTATAATCTCCATTTAAATTAGGTTTACATGCTTCTATTAAAGCATTAACATTTTCTTCCTTAGTTGAATAACCAAATTCACAAGGATAATTAAAGTCAATTGGATTATCATTTAAATAATCACTTACAGCCTTAAAGGCATGCTTTAAGCCTCTAGGTCTATCAATAGGAACTAATACACCTTCAAAATCTAATTGAATTACAGGCTTAAAATGTAAGAAATTACCTACTCTAGCACTAAATTTACCAAGTCTTCCACCCTTAGCTAAATAAGCTAATGTTTCAGGCACAGCATAGAAATTAACATGCTTCTTTAAATAATCAATTTCCTTAATTACATCTTCCTTTGTTTCGTATTCCTTTTGTAATAATGATTTAATCATTACCTTAACAGCACCAAGTGCTGATGCAGAATCCTCAACAATGATATTATCATCCTCTAGCATATCCTTAGCTATACATGCTGATTGATATGTACCAGATAGCTTTTTAGAAATAGGTAATACTACAGGAACATATCCTTCGCTAATAACCTTATTAAATGTATCCTCAAAAACTGCAGGTGTAACCATTGATGTTTTAGGGAATCCCTTTTCATCCTTATTGAAAAGACCTAAAACATCTAATTTAGCTAAGCCCTTTTTTTCTTGGTTTTCAAAGAATAATTTATAAAATTCATCTGTTGTAATATCTATACCATCTAAATAATCTTTTCCATCATAAGATAATGTTAAAGGTAATACAACAACATTATACTTTTCTGCCTCTTCCTTAGAAAAGCCAGCTGACGAATCAGTAATAACCTTAATCTTTAACATAATTCTACCAATATCTTTCCTTTTTCAAGCTTCTAGACATTAGCTTTTCTAATGCCTCAATAGCTGTTAATCTACCACATACTAATTCATATGCTGTAGAAATAATAGGAAGCTCTAAATTATATTTTTGAGCAATTTCATACCCTGCAATAATTGCACGAATACCTTCAACTGTTTGAGCACTAGCACCAACAGCCTCATCTACTGATAAGCCTTCGCCAATTCTTTTACCACATTGGAAATTTCTTGAATTAAAGCTTGATGCAGTAACAATTAAATCACCAATACCTGATAAGCCATAGGCTGTTTCCATAGAACCACCTAATGCTGTAACAATAGATACAATTTCCTTAATACCTCTTGTAATTAGCATAGCTCTTGCATTTTCACCTAAGCCCATACCAAAGCCTATACCAGAAACTATAGCGATAGCATTTTTCATAGCTCCACCAGTTTCAACACCAATGACATCATTAGTAGTATAAACTCTTAAATATTTATCATTAGCAAATAGCTCTTGAACCTTAGTTGCTAAAGCCTCATTTTCAGATGCGGCAACTAAAGATGTAATCTTTCTATCAATTAATTCTTCTGCGTGAGATGGTCCAGATAAAGCTACATAGCCTTCTAGCTTATCTTTATTAATAACCTCACTAACAATTTCAGAAACTCTCTTAGATGTATCTGGTTCAATACCCTTAGATACATTAATAAAAAGCTTCTTTTCTTTTAATTTAGGAGAAATCTCAGTTAAAACACCACGCATAAATTTAGTAGGAACACATAATACCAATACATTAGAATGCTCTAATGCTAAATCAATATCTAATGTTGCCTTAATTGTTGATGGTATTTCTTTATTAAAAAATGGATGTAAATGATCATCATTTATTTTTTTAACAAAATCTGGATTAATATCTCTAATTAAAACCTGATGATTATTATCCGCTAAAGCTTGGGCAAGAGTTGTACCCCATGCTCCACCGCCAATAATGGATATATTCATAATTAATCCCTCTTTCTAAACTCTAATTTTATAGGTGTTGCAAAGAAATCAAAATTCTTACGCAACTGATTTTCTAAATATCTATAATATGAGAAATGTAAATATTTAGGCTCATTTACAAAGATAGCAAATGTAGGAGGCTCAATACCTACTTGAGATGCATAATAAACCTTTAGGATACCACCATTAAATTCAGATGGTGGGAACATTAATACAGCCTCACTAATAACATCATTTAATACTGATGTAGACATTCTCTTATAATATGCATTATGAGCTCTATCAATTTCTGGGAATAATGTTTGAACTCTCTTATTCTCTAAAGCTGATAGGAATACTATAGGAGCGTAATCTAAATACTTAAATGTTCCTCTAATATCATCAGTCCATCTTTGCATTGTCTTAGAATCCTTATCAATTAGATCCCACTTATTAACAACAATAATACATGGCTTATTGAACTCCTCAATATATTGACCAACATGTGTATCCTGCTCTAGGATACCAGTTGAGGCATCAAGCATTAATAATACAACATCTGCTCTTTCAATAGAATCAATACTTCTAATTGAAGAATACTTCTCTACATTTTCATAAATCTTACCACGCTTCTTTAAGCCCGCAGTATCAATTACTACATATTCTTTTCCATATGCAGTAAATCTAGAGTCAATAGCGTCTCTTGTAGTACCTTCAATTGGAGATACAATATCTCTATTCTCATTTAATAGGGTATTAGTTAAAGAGCTCTTACCAACATTTGGTCTACCAATGATTGCAAATTTAATTGCATCATCATTTTCTTCTTGTACCTTCTTTGGTAAATCCTCAATAATCTTATCTAATAGATTACCAGTACCAATACCATGGCTTGATGAAATAGGAATTGGGTCACCAAATCCTAAAGCATAGAATTCATAGATATTCTCTCTGAATTTTTGATCATCAACCTTATTTACAGCCAAAATAACTGGCTTCTTTGTCTTATATAAAATTTTTGCTATATACGTATCATCGTCTGTTACTCCAGTACGGCAATCAACTACAAAAATTATTACATCAGCTTCATCCATAGCGATTTCAGCTTGTGCTTTAATTTCTGTTAAAAAAGGAGCATCTCCAAGCTCGATACCTCCAGTATCAATAAGGAAAAACTCCTTTGAAAGCCAAGATGCTTTAGAGTAAATTCTATCTCTTGTTACACCTGGTTGATCGTCTGTAATGGATAATCTTGTACCTATGATACGGTTAAATAATGTGGACTTTCCAACATTAGGGCGTCCAACTATCGCTACCTTAGGTAACACATTATCACCACCGAATATATTATTTCTTTAATTCATCAGATAAAGTATCTCCAACTGTAACTGAAGATTCATCTGATGTCATATATTTTTCAAATTCTTCTCTTTCTTTTGCTACTTGAATCTTTTTAATGGATAATTTTAATCTCCATTCCTTTGGTCTAATTTCAAGTACTACAGCGTCATATTCATCACCAACAGCGAATAAGCTATTTAAATCAGCCTTATCCTTTGTTGCTTCACTTGCTGGAATATAACCATCAACACCAAAAGCTTCTACCTTTAAGCCCTTTTCATTAATTTCTGTAATTTTAACCTTAGTTACATCTCCAACCTTAGCCTCTACCTTATCCCAAGGGTTGTCCATTAATGCCTTTCTAGATAAAGAAATTCTTTCCTTTGCTTCATCAATCTTGATGATTGCAACATCAATCATATCACCAATCTTAACGAAATTAGCATAATTGTCATTTGGATTATGAGAATATTCAGTTGAATGTAATAAGCCAGTAACATCCTCAGCTAATTCTAATAATAAGCCATAAGGTAATTTATTAACTAGCTTACCAGTAACCTTATCAGCTACCTTATGAGACTTTACATATGCTTCAAATGGAGAATCAACTAAAGCCTTCTTAGATAATTCAAGCTTTCCATTTTCCTTCTTGATTACCTTAACCTCAACCTCTTGACCAACCTCTAATTCCTTGTTGATATCAATAAACTTATGAGAAATTTGACTTAAAAGTAATAAGCCTGTTGCGTAATTAAATTTAACTACAGCACCATACTTCTCAATCTTAGCGATAGTACCCTTTAATACATCACCAACATTGATACCTTCAATTTCCTTTTCTCTATTTTCCTTATATTCCTCGTTTTCAATTTCACGACGAGAAACTATAACATTTGTCTTTTCTCCCTTTTCCTCAAAGGCAGTAATCTTAACTTCAATTGTCTTATTTAAAGCTACACTAGCAGTTGCTTGGCTCTTAGGTAAGAATACTCTTAATCCCTTATAAGCTGCAACATAGCCCTTGCCCTTAACCTCACTACTAACAGTAACTTGGATAGGTGTGCACTCAATAAAAGCTGTTCTGATTTCTTCGATAACCTTATCATCGATAATATCTAAGCAAGATAGATAAACAGTTTCTTCCTTAACAGATGTTACCTTAACCTTAAGTGATTGACCAACCTTAAGAACATCCTTTAAAGATGTAACATTTTTATCTTTTGTAAAATGATCAAGATGAAGAGTTCCTTCTGTAAAATCTTGAATATCTACATATGCAGTTTTATCATCTGGTATAGATACAACAGTACCAGTTATTATCTCTCCTGGTTTAACCTTACTAAAGTTTTTTAATAAATCATCCATTGTTTCCATTTTTCTTACCTCATCTTTTCATTTATTAATTCAACTATTTTATTAACTACCATATCAATAGTCATTGAAGTTGTATCTATCAAAACTGCATCATTCGCTTTTTTAAGTGGAGCAATCTCACGATGCATATCCTGATAATCTCTTTCATTTATTTCCTTCAATATAACATCATATGGTAATTCATTAGGAGTTCCTTTAATTTCAAGATATCTTCTCTTTGCTCTTTCCTCAGCTGATGCATCTAGATATATTTTTAAATCAGCATCTGGGAAAACAACAGTTCCAATATCTCTACCATCCATAAGTACCTTACCAATAGCAGAATTTCTTTGGAATATTAGCATTTTATCTCTAACTCTTTTAAGCTTAGAGCATTTAGAAGCTGCAAGTGATGCACCCTTTAGCTCTTCATCACTTATTACAACTCCATTAACCTTAGTTAAGCCGTTATCATAGATAACTGAAATATCATCTAAAAAATCATATTCACTTTCATCATCAAGCTTAATTCCCTTTCTAGTAGCTACAACAGCTATAGCACGATACATAGCACCAGTATTGATTCTAGTGAAGCCTAATTTCTTTGAAACAATTTCAGAAATTGATGATTTACCTGAACCAGCAGGGCCATCAATTGCTACTACAAATTTATCCATAAATATCAAATCCTTAACTTTTATTATTTTACCACATTTAACAATCAATTACAAACTATATAATTTCTTAATCTCATGTGGCTTTAAAGGTCTATATGCTCCTACTGTTAATCCTTCTAGAGTAATTGTTCCAAAGGCAACTCTTTTTAATTTTTTAACTGGGAAGCCAACGGTTTCACACATTTTTCTAACCTGTCTATTTCTTCCTTCTGTAATAGTTAAAGCAATTAAAGTTGAATTATTCTTTTTATCGATATCTAGTATTTCAATTGATGCTCTCTTAGTCATAACACCATCAATCATGACACCTTTAATAAGTCTTGTTACAGCTGTCTGATCAATAATGCCATCTAATCTAGCATGATAAGTCTTTTCAATTTCTTTATTTGATCTAGTCAATCTATATGATAAATTACCATCATTTGTAAATAATAAAACTCCTGATGTATCATAATCTAATCTACCAATTGGGAAAATTCTTTTCTTCTTATCCTCAGGCTCTATTAAATCCATAACAGTTCTTCTATTTTTAGGATCACTTACTGTTGTAAGATAGCCTGTTGGCTTATTTAGTACATAATAAACTAATTCTTCCTTTTGAATTAATTTACCATCAACCATAATCATATCCTTTTTGGAAACCTTTGTACCTAAAACAGTAACAACCTCACCATTTACTTTAACTCTGCCCTCTAGAATAATTTCTTCACATTTTCTACGAGAGGCAACACCTGCTGAAGCTAGTACCTTTTGAAGTCTTTCCTTATTATCATCCACGACAATCACTTCCATCTTTAAAATTTTACAATTAAAAGTATATCATAGAATGATATAAATAAGAAGATATTTTTATTTTATGAGGAAATTACAAGTGTTTTGTAGTATAATAAGACCCGAGGAGGAAATCGGACATATGTATAATGAAAATGCGTGGAAAAAATACGACGAAAAAGAATTAAAAGACTTATTTAAATTCAATGATGAGTATATTGAATTCATTTCAAACAACAAGACAGAGCGTGAAGTAACTAAGGCTACTGTAGAAATCCTAAAGAAAAATGGATATAAGAATTTAGATGATGTTACATCTTTAAAGGCTGGAGATAAAATCTATGCTGTAAATAGAGGTAAGAATGTAGCAGCTTTCATCATTGGTAAGGAAGATATCGAAAAGGGTATTAATGTATTAGGTGCACATATCGATTCACCAAGAATTGATTTAAAGCAAAATCCATTATATGAATCTTCTGATTTTGCATATTTTGATACTCACTACTATGGTGGTATCGTAAAGTACCAATGGGTAGCAAGACCTCTTGCAATTCATGGTGTTGTATGTAAGAAGGATGGTTCTATTGTTGATGTAGTAATCGGTGAGGATGATAACGACCCAGTTGTTATGATTTCTGATTTATTACCACATTTAGCACAGGATAAGAACGTAAAGCCTGGTACTAAGGTAATCGAAGGTGAGGACTTAGATTTAACAATCGGTCATATGCCTTTAAAGGATGAAGAAAAGGATGCTGTAAAGGCAAACGTATTAAAGCTATTAAAGGATAAATATGGAATCGAAGAAAATGATTTCGTATCTAGTGAGCTTGAAATTGTACCACAGGGTAAGGCTAGAAGCTTAGGTTTAGATTCTTCTATGGTTTTAGGCTATGGTCATGATGATAGAGTTTGTGCTTACACATCATTAAGAGCAGTTTTAGATACTGAATCAGTTAATCGTACTTCTTGTGCTGTATTAGTTGATAAGGAAGAGATTGGATCTGTTGGTGCTACTGGTGCTCAGTCAAAGTGGTTCTCAAATGTAATTTCAGAAATTATTAATAAGATGAAGAATAATTATAATGATTTAATGCTACAGCATACATTAACTAATTCATATATGCTATCAAGTGATGTATCAGCAGCATTTGATCCATTATATCCATCAGTATTTGAAAAGAAAAATGCAGCATACCTAGGACATGGCTTAACATTCAATCAGTATACTGGTGCTAGAGGTAAGACCGGATGCAATGACGCAAGCCCTGAATTTATTGCAAAGATTAGAAACATTATGGAT
>JAEEGL012962577.1_pt1 | contig 10106 bp, 8 predicted proteins | sample 9134231 | NCBI WGS metagenome assembly JAEEGL01 (sample SAMN16246548, study PRJNA631951) | gut metagenome | biome: gut microbiome; feature: rumen; material: fiber-attached | host: Bos | place: Iran: Karaj | collected 2018-10 | reverse complement strand
TTCTCGCCCCTTTTCTCGCCCCTTTTCTCGCCCCTTTTCTCGCCTTTATTGAGCAAATACTGTTCTATTGCTGATACTTGCTTCTGCATGTTCTTCTCCTTTACGCATCAGCCACTTACTTGTTACCGTCACGCCTTGGCGGCGGCCGCCATGTATTGGCTTGCCGTTGCTTCGTCCAGTTCGAAGCCCGACTGGAGGTCTTCCAGAATCTGTATGTCTGAAAAAAGGCGTTTCCGTCTGTTTTGAATGAATCTCAAGATGGTGTTGCTCTCGCCTTTCTTCTCACCTCTCTTCTCACCTCTTTTCTCGCCCTTATTGAGCAAATACTGTTCTATTGCTGATACTTTCTTCTGCATGTTCTTCTCCTTCTGTTTTTTCATTTCTTCCAAATCCAAGCCGGTTACAGTGGATATGACATCGTACATCTCGTCCAACGGCGTGTTAAATGATTTGTCGTGCTTTAGCTCATATAATAGCTTGGGAAAGTTTTTCGCATATCGGATGCTTTTTGTGACGGCCCGCAAGGCCCCCTGCGGCATTGCGTTGATTTCCTTAATCGGGAGATTGTAGAACGAAATGACATTGACGGGGCAGTCCGCCAGTTTCGGTTTCAGGGAAGGTGGGCAATCCAACGTATCCGTGAATCGCGGCAGTCCCGTCCATGCCTCCTGGCCGAAATGGACCACGAGAACCATCACCGGCGTCATCCGGTCGCCCGGTAGCACACCGTCCAGCATTTCCTGCGACGTCTTCAGCTCCTTCCGCCCGTGGTGCAGATGTTTCATCTCGCGCCGCCAGACATCCCAACGGACGGCTGTTGACATGAGGTTCCGCCCCGCCATGACGGTACTTGTGCTTGTTTGATTTTCCAAAGCCACCACCAGCGGCGTCGTTACGTTGCCATTGGTGACCAGCATTTCCGCCACGACGTCGTTGCTGACTTTCTTAAACCATGCGCGCATGCCCCGCATCCGGGCGATGGACTCTGCGTTTCGTTCCTTCAGCGAACCGCGGACTACCTTGAATCCAGTCCTCTTCAGCGCGAAATCGACCAAGTCCGAAAACACCTCGGGCACCGCAGTAAAGAGCTTCGAGGCCTCATCCATATTTTTCATGGTTGTTTCCTTACTAATATATCATATGATTGAGATCAGACAAATATTTTTTCTTCTTTTCTCAATACCATAATGCAAGAAAATAAAAATGCAAATTCATTAATTAATAAAAAATGAAATAAAATTTTATCTTATTTTTACTAAATTCAATGTTAATTATCTAAAATTTAAGTAGTTTTACAGAGAATCATAAAGAATCATATAAAGTCATAAAAAATCTTAAAAAGTCATAATAAATCATAAGAAGTCATAGAAAGTCATAAAGTTTCAGAAAAAAAGATGGTAGTTCTGCATGACCCATATTTGCCATAGAGAAAAGGGCTGAAAAGGACAAAAGAAATGACTTTTCGGCGGATACGCAGGAACACGCTTTTTTTGTACAATTTTCGCTATGGCAAGACACCGATAGAATCTTCTCTCATGCGGAAATGAAGGCGTTCAAGCAACGGAGCGTTTTATCGACTGTCGGGTAGTCGGAAAAAAGGAAAATGCGCGGCTTCAAAGCATCATCCGTTTCAAGACGGGATTGAAGAGCTTCGTCTTTTAGGAGGAAGCGGTCGATGCCGATGACGAGCGGGGCGGCGGGATTCTTTTCCAGCCAGTCGAGCCGTTTCATGACCTGCGTGGCATGCCAGCGGTGGAAAAGCTCCAAATGGATGATCGTGCCATCGGCATATTGGAAGGAGAAATCCGGAAAGACGATGTCGTTGCCGTCGCCTTTCATGAATGGCGCATTACCGACGACCGTCCAGTCTTTCACCGACTCTTTAAAATAGCGGTGGAAGAGCTGGATTTCCTCTGGAACGTAGGCGGTGAAATTATGGTAGTGGCAGACAAGCCCGGAGGATTCGTCAAGCACGAGAAAACGCTTTGCATCCTTCCATGTGATTTCTGCCCGCATGCTCCAATGGTCGAGTGCGCAGACGGCGGGAAAGAAGCAGGCCAGTTGAAAGCCGTAGCGTTTCGACTGGTCGAAAATGGACGCAGGACCGTCGATAACGATGGACAACTTATCTGGCGTGTTTTCTTCTAATGCGTTGTTATCTAGCGAGATGCGTGCAAGAAGACGGTAGAATTTAAGGTATTTGAAGAGTCGGCGGAGCTTGGCCGGATCCGTGTCATGGACAGTCAATTGGATGCTTCCCGCATGAAGGAGAAGGCCTTGTACAAGGCCAACGTTGTATCGTTCCAAGACTTGTTTGGGCGTGATGAACGCGAGCTTGACAAGGCGGTCGTTTTCCGGAAGATCTTCGTAGATAGACTCGCGGGTGGCCAGCGGATTGTCGGCGGTTGCCTGCGCAAGCCGTTGATGATATTGCTCTTCCGTCTGGCCGGGATTGGCGCGGATGATTTCCGCCGCCTTAAGAAAGAGATTATAGCGGGCGGTGGCGTAGTCCATGTCCTGCGGAGATGAGAAGACAGCCTGGTCATCCACGATTTTCAGGATGCCCTGCGCGAGTTTCGGCGTGCGGAAGCCCTGCGCGGCCTGCGTGGCGAGCTCTTCGATTTCTTCGCGGACGGGATTATTTGTCGGATCATACGCCGCAAGAAGACGTTCCGCGAGATCGAGCAGTTCGACGTCATTTGTATCGACGAATTGCGGTTTCAGCCTGCCGTTGGCTATCTTACATAGAATCAGGTCTTTCGTAAGCACGGTGGTGTCTTCTCCTTTCGCTGACGTAGGATTCGGAAGTTCCAGCGGAGATGAGTTCATAGAGGACGGCCTGTTTCCCGGCGGCGGGGCGGAGGATTCGTCCAAGCCGTTGGACATGTTCACGGATCGAGCCCGAGCCGGAGACGACGATTCCGACGGAGGCTTCGGGTACATCAACGCCTTCATTCAATATTTTGGATGTCACGAGAACGGGCAGGGCGCCTTTGCGGAAAGCGTCCAGCAGTGAACGGCGTTCGGCGATTTTCGTATGATGTGTCAAAACGGGCAGGCAGAACCGCTGCCCGATCTGATAGGCGGTCTGATTGTCCGCCGTGAAGATGAGAATGCGCTCCTGCGAGTGTTCGTTGATGAGTTGCCATAGCAGGTCGAGCTTGCCTTTTCCCGCGCGGGCGATTTCGCGCTGTCTCATATAGGCCTTCAAGGCCTCCCGTCCGTTGCGCTGACGAACACATGCGCGAAGGAACATGTTCCATCCGTCTCGTGCGGAGAAGTTGATGCGATTAGCGCGGACGAAATCCGTATATATCTGCCGTTGATGGAGATATTCGTCCAGTTCGTCGTCGTCCAATGCGACGGGGATCGTCTCCGTACGATATTCGGACAGGGCGTTGCCTTCCATTTCGTCGATGTCCTTTCGGAAACAGATCGGTCCGACGAGACGGTCGAGCGCGTCGTCCATGCCGTCGTCGCGTTCAGGCGTGGCGGTGAGACCAAGGCGGAACGGCGCGATGCAGAATTTCGCAAGTGTCTGGTATGTAGGGCCTGGCAGATGGTGGCATTCGTCCACGACGAGCAGGCCGAAGCGATCGCCAATCGATTCCATCATGAGAACGGCAGAATCGTATGTGGAGACCGTCAGATCCTGTACGTCTTTCGAACCGCCGCCGAGCAGGCCGACGGGCAGGCCGAACGCTTTTTTCAGCTGGGAGGCCCATTGCTCCATGAGATCGAGCGTTGGAACAACGACAAGCGTGGAGCGGTTGGATAGCTCCATCGCCATTTGCGCGACGAACGACTTTCCCGTGCCCGTGGGAAGGACGATGACACCGCGTCGGCGGGCCTTGTTCCATGCCTCGACGGCCTGCCGCTGGTAGTCCCGCGGCGGGAAAAGCGACTGGCGATGGAGCTGAAGGGCGGCATAACGGCGGGCCTGGTCGTCATAGGGGATGGCGGCGGAATGGAGGGCCATGATGATGTCCGCGTACGCGCAAGCTTCTGCCCGCCAGGCGGATACCCGCACGTCATAGACGCAGAGATCCGTAATGGGGAGCTCCGTGTCCCGTGGCGCTTCTATCAAAAGTGTTCCGTCTTTAAATAAAATTGAAACCATTATGATTCATAGATAAAATTAAAAAACAAAAAAATCATATAATTAATGTAATGTAGAATTGCGAATATCAAGAAAAGCTAGTAGATTATATATAGGTATTAATGTCGATAAATCTGTCTTATCGGCAACAGATTGTTTAACATGTTGTGACTCAGACATAAAGGAGAATTTGAAGATTATGCGAACAGTAGGAACGGTGGTCCGCGGCATTCGCTGCCCGATTTTCCGCCAAGGCGATGATTTGGCGGCTCAGGTGGTCTCCGCCCTGAAGGAGTCATGGGAAAACGAAGGGTATTCGATGCAAGACCATGATGTGGTCGCGATTACAGAGTCCGTCGTTGCCCGTACGCAAGGCAACTACGTGACAGTTGACCAGATCGCGGCGGATGTGCGGTCGAAGTTCCCCGGCGGGGTGGTCGGCGTGGCGTTTCCGATTTTGAGCCGCAACCGTTTCTCCGTGTTGCTTCGCGGCATCGCGCGTGGAGTCAAGAAGATGCATCTTCTCTTAAGCTATCCTTCGGACGAAGTCGGCAACCATCTGATGGATCCGGACATGCTGGATGCCAGCGGTGTCAATCCGTATTCTGACGTGCTGACGGAGGCGGAATACCGCAAGATATTTGGCGAAAAGGTGTTGCATCCTTTCACGGGCATCGACTACGTCGATATGTACAAGGAAATCATTGGGCCGGAGAAGGTCGAAGTGCATTTCGGCAATGACGTCCGCGCGCTTCTGCCGTTCACGAAGCAGATTCTGACATGCGACATCCATACGCGCAAACGCAGCAAGCGGTTGCTGAAGGCGGCCGGTGCGGAAATCGTTTATGGATTGGACGACATTTGCACGGCTCCCGTCGAGGCGGGCGCGGGCTACAATGAAAACTACGGCCTGCTGGGTTCGAACAAGTCGGACGACGAAAAGGTGAAGCTGTTCCCGCGTGACTGCCAGCCGTTGGTCGATGACATCCAGGCTCGTCTGAAAGCGTTGACAGGCAAGAACGTAGAAGTGATGGTCTATGGCGACGGAGCGTTCAAGGATCCCGTCGGTAAGATTTGGGAATTGGCGGATCCCGTTGTCTCCCCTGCCTACACGGCTGGTTTGAAGGGTACACCTAATGAATTGAAGCTGAAGTATTTGGCGGACGAGACCCAGAAGACGCAGAGCGATGACGCCGCTGTTCAGGAAACAATTCTTGAGAAGATACGGTCAAAGAAGAAGAATCTGGTCGGCAAGGATGAATCGCTGGGGACGACGCCCCGCCAGTTGACGGACTTGCTGGGCAGCTTGTGCGATTTGACGAGCGGTTCCGGCGACAAAGGAACGCCCGTCGTTCTCGTTCAAGGCTATTTCGACAACTTCGCCGACCGCTGACAACCGTGAAGCCACCGCATTCGCAGAGCTAAAAGCCTGAAGCTTAAAGCAATAAGACAAAGACATCGCGAAGCGGTCGCAAAGTTATTTTAGGCAGGGAAAGCAACAAAAAACAATGGTATGAAACATTCAATCGTATTCAAATCGTTCATCCGGCTGATGGCCTTGACGGCCGTCGGAGCTTTCTTGCATGCAGAGGACGTGTTGACGCCCGAGCAGATCGAGACGCTGGCGGATCGCTGCGTGACGGCGATTGTCCGCAAGGAGCTTGATTTGCGTGATCTTGCGACGGATCTGAAATTCGACTGGCCTGTCACACCGCCTGCCTATACGTTCACCGATCATCAGGAGCGTGCGACTGCGCAGGCCATGGCGGCCGCGAAGGAGAAATATCCAGACTCGCTTCTCGAAGAGGCGAAGGCGGAGGCGGAGAAACGCTACAGCGTGCTGAAGGTCGGCGATACGGCGAAATTAGTGTCAAATCGTCAGCCGGTAAGGGTTTATGAAGGTCGTATCCATGCGATCACGGATCAGTTCATCCGCATTGGCCTCACGGGAAATGTCTCGACGAAGGATCTGGATGTCGATACGCTGGCGCGTTTTTCCGAAGAGCGGAGCAAGGAGCGGAAGGCGTGGTTTATCAAGCAGGCAAGCGAGAAGATGGAGATCAACCGTCAGGCGATGATTGATGAGCTATGGCCGGACATCATGGAGAAGAGCCTCTTGGAGGACGGCTACGCCCCTATTAATAAGGAAAAGAAAAAGGTGAAGCTTTATCTGGCGCAGGGGAACTGGCTGAACAAAAGCGCCATTCTTCAGGAGAAGGCGATGGCGTTGAAGAAGGAGATGTACCAAGATAAGATCAGCGAGGCACGGGAGAACCTCTACGGTTCGTTCGGCTATGAATACGACCGTATGATGGGACGGTGGCGTCTCACGAACCATGTCCATGACCTGCCGTTGAGCGGCGGTGTCACGTTGGAGCGGTCGCTTTTGGAGAAGCTGAAGGGGCGTTAGGGGTAAAAACACGAAAAAACGGAGAAAAACGAAAGTTTTTTCAGAAATACGCCAAAAAAAGCGTGGAAATGAATTGCTTTCATGTGAAAATTGTGCTAAATTGGTTAATAGCAGATTATATTTGGATTAAAAAAATAAAAAAATAACATAAACATCAAGTTGAGATTATCATCAGGAGTTAGTCATGAAGTTATTCAAAAAACGCAATCGTCTGTTCTGGTCTATGCTGTTGTCAGCATTTGTCATGGTTTGTCTGAATGTCCGTGCTGCGGATGACGACGATGACGAGGAAGAGGAAGGCGAAACGGATTGGCACATTGAGCGCGCCAAACTGGAAGCGGAAGTCGAGCGTTCTGTCCAGAAGCGTCTGGATCGTGAAGTGACGGAAGAGAAGGTGATCAACGGTCTGGCCCGCACGATTCCGCAGCTTGCTCCATGGACGTCTCCTGTCAGGGCTCCCGAATTGACGAAGGAAGAAGTCGAAGAGGAGTTGATGAAGGAGATCATGAAGGAAGTGAAGGTGAAGTTCCCTGAATCCCGTCGTGAAGAGTTCAAAGGCGAGGCTGAAGAGAAGTACAAGATGTGGAAGCGCAACGATGACGTTGAATTTGTCATACGTGATGGAAGAGGCACGGACACGGATGTCAAAGGCAAGCTGCAGGACGTCTCCTCTGAACGTGTGAAGGTTTTTCCGCGCCGCACGGTCAATGTCCGCGATCTTGATGATGATACGAAGGCCCGCCTTTATAAGGTGTTCCACGACAAGGCGGTGGAGGATTATGTCGCGAATGAGAACCGCCGTTATGATGTCAAGATCGAAGGCTACAAGATGGACGAAAAGGAAAAGCGCATTCCGGATGCTTATCTGAAGAGCGGCTATATTCCGAATCTGGCGACCATCATGGAGAATGCGCAGATCAACAAACGTCGTCTTGCCCTGCGTCTGACGAGCCCGAATCCTGAGCATTGGGTTGCCCGCAAGGATTATGTGAACGATTTGTACAAGGCTCTTCGCGAAGAGGCCGGTGCCCGCATGAAGGACGAAGAGTCCAACCGCGTCTTCAAGGCGAAAGGCTATGTGAAGGTTCCCAAGAAGACCTTCAAGAAGCTGATCGAGAGCGGCATGCCGGAAGACGATGTCTCCGGCTGGATGCCCCGTGCGGAATACACCCGCCTGCAGCAGGAGCAGCGTGATTTGATCGAGCAGGAACGTGCCCAGCAGGGCGGTGGCGGCGAACCCGGTGAAGGCGGTATGATGCCGCCGGAAATGTCCCACTAATTGGATTGAAAAAGGCAGGGGTTGCCGAATCTGAAAGTTTTCATGAATCGGCGCCCCCTTTTTTGTATGAAGGGAAGATGCATGTCGCGACGGTATGGCCGTTGGTTGTCGAACGTCGTGATGACTTGCAGGCTACAGGAGAAGATAGGCTGTTTCCAACGGAGTGCGGAGCTGGAAGATGGGCAGAAAAGCAGTGAAAGTTGATTTCATGGAGATTCCTGGCCTGCGGGCCAGTGAGGATCAGGAGTTTTTGTTGTCCGGAGCTTGTCGCGGCATCCGTCTGGAATTGGAATATCTGAAGACGGAACTGGCGTTCAGTTCGTTGGGGATTGAATCGACGTTCGTCCTGTTCGGCAGTGCACGGACGTTGCCGCCGGATGTGGCGAAGAAGCGTCTAGCGGAAGCAGAAGCCGCGTTGAAGGCCAAGCCGAAGGATGCGGCATTGAAGGCGGCCGTCCAAAAGGCGGAAGGGCTTGTCTATCAGAGCAAATACTATCAGGTGGCGCGGGATTTTGCGGCGCTGATCACACGCGAGTGCCAGAGTCGCGAATTGGAACCCATCAGCCGTTTTGTCATCGTGACAGGCGGTGGCGGCGGCATCATGGAGGCCGGCAACCGCGGCGCGTCCGATGCGGGCGGCGTTTCCGGTGGATTGAACATCACGCTTCCATTTGAACAGCATCCAAATGAATACATTACGCCTGAATTGAGCTTTTTGTTCCATTATTTCTGCATCCGCAAGATGCATTTTTTGAAGCGTGCGAAGGCGTTGGCCGCCTTCCCCGGCGGTTTCGGGACGATGGACGAACTTTTTGAAGCGTTGACGCTGATCCAGACCAAGAAAATGGACCGGATACCCGTTTTATTATATGGAAAAGACTTCTGGGACAAGCTCATCAACTGGGAGGTCTTCATTGAAAACGGCATGATCTCGCCAGAGGATCTGAACTTGTTCACCTACTGCGAAACGGCGCAGGACGGATGGAAGGCGATAAAGGATTTCTATCATTTGAATAATTGACAACAAACGGCGTTGGGGGCGCCCAGAGGACGGAGGGTTTGAGGCTGTATGCTTTTAAGCAAATTCACATCATTTTTTTCTGACGACATCGGCATTGATCTTGGGACGATGAACACGCTGGTGCATGTCGCGGGGCGCGGCATCGTGCTGGAAGAGCCGTCCGTCGTCGCGTTGAATAAGGATACTGGCAAGGTCATCGCCGTTGGGACGCAGGCCAAAGAGATGCTTGGCCGTAATCCGGGCAACATCCTGACGGTTCGTCCGATGAAAGACGGCGTCATCGCGAACGCGGAAGTTGCAGACGAGATGCTTCGCTATTTCATCAACAAGAGCCGCGGCCACTACAAAGTCATGCAGCCGCGCGTCATTATCGCCGTTCCATACGGCATCAATGAAGTTGAAACACGCGCCGTGCAGGATAGTGCGAAAAAGGCGGGCGCCCGTGAAGTGCGTCTCGTCGAAGAACCGTTGGCGAGCGCCATCGGCGTGAAACTGCCAGTCGCGGAACCGACGGGGAGCATGATTGTCGATATCGGCGGCGGTACGTCCGAAGTCGCCATCATCTCGCTGTCGAACATCGTGGAAGCCGAAAGCGTGAAATGCGGCGGCGACGCGATGGACGACGCGATCAAAGACCACATGATGAAGGTCCATTCGCTGTTGATCGGTGAACGCACGGCCGAAGATATCAAGAAGAAGATCGGTAGCGCGTACAAGGTCGAAAACATGCAGGAGGAGATGGAAGTCAGCGGCCGCGAGCTTGGCCAGCATGGCAACAGCTTGCCGCGTACGATGACCATCACGGCGGATGAAATCCGCAAGGCGCTGGATATTCCGGTGAACCAGATCATTGCCGCCGTCCGCCGCACGTTGGACAAATGCAAGCCCGAACTGGCCGGCGATTTGATCAACAACGGCATTCGTCTGGCTGGCGGTGGTTCGCTGCTGCCTGGCCTGGATCGCCGCATCCAAGACCAGACCGGCCTGATGACGATCGTGGCGGATACGCCGCTCCACGCCGTCGTGAACGGTCTGGGCGAACTCTTGAAGATGCCGAACGTCCTCTTCGGACAGCCGCAGAACGCGTCCATCGGCAACGCCTACAAACGGTAATGGCAAATATATATAGACAATTTTATATATTTTATATTAAGGTATAGTCATTTAGTCAAAACACAGCAACAACAAGGAGAAAACGATGTCGCATCCAGTCACGATATTTACGGGTCAGTGGGCGGATTTGCCGTTGGCGGAACTTGCACCGAAAATCGCTTCATTTGGTTATGACGGTCTTGAA
>JAEEGL012756859.1_pt1 | contig 10106 bp, 7 predicted proteins | sample 9134231 | NCBI WGS metagenome assembly JAEEGL01 (sample SAMN16246548, study PRJNA631951) | gut metagenome | biome: gut microbiome; feature: rumen; material: fiber-attached | host: Bos | place: Iran: Karaj | collected 2018-10 | reverse complement strand
GGTTGCCAAGCAGCTTGGCGGAATGGTCGCAGACAACAAGCGAACAGGGACCATGGAATCAGTTTTTGGCGAAAATAGTGAAAAATATGCCAAGTCTTTTTCCATGACACTTGCGTGTGCGGGACTCCTTCATGATATGGGCAATCCGCCCTTTGGACATTTTGGAGAGGCAACGATAGGAGCGTGGTTTAAAAGGAAATTTGAGGATCCTCTTTTTCAATATAAGGGAAAGCAGGTTGGAAAGCTCTTTTCCCAGCAGATGAAGACAGATCTTATGTCGTTTGACGGCAATGCGCAGACTATTCATCTGCTGCTTAAATGTGCATGTGAGACAACCAGGAGCAGCATAAATGTCAGCTATTCGGTTATCAATACACTGATCAAATACCCTGCAACCTCTAACATGATAGACCGTGGCAACAGTGATATAAGACTTCACAAAGCAGGGTGCTATCTCGCCGATGAAGAGCTCTATAAGAAGATACGTTCAAACGTAGGTGTTTCCGGATATGTAAGGTATCCCCTTACGTATCTGCTTGAGGCAGCGGATGACATATCGTATCTTGTATCGGATCTTCAGGATGCCATGACCATGGGTTTTGTTTCAGAGCATACCATCTTAAGAGTCCTCGAAAGCACAATTGCTCAGATGCCGCAGGAGGGTGATGAACAGTACGAACTGCAGTACATGGCGGTTGTTTCTATGTTGGAAGAGCTTAAAAATGATCTGAAAGAGGCAACCACTCATGAAGAGAAACTTGGGGCTGTGGAGCTTTGGCTTGACCATGTCAGGAATTGGCTTATATACGCAGCTGCACGTGCATGGTTTGACAACTATGAAGCTATCATGGACGGAAGCTTTATGGGCGAACTGCTTGCCTGCAGCTGGCAGGCTTTTGTAGTCAAAGTGATAAGAAGTATCCTGACAAAATACGTATATCCATCCAGGAGTGTTATCAGCTCCGAACTCAAAGGAAGGAAAATGCTGGAGGCACTTCTTGATCATTTCATCCCGGCGGTGCTCTACTATGGACTTGACGATGAAGAGTACAAACCGGGGGCAGTAGACAATCATTTTATCCGCTATATGCCTGATGCACTAAAGAGTTGGTATATGAACAGGCGGATAGGAGATGAAGCTTTTGACCTTTACCTGCGTTTTTTGATGGTAGTGGATTTTATTAGTGGAATGACAGACTCCGAGGCAATACAGCTAGGAGAAATAGTGTGAGTAAAAGAAAGGAATAGTGTGAAATGGGAAAACATGTTGTTATTACCGGACGAATGGGATCAGGCAAAACTACACTTCAGATGCACCTTGTTGAGAAGGGTTACAGGCGTGTTGTAACATATACAACCCGTCCAAGGCGCGATGAAGAGACAGCAGATGTTGATTATCATTTCATCTCTGAAGAAGAGTTCCTTGCAAAAAGAGAAAGTGGTTTTTTTGCAGAGTCCTTTGACTATACCGGGAAATTCGGTCATGTATATTTTGGCTCTTCAAAAGCGGATTTTGAATCAGATGATGACACTGTAATTGTCATGAGTCCTACAGGCTTAAGAAACATTATCAAAAGCGGCTACGATGTTATAGTGGTATACCTCGATGTTCCGGAGCATCTTAGCAGGGAAAGGGCAAGCTCACGAGGAGATATGCCCGCTGAAGTTGACCGGAGGGTAAGTCAGGAAAACGAGACTTTTGCTGAGTTTGAGAAGGAACACTTATTTACCTACAGAATTACAGAGACTGAATCCGATACACCGCAGGATATCGTTGATAAGTTTAGCGCACTCTTTTAAGGCAGGGGTATGAAAACAGAAAAAAGTAAAAAAGATATTATCTCAACTATATACTTCAGTGCGTCTGTGGCTATGATCTTTACCCAGATAGCAGGTTATGCAGCTACCATGATAGATGGTATTATCACGAGCCGCGCAATAGGCCCTGATGCTTATTCGGCAATTTCGCTTCTGGTGCCATTTACAGGTATTGTTACGCTGCTTGCAGGTTCAATATCAACAGGCGGGCAGGTGGTATGTTCCTCTCTTGTTGGAGTTGGAAAAAAGGATGAGGCAAACGCCACTTTTGCTCTCTCAATCCTTCTGTCGCTCTTTGTTGCAGGGCTCATTGTGGCAGGATGTATCCTGTTTCCAAAAGAGCTTTTTGCGATCTGCGGAGTGTCACTAAAAAAGAAGCCTGAACTCTATCCCTATATGCTAAGTTATCTTAAAGGCTACATGGTGGGAATTCCGGCAATGATGACAGTTCTTATCATTGGTCCCATGATAGTCATGGACAATAATAAGAAGCTCTTTACAGCGTCTGCGTTCTTTTTGTGCATAGTTGATGTTATCGGCGATCTTGTAAATGCCTATGGTTTCAAGGGCGGTACCTTTGGAATGGGGCTTGCAAGCGCCATTGCTTTCTATTTGCAACTTCTGTTTCTTCTTACACATTTCCTTAAGAAGAATACTTATTTCAGGATTTCTTTTTCCGGAATGAAGCTGTCTCAGACTATTGAGATAATACGTGCCGGCACACCGGCATTTGTCCGTAAGTTTTCCACCACACTCCGTGACCTTCTTACAAACAGGATCAATCTTATGGTGGCTCTTTCAACAGCAGCAGTTGCTGCAAGAGGAATGCAGAGTGACCTTAACACAATTCTGTTCTGCATAGGTCTTGGACTTGGAAAAACAATCATTACAATGGCAGGTGTTCATTACAGTGCAAACGACAGGGCAGGGCTGACCAAGCTGTTTTCATATGCCATGAAGCTGTCTGTGATATTTGCAGGAGGCGCAGCCATAATTGCGTTCATAGCAGCGCCTGCACTTGCTCATTTCTACACTAATGATCCGGAAGTTGTGGAGCTTTCAGTATTCTCCATCAGGTGCATGGCTATAGGTCTGGTGCCTGACACTGTTTCCGTTGTGTTCCAAAACTATCTGCAGGGCATCAAGAACAGGAAGGTTGTAAATGCCATGAATTTTGGCGAACGACTTATCATCCCTGTGGGTACAGCTCTTGTTCTGGGACTTCTTTATGGCTCAAAGGGAATCATGGCTTCCGTTGCTGTTGGAAAGTTCATCCTCATGTTCATAATGTTTATCTATTTCTGCATCCATGCTAAGGGCTTTCCACATCATATCAGCGACTTTATGCTGGTTTCAAAGGACTTTGGCGGAAAGAGCGAAGACAACATCTATGCAACCATCCGCTCAATGGACGATGTTATTGCCGAGAGTAAGGCTGCAGAGGAGTTTTGTGCAGGCCATGGCATAAGCCCTGAAAAATCAAAGATGATGGGGCTGTTTGTAGAGGAAATGGCAGGTAATATCATTGAGCACGGAAAGCCTATTAAAAAGGACGATCTTGGCATAGATTACAGGCTATATGCAGACGATGGCAAGATAGCGCTGAGCATCCGTGATTACTGTGAGGAGTTTGATCCTACAGCCTACTATGAAGCCCATCACAGCGATGACCCGGAGAGTATGATAGGAATTCGCATGGTAACCAAGATGGCAAAAGAATTCCACTATTACAACGCATTTAACAGCAATAACGTTCTAATATATCTAGAGTAACTGTGATTTGATCAAAGGGGGTAAAGCCTTGAAAACAGCAGCAGAAGGACAATATACGGTAGCATATCTTGAAGGAAAGCTTAATGCAAATAATGCAGATGAGTTCAGGCAGGAGCTGGAGGATATCCAGAGCAAGGCCCAGGGAAGGATAATAGTTGATCTGGAAAACCTGAATTACATAAGTAGCGCAGGACTAAGAGTGCTCCTTACTCTTCAGCAGAACATGGAAGAAAAGCTGACCGTGCGTAACGTCAGTCTTGATATCTATGAGATTTTTGAAGACACGGGCTTTAGCCAGATCATGGACGTCCAGAAAAGAATGCGAAGGCTCAGCGTTGATGGCTGCAAAATAATCGGACAGGGGGCATATGGAACCGTCTATCGAATTGACGATGAAACAATAGTAAAGGTTTATGACTCACCTGAGAATCTTCCAGTTATCAAGCTGGAACAGGAAAGAGCAAGACAGGCGCTGGTCAGCGGCCTTCCCACAGCTATTTCCTTCGATATTGTTCGGGTGGGAGACACCTATGGCTCAGTATTCGAGCTTGTTGATGCTCAGAACCTCAATGACATTCTGCTGGATAACTGGGACAGGGCAAAAGAGCTTATTTCCGAGTATGCAGCTCTTCTCAAGAAGGTTCATGGAGTCGAGTCAGCATCAGGAGATCTTCCTAAGGCAAAAGACATCTTCCTTGATTATGCAGATAAGCTAAAAGGCATTATTTCAGAGGATATTATTACAAAGGTTACAGATCTTATCGTAAAGATGAAGGATGATAACCATATTGTGCACGGGGATATTCACATGAAAAATGTGCTTGTTGAAAACGGCAAGATGATCCTTATCGATATGGAGACTTTAAGTACAGGTAATGCTGTTTTTGACCTTCAGGGACTTTATATTGCTTATCGCTGTTACGACGAAGACGAGCCTGATAACTGCGAGAGATTTTTAGGACTTTCGGATGAGAGATGCGATTTCATCTGGAAGAATATCCTTTCCTGTTATTTTGATGGCTGCTCCGAGGAGGAGATTAGGGAATACGAAAAGCGCATTCAGGTTCTGGCCTACTTCTTCTTCATTTACAAGGTCGCTGTTACAAAGATGTCGAGGCCTGATCTTATTAATATCCGCGTAGAACACAGTGCGGAAAAACTGAGAAAACTTTTGGGTGAGGTAGGTACACTTGAGATATGATTTCTTTACCACTTTCGTTTGCAGTACTTATCATTGCATATTTTACATATGGGAAATTGGTGGAAAAGATCTTTTCCCCTGATGAGAGGAAAACTCCGGCATATATGTGTTCAAGGCTTTTATCAGTACTTGCTGATATCGGTCAGTGGAACGGAGTTTACACCACGGAAGGCAATTGCGTTTATGACGACTGAGAACAGAGTATTTATAAGGACTGATGCTATCCATGCTGTGGCATAGGGCTGGCGCACGAACATAAACGCATTGGTTTCAATGCTCTGCATAATTGTTCCGCACAGGGCAAGGCCAAGACCGACTGCAATTGCCATGGCAATAAGTCCTGTAAGTAATACTTCCCTTACAAGGTAGCCTATAACCTGTGCTTTTGAGAAACCGTTTATACGCATCGTAAGGATTTCTCTCATTCTGTGAGCAACAAGGATGTTGCTTAAGTTTAGAAGAATCATGAATGAGAGAAATACTGAAAATGTAATAACTATAATTACAACTACGTTGTAGATGGCAAGTACCGCTTTGTTTCCATTTTTCAGGTCGCTGGATAGTTCTACTGATGATACTCCCGGAAGGTCTAAAAGGGTGCTCATAAGCTGCTGGGGATCTTTACCTGCAGCTTTTATGTAGTAGGTGTTTGGCTGCGGAGGTGTTCCAAGGGCTTCCCTGTAGTAGTCCGTTGACATTATCATGGTCTTTCCGGCATAGAGCATAAATGCATCTTTGACCGTTACTTCCGTGATGATGAGATTCCTGTTTATCATTTCCACGGTGTCACCGTTTTCCAAGCCGTCTTTTTCTCTCATCTCATGAGTCAGAAGAACGCCGTCATCGGGGATGGAAAGCTCTTTTCCCCAATAATCCTTAAGAACGTAAAATCTGCTAAAGGCATCCTTGTCGTCGACACAGATTATGCTGGTAAGAATCTGAGCACCTTCCTTGGCAAGTACTCCCTGAGATATGGGAAGGTGCAGGGTATCATAATCTGACAGAGCCTGTCTTATTGCTTCTTTTTGCTCGTCGGTAACAGTACCTGATTCGGTGAGAGTGAGATCAAATTGCCAGATATTCTTCATCTGGCGGTCTAAAGCACCTTCGTAGGCGAGCTTAATGTCAATTCCAAAGCCAACCAGGAATACGCACATGACAATAGTGACCACGGAAACTATTTCCCGGCCAAGGTCTGTAATAAGGTTATTTAGGACTAGTTTTATGTATACATTGCTGACAGAAGATCTAGATGCTCTTTTTCTGTATTTTCCAGCGGGTTCGTTGCCGTTTATAAGCCCCACTGCTGAGCAGCGGACGAATTTGCGGCAGGACCAGATGACAGCAATTATTGTTATTAATACTTCGATGGTCGGAAGCAGGATTATCATGACGACATTGTGACTTGCACCTTCAAGAGAAAATGCCAGGTTATTCTTCATGGTGTCTATAAGGAGCGCTTCAATGGCAAAGGCCCCAAAGATACCGGCAATCGCACCGACAAAAGCAGCGGTGGCACCAAAAACAATGTACTTGCGCATTATTTCGTGCTCGTACATTCCGAAAGCCTTGCAGGTTCCAATCTGGCTTGTCTGTTCCTCTATGATTATGGTCATGGTAAAGAAGCATACTATGGCTATGATTGCAGAATAGAGGGGAGTAAATGCCCTAAAGAAACCGTCGATGGCCTTTATGAAGGACTTGACCTGAACGTAAGGGAAATTTACATCCCTTGTTCTTATCATAAACAGGCATTTTGTGGCCTTGGCAGTATCGATATCCTCCCTGATCTCCGCAAGCTTATCAGATGCTTCGTTTTTGGCATCCTCGTACTGCTTCGTGGCCTCCTCAATAGCCTTCGTGCCATCTTCCTTCTGGGTATCATATTCTTCTTTTGCTTTTTTGTATTCTTCCTCTAAAGCGGCGATTGTAGCTTTTGCTTCCTGAGTTTTGACACTTAACTGCTTTTTGGCATCCTCAAGCTGTGCAAGGCCCTCAGCCTTTTTATCCTCAAACTCTTTTTTTGCATCTTCGAGCTGCTTCCTGGCTTCAGGCTCTTTTTTGGCAAATTCGGCTTCTCCTGCTGCTAGCTGCTCTTTTCCCTTTTGCAGGCTATACCAGCCCTGGTCAAGCTTCTCCCTGGCTTCTTCCAGCATTTTAACTGCGTCGTTGTACGCATTCTGTCCTTCTATAAGCATTTGCCTGGCGTTTGTGAGGTCATCAATCCTGCTTCTGGCATTATCCAAGCCTATTTTGCTTTCAAACTCTGTAACAATTTCAGGATCAAGATCTGAAACTGCGTGATCGTAGGCAGCAAGAACAAGCTGAGACCTTGTTACTGTGTCTTTTCCGGTAGCTTCATTGAGATCCGAAATCACTTCCTTTGCAGCAGGGACTACTTCTGATACTGATTCCAGATATGAGATTGCAGTATATATAACTTCGTCGTTTAATACTTCATCTATCTGTTCGGTTGCTTTAGTATATTCTTCTCTGTAATTGTCAAGCTGGGCTTTTCCGGCTTCCAGTTTTTCAAGGCCTTCCTGGTATGCTGCCTCTTTTTCTTTAAGGAGCTTCTCTGCCTGATCCAGCTCAAGAAAGCCTGCAAAGAGCTTGAACTTCGCATCGTTAAGTTCCTTTTCCAAGTCTTTTTCTGCCTGCTCAAGCTGTGCCTTTCCATCTGCAACAGAGGTGTTGTACTCTGCTTCGCCGTCTTTGATTTTCTCCTGGGCCTGCTTTAGCTCTTTTTCCGCGGCAGCCTTGAGGTCATTTAGCTGTGTTTCACCATCTTCAAGAGCTTTTAGTGCCTCGGCTATCTTGTCGCTAAAGAGCTTTTTGTTCTTATCAAGCTCTGCTTTTCCCTCTGCTAGTTTCTCATCTGAGGTTTGCTTTGCCTTTTCAAATTCTGCTTCCAGTTCATCTTTCATGGAACCTGATTTACTGTCTGCCATCATCGAGGTTTCGTTTTCAAGCTTTTCCTTTATGGATGTTATCGTTTTCTTATAGGAGCGGTTAAAGGTCTTATTTTCAACATCCGCGTCCACAAGTATGTCTGAGTAGTCAAAAGAAAGTGAAGAAGTATCAAAACATGAAAGAGGAAGGACCACATAGCTGGTCCTTGTATTGACCATGTAGTCCGGATGGGAGACTATTCCGGTGATCCTGAATTTTGAGTTTGGGAGAATGCTTTCGAAACGGGCAGAGGTAACAGTTAGTTCAATTTCATCACCCACATTGGCGCCAAGGTCATCTTTTGCGCACAGGGATATGGCACACTCGTCGGGGGATGTGGGAAGTACGCCTTCTGTGGGAATTGGCACGCTTATCTTTTCCGTAGAGGAAAGCACAGTGATACCGGTGCTTGTTTCTCCTATGGTGGCCACGCCCCCGAAGGTGATCTGACCCTCTGCGTCCTTTACATCTTCCAGGGCTTTTATTTTGTCTATCTCATCCGCCTTAATTCCAAGGCTGCAGGATACATCAAAATCCTTGAAGTTCTGGGCAATCATAAAGTTGGAGCTGGCAGTACTTACAGTTGCGGACGCAAAAAACAGTCCCAGGATCAGAGTTGTTCCAATCAGGACTATAGCTACTATGGAAAGCCATGAGATGATTCTTTTTTTGATGTTTCGAAGTGAGTCGATAAACCAGATCTTCATTATGTACTATATTTTATCATATAATACATGGAATAATGTGCTTTTATGGCTATAAGTACAAAAATGCGCTATACTTTTCTTTTGGATAGATATGATATTTTTGGAGGCATCAGTTGAAGCACATTGTTTATCGGATAATCAGGAAAGTGGTAAGTGCCGTTACTCCTGTTTTTACGGCTCAGGGAGTTGAAAATCTGCAAAGTGGTCCCTGCGTTGTTGTGGGTAATCACTCCCAGGCCTATGGCCCCATAGCGGCTGAACTTTATTTTCCAGTAAAGCACTATACCTGGTGCATTTCTGATATGATGGAAAAAGAGAGAGTAGCTGATTATACATATAAGGACTTCTGGTCAAAAAAGCCGGTTCTTATAAGACCTGTATTCAGACTATTTTCATATATGCTTCCCAAAGCCTGCGAAATTGTTTTTACAAATGCAGACACAATTCCCGTGTATCGTGATAAGCGCATTCTGAAGACTTTTCAGCTCTCCTGCGATAAATTAAAAGAGGGCGCAGCAGTTGTGATATTTCCTGAAGAATACACAGAGTATAATAATATAGTCCATAGATTCCAAAGAGGCTTTATCCATGTGGCCAAGTACTACTACAGGCAGACAGGGGAGGCTGTTTCGTTTGTGCCCATGTATGTGTGTCCAAAGTTTGGTAAGCTGGTGTTTGGAGAGCCTATAAAGTATTGTCCAGATAACAAATCAGACGAAGAAGCAGAGAGGATCTGCACCTACCTTCAGGACAACATTTCAGAACTGGCGTATAATATGCCAAGACACAGGGTGGTTCCCTATCCCAATGTGTCAAAAAGAAAATACCCTTATAATGAAAGATAGTTTATGAAGAAACCTGTTGTTGATTATAGAAAACTTAGACCTTCAAATATAGGAAGCAGACAATACAGACATTTGCTGCTCCTTTTGGGATGGGTCGTATACTTTATAATGTACCTGGTTACTGAGAATATCATTCCCGAGAGCAAGTGCCACGTGGTTCACAGCGCAGTTGACGATATAATCCCCTTTAATGAGTTTTTTGCTCTGTTTTATGTATCCTGGTACTTTTTTATGATTGGATCGCTCCTTTTCTTTGCGCTTTACGATATAAAGAACTTTGTCCGGGCGCAGAGACTTATCATTGGTATGCAGATCGTTGCCGTAATAACATATATAGTTTGGCCGTCTGTTCAGCATCTTAGGCCTGACCATTTTGAACGCAGCAATATCTTTACCTGGATGCTGGGAATAATCTACAGGGCAGATACTCCCACGGGGGTATGTCCCTCACTTCATGTAGGATATACACTGGCTGTTCTTTCAGCCTGGATCGCCACCAGACAGATTAGTCGTACAAAGAAAGTTTTTCTGACAATCTGGGGGCTTTTGATCTGTATTTCAGTATGTTTTGTTAAGCAGCACTCCTTTACGGATGTATGGGCGGCGCTGGTTTTATATGTTTTTCTTGAACTTATTATTTTGGTAGGAGGAAGACTTGGTTGGCTAAAAGAAGACTGGGGGACAGACGCGACGGGACTGTCATTAGAAATATAGATGCAATGCATTATGTAATGCCTCTTATGTATCCAAACAGATGTGATAATGAGGCATACATGAAAATGGCGGTAGATATATCCCATACAGAGGAAT
>JAEEGL012051534.1_pt1 | contig 10106 bp, 8 predicted proteins | sample 9134231 | NCBI WGS metagenome assembly JAEEGL01 (sample SAMN16246548, study PRJNA631951) | gut metagenome | biome: gut microbiome; feature: rumen; material: fiber-attached | host: Bos | place: Iran: Karaj | collected 2018-10 | reverse complement strand
GATGGAAGCACTGTTTACAGCTAGCGACTTGCTGAATACAGGCGAGCTGATGACACGTGCCAATGTGATGGACCTCAGTGATGCGCAAGATCAATTTGAGACAATGGTGCCTGTGTTGCACAACTCATTGGAGAACTGCATTAGGACCATCTCTGTTTTGGCAGAAACAAACCGTCGTATAACGGCACTGAAGAAAGAGCAGAAGAAGCTCGAAGCCGCCAAGTCTGATTTCGAGAAAGAGAGCATTGGCACACGATTGGCTGTTCGTGCGGAAAGAATGGACTTCTTGGCAGTGGATGGCGATGGCAATATTCGTACCACGCCTGATGCGTTGGTCAACATACAAACTGGCAGGCTAAACCTGAGTACCTGTAAGGTGGATGGGTCACTGATAGACAATAGTGGAGTCCATATCGCCACGAAGGATGTAATGATTGATACCACTGATTCTAAGCTGGATAAGGATGGTAATGGCGATCTGCCAGTGATGGGCAGCTTCACCGTGAATGCCAAGAACGTGCTTTTCAGCAGTGTGGACAATAAAGTCAATAATGGTAAATCAGAAGTGGTTGAACAGACCAAGAACAGCTCTTTCACTGTGCAGGCGGAAAATACACTGTTCTACTCAACAGACTTTAAAGAAGAGAAGAATTCGGGCACATTCAGCATCGGTGTGGAAAATGTTTCTATGGGCTCTGTCGACAAGGATAAGAACACCTCGGGAAAGTTGACAGTTCAGATGAAGGAAATGGCATTGTTCTCGGAGGACAAGGACAAGAACGCTTCGGGCGCAGTGAACATTAAGGTGGAGAAGATGGGTGTTGCCGCTGTGGATAAGGGTGGCAAGGCAATCGGGCAGATAGCCTTGAATGGCAAGAATGTGTTTGTGAAGTCTATGGATGTTGACGACAAGGGCAAAGACAAGAACCTCGCTTCCGGAGGCAATATGGTGCTGGTAGCTGAGAAGATGTTCATGGGTCGTACCGCCAAGAATAACACTGCAAAGGTGGTGCAGATATCGGCAGACAAGACAGGTCTATATGGTAACTCTACTACTGAGGTGCAGCAAGGCGATGGCAAGTCTATGGTGCAATTGGATAGCGGCAACCTATCCATATCAGGTTCCAAGACCCAGCTCTATGGCGATACCACCGTCAATGCAAAAGCAGAATTCAAGGCCGATGTCAAGGCTCCGAAACTCACTGCGGACAACTTGGAAGCGAAAACATCGTTCAAGAGTGCGAACATTAGCGATGGTTTTGCCATACCTGGTGCTCCGTCAACGGCGAGCCTGAGTGCGAAACTGAAAGAGGAGGATGCTCCTGAAGCAGTATAGAGAATGAATAATGAACAATGAAGAATGCACTTCATTTAATATGAAAGTAATATGAGAAGGGCTACAGAAATAGTTTTGAACGAGATGAAAAGAAAAATGAGTGGCTATGCTGTGATGATGCAGTATAATTTCATGAACTTGTGTGTCAAGGCAGAGCCAGCTTCATTGCTTTCACTCACTATCAGAAATAGTGAAGATGATGCTTTAAACATCGAGGATGCGGCAGGTGTCATGCGGAAAAATGATTATCAGTTTGAGGTAGTACCTAAGTCTGAGGACTTGCTTAATCCCATCTGCAGGGCTATTGTGGTGAGTCATCCAGAGTTTAAGATGGAAACCATCACTGCAAGTGAAGACAAACGAGTATATACGCAGGATAAAGACGAACAACATATTATTGTTACGATGCCGGAGGTGAACAAGGATCGCCACGATTTGCTGATGGATTCAGTGAAAGCACAGTATGATGATTGTTCAGCGAGAATAGACAAGGTAAGGGCAGATTATCTGATCAGATTACAAGAGAATTTAGCTTCATATCCTCCTGCTGATTATGATGAGGCAAAAGATGAGGTTGACAAGTCATACGACCAACATAAGGACATCATCAAGACTTATCGTGATAATAAGGAAAAAGAGATAGAGGATGCTTACCAGCGCTGGCTGACCAATCATAAAGATGAAGCTTTCCAGGATGAAGATCTTGAAGAAGATAGGGGTGATGTATTAACAACCTTCAACTTTAATAGCGAATATTGATATCACTTTCTTAATGACCTTATAGATGGATTACTCATAATCGCTCCTTTATACACCTCATTGTGGACTTGATTCGCAATGAGTGGATAGGGAAGGCGGCTTGGGGAGCCATCAACTTACTTGAGGGATTGCTTCAAGTAATTAGGCCTTTTACTTCAAGTAATCGGGGCATTTGCTTCAACTAATTGAAAGAGGGTCATGTTGCCCACTTTACAATCTTACAATTCGTTTTTTCTTTTTCCACTTACATGAACCCTTACAATGCCTCTATGTAAATATAGAAATTGCCTCCCCACTTTCTTTCCTCGTAAAAGAGAAGAATCAAAATTGCTAATGTAAGATTATAAGATTGTAAGGTGGAGCATGATCATCTTTGCAGTAAAGACTGTGCGCAAAAGTCTATGATTTCTTGCTGTTGGTCAGGATGGAACCAATGGATGGCGGGGTCTTTTTTAAACCAGGTAAGTTGCTTCTTGGCATAGACACGGGTGTTACGTTTGATCTTCTCAACAGCTTCTTCCAGAGTCCATTCGCCATCAAGGTACTTAAAGAGTTCCTTGTAGCCCACGGTGTTCAGGGAGTTGAGGTGACGCTGGGGATAGACTCGTCGGGCTTCGTCGAGCATGCCCTGCTGCATCATCTCATCTACACGTTGGTTAATGCGGGCGAAGAGTTCGGGACGTTCACGGTTGAGACCTATCTTGATGATGTTGAAGGGACGATTGGCAGGCTTGCGTTGGCGGAATGAGGTGAAGGTTAGGCCAGTCATATAGCAGATTTCCAACGCGTGGACGATGCGTTTGTAGTTTTTTAGATCTACGATGTTATAATATTCGGGGTCAAGGAGCTTGAGTTCACGCTGCAGGCCTTCTAAGCCTATCTCATCATATTTCTGCCACATCATGGTTCTTGTCTCTTCATCTACGGTAGGGATGTCGTCAATGCCTTGACACACAGCGTCGATGTACATCATCGAGCCACCAGTCATCAGGGCCACATCTTGGGTTTGGAAGAGTCGGTCGAGAAGGGCTAATACCTCGTCAGCATACAGGGCAGCACTGTAGTAGTCGGTAAGTTGCAGAGTCCCCACAAAATAGTGTTTTACGCGAAATAATTCCTCTGGAGTGGGGGCGGCTGTTCCTATCTTCAAGTCAGCATAAAGTTGCCTCGAGTCGGCAGAGATGATGCTTGTGTGCAGCGTTTCCGCCAATTCGAGGCTTAGCTTTGTTTTGCCTACGGCAGTGGGACCTAATATTACGACTAAAGATTTCATGTTATTGACGATTGACAATTGTCAATTGTCAATTTAATAAATATCTGAGCCATCGTAGGAATCGCCACCAACGATACCATCGAGACCTTCATAGCCCTCGGCATCAATCTCATCGTTGTTATAGCCTTGATCGCCATAAAAGTCCTCACCCAAATCGTCAGATCCAGCAGTGAGTTTCTTCTCTATCTCGTCGAAGTCCATTGTCTGCGCAGGAGCTTCACCACGACTCTTAGTGCATACGGCTTGGTCGAGGTTCTTGCCTGTGATAACCTCCATCAGTTTGATGAAGAAGCAGCGGTCGGTCATGTAGTCGAACACGTAGATAAGCTTCTGGTAGGTATCTTCATCCATCAGCTTACCAATGCGAGTATCTGCCATGATGTAGCTGTCAGTGTCTGCATCAGTGTCCATTTCTTCAAGGGTCACCTCGATGTCTTTGTTCCATTCATCGTCGCACACGAAGAATGAGGCGAGTTCACCCTCATGGTAGCCTACTGATTCCAGTATGGCTTTGTGAAAATCCAGGAATGTAGCATCTGGATCTATCTGTATCTCCCTAAGGAAATTGTCAACCTCGTCGGAGATGATTGTAAATCTGTAAACCATAGTATTAGCCAGTTATAATTCCACGTTTTGATGAGCGGATGAAATCAACGATGTACTTGATTTCGGGGGTGATAACCATCTCCTCCTCAATCTTACGCAGGGCATTCGTGACATTCAGACCGCTTTGATAAATCACACGGTAGGCGTTATGAATCTGTTCGATGGTCTCGTTAGAGAAGCCACGACGACGCAGACCTACGATGTTGATGCCACAGTATATGGTGGGCTCACGACCTGCGATGATGTATGGAGGAATGTCTTTCGAGAAGCGACAGCCACCCTGAATCATCACATAACCACCCACGCGGCAGAACTGATGCACCAGCACTACAGCGCTGATAATGGCATTGTCTTCAATTTCCACCTCACCAGCTAGCTTCGTTGAGTTGCCGATGATGAGGCCATTGCCCAGCACACAATCATGAGCCACATGCATGTTTTCCATTAAAAGGCAGTTGCTACCCACCACCGTCTCACCACGGGAAGCCGTGCCGCGACTGATGGTGACATTCTCACGGATACTGTTGTTGTTGCCTATAATTGCCACACTGTCCTCACCCTTGAACTTCAGGTCTTGGGGAAGTGTGCTAATGCTGCATCCTGGGAAGAACGTGTTGCCATTGCCGATGCGGGCACCATAGTGAATAGACACATTGTTCATTAACACATTGTTGTCGCCCAGCTCAACACCCTTGTCGATGAAGCAGAAAGGACCTATCTGATTGCCATCGCCCAATTTAGCTGCTGGGTCAATGTATGCCAATGGACTAATTTGATTGCTCATTTTTAATGAATAATGAATAGTGATTAATTATTTGCTCTTAACTACTTGTGCCATTACCTCTGCCTCACATACCTCATCTTCACCCACAAAGGCATAGCCTCGCATGGTGGTCAGTCCTCGGTGCAGGGGTTGTATCATTTCTATCTTGAATACCAATGTGTCGCCTGGCACTACTTTTTTACGAAACTTCACATTGTTGATTTTCAGTACATAGGTGGAATAATGTTCGAGATCTTCCACTTGGTTGAGTACCAATAGGCCACCTGTCTGAGCCATTGCTTCTACCAGCAATACGCCTGGCATTACGGGCTCCAGTGGGAAATGTCCCTGGAAATATGGCTCATTGCCAGTGATGTTCTTTACACCCACGATGTAATCAGGACCAATCTCGATGATCTTATCTACCAACAACATGGGATAGCGGTGGGGGATGAGTTTGCGAATCTTGTTAACATCCATCAGCGGAGCCGCATTCACATCGTATTTTGGTGCTTGAATGCTGTGCAACCTAATTTGGCGGCGCATCTCACGGGCAAACTTATTATTAACCGTATGTCCAGGGCGAGTAGCGATGATACGACCTTTGATGGGCTTGCCTATCAGAGCCATATCGCCTATCACATCTAACAGCTTATGGCGGGCACACTCATTGGCCCAAACCAACGGCTTGTGCATAATGTAACCTAACTTGGTGGCATCCATGTGAGGCACACCCATCACATCGGCGAGCTGGTCGTACTTGTCTTGTGACATCTGACGCTCGTAAATGACGATGGCATTGTCGAGGTCGCCACCCTTAATGAGCCCCAACTGCAGCAGAGGTTCTATCTCACGCACGAATACAAAAGTACGGGCCTTTGCCACCTCGTCCTTGAACTTCGACATATCCTCCAAAGTGGCATACTGGTTGGGTAATATCGTGGAGTCATAAGATATCAGTACGTTCAAGCTGAACTCATCATCAGGGAGGACAATGATGGATGAGCCTGTCTTCTCGTTGCGGAACTCAATCTTGTTTTTAATGACGAAATAGTCTTTCACAGAGTTCTGGTCAATGGTGCCCACACGCTCAATTCCCTCGATGAAATACTGGGCACTGCCGTCGAGGATGGGGAACTCAGGACCATCCACTTGAATCAGGCAGTTGTCGATGCCTGAGGCATAGAGGGCTGCCATTCCATGTTCTACAGTGCTGACCTTAACGCCGTTCTTGCTAAGTACGGTGCCTCGAGTTGTCTCTGTCACATTTTCTGCAATGGCATCGATAATCGGCTTTCCTTCCAGATCGGTACGCTGGATTTTATAGCCGAAGTTGTCGGGTGCGGGATTGAAGGTAACTGTCAGGGTCAAGCCTGTGTGTAATCCTTTTCCGCTGAGCGAAAAGCTCTCTTTCAGTGTCTTTTGTTTCAACATTTATTGTGGGTTGTCTTTTTTAAGTTCATTTAATTCTTTACGTAATGCATTCAGCTCTCTGTACATATCTGGCAATTTTTTCATTACCGCTTGTACCTTGAACCATCCCTTATCTTCAAATGGCAGGGTGCCCATCATAGTTTTACCGTCAGGAATAGAGCTGATGACACCTGATTGTGGACCTAGTGTAACTCGGTTGCCAATGGTGAGGTGACCAGAAATACCTACCTGTCCGGCAATGACGCACCACTCACCCATCTTGGCTGAGCCTGCCACACCAGCTTGCGCGGCAATGACGGTGTTAGCACCTATTTCATCGTTGTGGGCAATCTGAATCAGATTATCTAACTTAACGCCCTTATGTACGATGGTGGAACCCATGGTGGCGCGATCCACACAGGTATTGGCACCAATCTCCACATCGTCCTCGATAATGACATTACCAATCTGTGGGATCTTATTATAACCCTGTGGGGTAGGAGCGAAGCCGAAGCCGTCAGCACCAATCACTACGCCAGAGTGCAAGGTTACCCTGTTGCCAATCTTGCAATCGTGATACACATTTACACCCGAATAGAGCAGTGAACCTTCTCCAATGCGGGTGTTCTGGCCAACATAGGTGTTGGGATAAATTTGCGTACCGTCGCCAATCGTAGCTCCTTCATCAATCACGGCATAAGGGCCAATGAATACATCGCTGCCTATTTGGGCACTGTCTGCTACCACCGCCTTAGGTGAGATACCTTTGCGGCGAGGCTTACTCTGCTCATAGAGCGCCAGCAATTTCGCCAGAGTTTCATAAGCATTATCTACCTTGATGAGGGTAGCCTTGACAGGCTGCTCAGGCTTGAAATCACGATTCACCAAAACGATGCTCGCTTGTGTATCATAAATATAGTGTGCATATTTGGGATTCGAAAGAAAGGTGATGGCACCTGGCACCCCTTCTTCAATCTTGGCGAAGGTATGTACGGTGGTTAGGGCATCTCCCACTATTTCACCTTGTACGAAGGCGGCTATCTGTTGTGCTGTAAATTCCATGTTTTTAGCTAGCTTCAGTTATTTGGTACAAAAGTAATGTCTTTTTTTGACATAAACTGCATTTACAAGGTATGAATTGCGTTCTATTTGGCTAAATTAGGCATTATTTGCAATTGTTTTGACATTTGTTGCTGCAAATCACGGGCAGCCTGGCGTGCTACAGCGGCAAAATCCTCACCTTTGCCAGCATAGATGATGCCACGACTGGAGTTCACAATCAAGCCACATTGACTATTCATGCCATACTTGCAAACCTCCTCCAATGAGCCGCCCTGAGCACCTACGCCTGGTACCAGCAGGAAGTGATTGGGAACTATCTTGCGGATATCCTCGAAGGCTTGTCCTTGGGTAGCACCTACCACATACATCAGTTGGTCGGCATCTGCCCATTCCTGTGATTTGCGAAGCACTTTCTCAAACAGACGCTCGCCCTTGGTGTCGGTAGTAAGCTGGAAGTCGTGTGAGCCATTATTACTAGTTAATGCTAACAGGATGACCCACTTGTCTGCATAACCCAAGAAAGGCTTCACGCTGTCCGCACCCATATAAGGAGCTACGGTAACAGCATCTACACGCCCCTCCTCAAAAAAACAGCGGGCATACAAGGCGGAAGTGTTTCCGATATCACCTCGCTTGGCATCAGCGATAATGAGTTGGTCGGGATAGTTGTCCTTGATGTGGTCAACAGTCTTTTCAAAGGCCTGCCAGCCTTTTACACCCATGCATTCGTAAAAAGCCAAATTGGGCTTATAGGCGATGCACAAGTCGGCAGTAGCATCAATGATGGCCTTGTTGAAGGCGAATATAGGGTCTGCTTCCTGAAGCAAATGCTCAGGTATTTTCTTGATGTCAGTATCGAGTCCTACACACAGGAACGACTGTTTCTTGAGTATGTTCTCAAATAATGCTTTACGGTTCATATAAATTTATCTTTCTGGATATTTTTCTATAGTATCTTCTTCAATAATTTCTTCTTTCTGTTCTAGGGGGGCTTTCTTGAAAGCAGCCTCACGTAAGAAGAGCATACCTTCTAAATGCAGGTCCTTGATGCCCGCCCTGAAGTTAGGTACGTCATCATTGCTGTTATAGCCTCTCTCGGTATCCTCGTTTTGGGTTACACTGAAGAACCAGATCAGCAATGATGCTTCCTGATTGTCGATAAAGAATGGTACATGATTTCCTTCTTCCACAGTTGCTTCTTCTTGAAGACGGCTGAAAGGCAGCTCGAAGTGAGTAGAGTAAAGCAGCGTATCCTGTGAATAGATGAAATCCAAAAATAGCAGACTGTCTTGCTCTTGGATGTTCTGCTTGTAGAACCATTCATCTACCTTCATTACCTTTTGGAAATTTCCCTTGGGCATATCAGTAATTTCATATTCCATATTGGCACTGGGGAATTCTATATCGGAAGGCCTGATCTTCACAGGTTTTATTTCAGTGCTGTCATTTGTATTAGGACCTTCCCACCAGGGGTTGGTATGCAAATCTACCAAGCCATCGAGCCATCGGGTTACCAATGAATCTCCATCAAGGTCGAATTTCAAATAACTCAGTTTGCCCTTCAATATATCGGCATCATGCTTGCTCATGGTTTTTGTCAGACTATCGAAACGGGTATAGTCCAGGGGAAGTCGAACACCTGTTTGTGCCAATATATCATCCACCTGATTAGTTAGGATTCGCTTGGTGGTAGCGGTAACATTCCACGGACCCACAGAGGCAATAAAGAACACCAGCACGAAGGATACCAATATCCATAGGATGCGTTTCGCTCTGTGCAGGAAGAGGTAGATGCACACCACATAGCACCAGATGTTGAACAATATGACATAGATGCGGGGAACAGTAAATCCATAGTCAACTATACGTCTCCAGATGCCTACAGTCATTAAAACTAATAACGGCAAAGCCAGGGCAGCAAGCCAACGTACCAGTTTCTTGTCAAAAGGTTTGTCGTCGTGGAACAACAAAGGATATATCAGCGTGATGATGAACAGCATGCCCATCATCATGGTGGTAACCAACCACACCACACCACCTTCAGGCAATTCCCACGCTATAAGGATGGTGAGAGTATAGATGTAAAGCGTAATTAAGTAAGCGGCTTGTAAGGGCACAAACAGGGCGTGTACCACTACCTTACCGAAATCATTCATACGGTGGGTGTTTTGGCAATGCTTAGCTTCTCCCTCTGGTATCTGCATCAAGAACAGTAGGATGTTGAGGGTCATCATGCACAAAATGACAACACTCAAGTAGAGGTCGTTAGGGAAGTCGAGGTCAAATAACATCTCTATGCCCCAAAGTAACAGGGCTATGCCTCCCAAAAGGATACCACTGACTATGGTGGAGATAACGGCACCAATGAGCAGGTTAACGGCAAAGTTCCACGCCTCTATGTCATCTTTCTTCTTGAGGAAGGATAGGAACAACACCGAAGTGATGATGAGGGTGAGGATGGCCATCATGCCTATACCAAACTCCATTGTTTCTGAAAACAAAGACAGAGAGATAGTGAGGCAAAAAAGGAACCATAATCCTTGTGCCACTCCGTGTATCTGTTTACTTTTGTGTCTATTGGTTTGCTCCTCGCTCCATAGGTGTAATGACAAACCCAGTAAAGCTGCAGTGGGTGGATAGAAGCAAATCATAAACAGCACTGCATCACTATTTGGGAAGAAATCGTTGTCCCAAATTAGTAGCAGTATGATGATGGTAAAGGCCACCGTGAATAACACGGTGATGGGAAACCTCCTTAATAAGGCTTCCACCCGCCGGGTTGCCCCCCTGAATGATATGTACTCTAACCAGCTCATAATAGTCAATTGTCAAAGGTCAATTGTCAATCGTTAAAGTTCACTTTCTTTCATTCGCTCTGCATTCTCTGCCACAAT
>JAEEGL011965233.1_pt1 | contig 10106 bp, 3 predicted proteins | sample 9134231 | NCBI WGS metagenome assembly JAEEGL01 (sample SAMN16246548, study PRJNA631951) | gut metagenome | biome: gut microbiome; feature: rumen; material: fiber-attached | host: Bos | place: Iran: Karaj | collected 2018-10 | reverse complement strand
TCACTTTCTTTTAATCTTCTTCCTATTGTATCCATTGCATGTATCCCTCCCATTAAATTCTTATTTTTAATCATTGCTCCTTTTGGATTTCCAGTTGTTCCACTTGTATAACAAAATGTTGTATATGTATCTGGTGTTGATTGTTTTAAATTATATTTTTTATCTAAATTATTTTTTCCTATATTTAGTAATTCATCATATTTATAAACATTAAAACCTAAATTTTTTAATTTTTCAATATTTGAATCTATAATATTTATTTCTTCTTCAGGGCAAATAAGAACAATTAAATTTTGTAATTTACCTAATTTATTCTCTTCTTTTAATTTAATAATTTTTGATAAAACTGAACTTTCAATTAATACAGTAATTAATTCAGTTTGATTTAAAATAAATTCAATAGCATTTAAACCTAAAGTATCATATAAAGTAACAACAATAATAGAATTTAATTGACATCCTAAATATGAAGTTAACCATTCTTCTCTATTTTTACTATAAATTCCTAAAAATTTAAATTTTTCATCTTTATAAATTATCTCAGGACATAAATTTAAAGTTTCAATACCATAAATAAATTGTATTATTATATCATTTATTTCTTTATAATTTTTCCAATTATAATGATCACCAAATTTTTCTCCTTTAATATGTTCACGAGTACCTAAAAATCTTTTTTCTGGAAATCTATTTAAATTATTTTTAAATGCATCAATTATTGTACTAATACCTAATTCTGTTGTTTTTGGTAATTCTTTATTTATTAAGTCTGGTCTTCTTAAAATTCTTGTTTCTCCTTCTTTTGCTTCTTCATTTATGAATTCATTATATTTCCAAGGATTATTTTCATTATACACTTTATTGCCCATTTTTAGTTCTTTTTTAATAAATTATATTTTTCAGAATTTTAATTTTTTATAATTCTTTTTTATTGACGTCAACTATTTAATCATTAAATATTTATTATAAATTTTAATTTTTTTAAATAAACGTTATATTATAAATTTATTAAATATTATTTTGTTTTAATTTTTTAAATAGGGTTATTTTTGATTTGAAATATTTTAATGACTTCATTTTTTTCTCTTCCACCTATAAATATTTTTCTATCATATTGATATAAAAATAAATTATCAGGTGATACTAAAAACTTTGATATATCTATTACATTAAATAAATTCATAAAAGGAAATTTTCTAATAAAAACCTTTTGTTCTTGAATATAAATTAAATACTCTATATTATTAAAATCAGAATATATCAAAGGGAAAAATAATTCATTATTTTTTCTAAATAACGTTTCTTGTTCATTTCCTAAAGAATAACCATTAATATTATAACATTTAAATAAAGATATTTTGGAAGAATAAATAACAAATGAAGGTAAAGGTGATGAAGAAAGAAAAACATAATCAAAAATCTCATGATTTTTAATAGAGTTAACTAAATTTAAATCAGGTGTTGTATATATATTAATATACAAATCTTCGGAAGAATCAATAATTAAATTTAAATTATAACTACAATTAATATAAATTATTTTTTTTTCATGATGCTTAACAAAATTTTTAAATGTTAAAACGTTTTCATCATTAATATCAATTTCATATAAAATTATTGATCCTAATAAAGTTCCAAAAATAACATATTCATCACCAGAATCAATTTCTATATATGTTATATTATTATCAAATTCTTTTAGTGGATTATTTATTAATTTATTATTTTTATTATTAATATCATATAAATATATTTCTCCATTATGAAAACTTGAAGAAATTAAATAATTTCCTTTATTAAAAAATTTGATAATTATTATATCATGATATTTTTTTTCTTCATTATTTTTGAAAATATTTGAAATATCATATGAATTATCATTTAAATTTGATTTACTATTATCATTTATATTACTTTCAGTGTTTTTATTTGGACTATTAAAAATAATTATATCATAATTATTATTAATAATAATCAATTTATTATCATTAAAATTACAAATATTAATAGGATTGTTGTAGTTGAAATTAATCAAAAATTGAAAATTAATCTTTTTTAAATCATTTAAAATAATTTCATTTAATTCAATTTTTTCACAATTAATATTAATTGATTGATTAACTTTATCACCTAATTCATAATCAATAACACATTTTTCTAAAACATCATTATTAAATGGTATCATATTATCAATAGTAGAATAATAACTTAAATTCAAAAATTCATTTGATATTTTCCATTTACCAAAAAAAGCATTAATCCAATAATTAATAGTTAAATTACTATTTTCTAAAAATTCTCTCATTACCATAGAAAAAATAAATATATTTTGATTGCACCAATTAGGCAATTCTGTTTTTTGTAAAATATTATGATTACAATTACAAAATTGTGATAAATTAACTCTATTTAAATTTAAAAATAATTCAGGGAAAAAATAATATTCTGGAACTATTTCTCTAAATTCTTTATCTTCATTTGGATTTATAATAAATGATTCTTCATTATTAATAAATAATTGTTTATATAAACCAAAATTTTTTGATATCAAACTTATAGTAGAAAAACTAAAAGGAATTGTCCTTGTTAAATAATATGAAACAGAATATAAATTACTATAATATTTCATTTTAAAATTATAAAACTCATTTGGAGGTTTTAATTGAATATTTACACTTTTATTAAAACTTATTTTATTTTTATCTATATCTAATGTTTCACTTCTTTTTAAATTTCCTTTTAATTTAGATAAAACTTGATTTGGAGTTTTAATAAATTCAGAAAAATTTTCTTCTATAATATTATTATTCAAAGAATTCTGAATAAATATTTTATTTAATTCTAACCAAGGAAAAAATGGATATTGTGTTAAATCTCTAAATGATCTTTTTGAAAGTAAATTTAATAGTATTATATAATTTAAAGTTGTTATTTTTCTTTTTATCCAAACTTGATGTAATTTGCTATCATCAAATAAATAATCATATTTGTCTAAATATAATATTATTTCATCATCATTTACATTTTTATTTATTTTTTGGTTACGCGAAATAATATTCAGGAAATTTTTATAATTTTTGTCATTTACAAATTTAAAGAAATATGATTTATTATTTTTAGTAAAAATTTCTATTGAACTTAATTCTCCATAATATTTTCTTGGTAAAATAAATTTTATTTCATTGAAATATATTTTTAAATAATAATCATTCAATTCTTCATTTGCACCAAATAAATATTGAATATAACAATTATTTTTTACTGAAATTTTTTCATTTTCCTTTTTCTTCTTTTGTATAAATTCAATATAATCATTTAAAATATATATTGTACCCTTTATTTGACTTAAAATTTTTATTTCAAAACAATCATAAGCTTGTCTATGTTTTTTTTCTATTATTTCATAAGATAAATTAGTTTTTTTTAAATTAATTTTATATAAATTATTAATATTATCTTGGAAAATTAAATTTGAAGGAATTGAATTAAATTTATTAATATATGAGTCAATATCTATTATTGGTACAATTAAAGGATTAATTAAATCTTTAGTTAAATGAAAATAATTTTTAAATTTTAATTTATTTCTCCCTTCTTCTGAATAAAAAACATTTAAATCACTATATGCATTATTCCATTGAAAACTTTTTTTTTTAAGTTTTCTATATTTTTTTATAATATTATTTTTATTTTCATCAATATTATATTCAAATTGTAGTGATTTACGTATTTGTTCAAATATTTTTACTAAAAATGATTGTTTTTCAGAGAGTGAATTTTCAGAATTATTAAATGTCAATTCTTCTTTTTCATTATGTATTGAATACAAAGAACGAAAGATAATTTCATTTTTCTTTCTTCCTAAAATATTGAAAATTAGATTTGGATTATGGATAATATCTTCATTATAAAAAAAATTTTTATCAAATATTAATTTGTTAGATTCATTTTCTTTAGATATAAAATTATATCTAATTAGAATTTGAAAAAAAGGGGAAATTTTAATAATTTCTTGATTATTATAAAATAAAAGTATTTCATGAATTAAATTAAATGTAAATAAAATAACATCTTGTGTATAATAATTCAAATAAAATCCTAAAAAAATTCTTTTAAAAAAATAATCATAAATAAATAACAAATTCTGTATTAATTCTTTATTATAAATTTCTTTTAAATGATCTTCGTTAAATAATCCTGAATAAATACTTAAAATAAAAATTTTTAAAAAATCAGATTCCTCTAAATTATTAATTTCACTTAACAAAAAATTAATAAATGGAATAATATTAATTAAATATTTTTGAAATTCTAAAATATTTTTTTGATTTTTTTTTTCTTTTATTGTTTTATTATTTAGTGATTTAATAAATGATGACATAGAAATTATATTTTCTAAAGAATAATTTTGAGCAGTATTTGTTTCAATATTTTTAAATATATTATTTAAGATTTCAAAATTAACAACTGATTTATTTTCATTTATATATTCTTTAAATACTGGGTTCATATAATCTTTAAAAAATTTGATTTTTCCTTCTGCAAATAAAAAATATTTACAAGTTAATAAATTAAAAACATTTTCTTTATCATTGTTATTGTTTTTAAAAACATAGTTTAAGCAATAATCTTTATCAATAATATCAAAAATATCAGATAATTTGATTAGAATAATATTATAAATTTTGAAATAACATTGTTTTAATTGTTCCTTATTTTCATTTTTATAAAGATAAAAACATTGCATTGCTATTTCAGTTAATGCTCTCATAAATTTTTGTTTTATTACTAAATTTTTTTTTTTTCTGTCAAATTGTTGTTCATTTAAACGTTCATAAATATATTCAAAGAATTTTATTAAATTTTCTTCTTTTATAATTTGTTTTATTAATTTTTTTTTAACAATATATATTTTTTTCGTATATTCATTAAAAATAATATTTACAAAATTATTTATAATTTGAATTAAAACATTTATTTCTTCATTTTTATCAAAATCATTGTCATCATCATTACTTTCTTCAATTTCAAATAAATAATTATAGAAAAAATATTTTGTAGTATTTATTAAATAAATTTTAGTTTTATTAAAATCGTTGTTACCAATTAATAAATCAGGACATGCAAAATTTAAATTTAAAATTAAATTAAAAATTGTTAAACTTTGTAAAGGATGAAGTTCTAATAAAGAAATTATGAAATCTGATAAATTATTTTCAATTAAAATTAATAAAATATCATTTTTTAATTGATAATCATTTTTAATATCTAAAAAAAAATTAATTACTGATTTTAATGAAAATTCTATTATATTAGCTTCCTTATTTTGAACTAAAATTTTAAATAATAAAACTTTATTTTTTGAACTAATATTTTCATTTTTATAAATTTTTAAAATAATACTTTCTATTATTTCTTGAATATTAACATTAATAATAAAATCAAGATAAGAATTAAAAAGAGATTGACTAAAATTTTCTGATAATGGTTCAATTTTATTAATCAAATTAATTTTTTGACTTTCATTTAACTTATTTGATATTTTTTCATTAAAAATCATATGATAAAAAAAATCTGGAAAATTATCTTTTAAATTTTTAATATTATCAATAATTTTTATAAGAAAATCATATAATATATTAATATTATTATTTTCAAAAAAAATGTTTTTCAATCTTTCAATTATAATAGAAAAAAATTTCCAAAAATCAGTTTTTTCAGATATATATAAATTATCTTTAAACTTAAATATTTCTTTTAAAATTATCATTATTTGTTTATAAGTTAATATTTCTTCTTGAGGATTAAAATTAAATAGATTATTAATTAAGATTTCAAATATAGGTAAAATATTATAAATACCACCAATTGAAAAAATATTATCATTATTTTTATATTTTGTATAAGCATGTTTTAATAAAATTTCTTTTCCATAAAATGAAGGTAATTCTCCCTTTAAATTATTACAAACATCTATTATTTCAAAAGTTTTATTATTAAAATTTTTTGGAGATAATAAAGAAATTATATTATCATAATTTATTTTATCAATTGAGGTATAATCTTGTAATTTACTTTTAAAACAAATATTATCAAAACTTTTATTGGGATTAAAAAAAATTATTGTACCAACTTTTCCTTTAAATCTTTTAAAGAAAATAAAATTTGAAATTTCAAAATTAAAAAAAGGAATATTAATACTTTTTATTTTAGATGAATTATTATCACAACTTATTAAAGTAATTAATTTGAGATTTGAAGGAAATTTTTTAAATAAAATTGTTAAATTAACCCAACAATTTTCTTTTATTATGAATGGGTTTCTTAATTCAGATTTATTATTAATTAAAATATCAATATTTATTTTATTATTTAATAATACTTCAAATTTAAAATTTAAAGAATTTTGAATTAATATTATTTTTGAACCATCATTAATTAAATTTTTATTAAGATAAAATAAAACTTGTATTCCAAAACCTTCTTTAATTAAATTATAAAATGAATTATCTATTGGATAAACTTTTATTAAATTAATTGAATTTAAAGAATAAAAATGAAAAAAATCAATAAACTTTATATATTTTTTCCCAATATTTTTAATTAAATTATATAATAATTCTAAATATATTGTTAAAATTTGTTGATTAAAATTAGAATTTTCTCTAAATTCTTTACCGAGAAGAAAATATATATAATTAAATGTTGATTGTTCAATCATAATATTTTCAGATAAATAATTAAAAATTTTCATAATTATATTTCTAGAATTTTGATTATTAATATAATAATCAATCAAAATCTCAATTGGTCCTTTATTATTTTTTTTCAATAAATTGTGCTCTAATAAAGTTGAAAAAAATTCAATATTGTTTGAGATATATTCTATAATTAACATTTTTTGTTGAGAAGTATAAAAAAAATTTGATAAAACTTCTATTATTGAGTAGACATAATCATCGTTTGTAAAATCAATTCTTGGAAAGTATAAACTCAATTTTTTTAATTCATTCATTTTTATAAAAAATTAAATTAATTTTATTATTTAAATCTTTTATTTTTAAAATACAGTTTTTTATTTTTTAATGTATGATGATGATGAAGATATTCCTTTAATAATAAATTCAACTTTTTCAAAAGAAGAAAAAAAAGAAATAGAAAAAAAAGAAGAAATAACTTTTTTTCAAAAAATCAAATTTAATTTATTTAATTCTAATAATGAGACATTAAATAATATATGTGAAAAAATCACTAATAACAAATTAAATATATTATTTTATATAATATCAATATTTTTTTATTTCAAATCAATAAATTTATATTATAAAAGTTTAGATGGTTGTTTTGAACCTCAAACAAAATGTTTAATAACAGTGGGATTAAAATTTTTTAAACAATTAGCTTTTTTATTATTTAAATCATCATTATACTTTTCAATTTATTTATTTTTGAGTATAAATAATTATATTAATAGATTTTTTTTAATTGGAAGTTTAATTTATATTCCAATTTTTTATAAATATTCCGGAGGAGATTTAGGAGATCATGGTTCATATAATAGATTAGCTTTTATATTTTTAGTATTCTTTCTTTTATCAATATTAGAAATATTATATTTATACATTTATTTTATATTTGAAAAAAAGTATAAAATTACAATTATTATGACAATAACATTTATATTATTATCATCATTAATATTATATAAGAAAAAACATGGTTGTGATAATTGGGAAATTGGTTTAGGAAAAATTAAAATTGAATCAATGGAAGAGTCAAAAAAAAATAATTTATGTTATATTCAAAAACCAAAAACATGTTGGATAAATCCTTTAGATAATTTATTTGATATTAATAAATGGACTCATAAATCTTGTAAACAAGATGGAAAAGAAAGAAAAAGATTATTAAAATATTTAATAAATGATAATGCAAAAAAATCACTTAATTTAGCATATCCAACAACTGATTATTTTGATTTCAAATTACATTCTCGTTTCAAATATTTTAATTATGGTACATTAATGTTAATTTATTCATCAAATTCAACAAAAGAAGAAGAAAAAGATGATATAAATCAAAGAGAAGTTTTTGTAAATTTTAATGAAAATGGAACTGGAAAAGTTGAAATAAATTTAAAAAAAAAAGAAAATGTTCTCCTTCAAAGAATTATATTATCAAAATTATATCCAAATGTAAAATTCGAAACAATATTAATATTATACACAGATGCAATATCAAGAGTACATTTTTTTCGTAAATTTAAAGAAACATCAAAAATATTAGAACAATTATATTGGAGAAACAATAACATATTAAATCACAAATTTAAATCATATCAATTTTTAAAATATCAAAATTTTGATAGTTTCACTCAAATAAATATAATGCCAATGTTTTATGGTTCATCAATGAAGAGTTTAAATGGAATAAATATATTAAAATATTTAAAAAACTTAGGTTATATTACAGGAGGAAGTGAAAATATATGTTCAAGAGAATTATTTGATTTAGAAAATTATTATACAAACTATACTCAATTTGAATCATTTGATCATGAAAATTTTGCTTTATTTTGTGATCCAAATATGAATCGTCCAGAAGATCCTTATACTCCTTTTTATGGACCTTATAGTTATTTTAGACGTTGTTTATATAATTATGATTCATTTCATTATGTTTTTGAATATGGAAAACAATTTTTAAATACTTATCAAAATAATAGGAAATATTTAAGATTAGCATTTATTGATGGCCATGAAGGAACAAATGAAGTAAGTAAATATTTAGATAATGAATTAAGTGATTTTTTATATTTTTTTTTAGAAAAATTTATGAATGAAAAAACTGCTATTTTAATTATGAGTGATCATGGTGGAAATATGATAAGTATACATGATGCAATTGGAAGTGAAGATTATAGGTTTGAAAAAACTTTAGGATTGTTTTTTTTAATTTTATATGATAGTGATTTATTTAATAAAACTGCTTTAGAAATTAATGAACAAAGATTAATTACTCCTTATGATATTCATGATACTCTTATTGATATGATGAATGTTAATATGTATAAAAGTGATTTTGGACAAAGTGTTTTTAATGAAATTGATGGAATGAAAAGAAATTGTCAAAGTTATGATGATTGGTTTCATTTTGATAGTTGTAGATGTATTAATTTTAATCAAAGTTTTTGATGGAATTTTTTTTTTTATTTATATAGTTTTTTTATTTTTAATTTTAATTTTTATTAATATTTTTATTATTGCATGAAGTTAAAAAAAGGTGATTTTGATAAGAAAATAAAAAAAAATGTTAATTTTATTTTAAATGATAATTGGGTTTCGTTTCTTTTTGTATTAAGCAATAATAAATTAATTTCATGTTTTAATGATGGTTTAATTAAAATATATAATAATATTAATAAAATATTTAAAAATATTTTGTTAATTAAAGAACATAATAAAAGAATAAGTCATTGTCTTGAATTGAATTCAAATACTATTTTAACCTCTTCATTAGATAATACAATGAAAATAATTATTTTAGAAAATGAAACAAATTATAAAATAAATCAAATATTAACAGTTCATAAAGATTCAGTATTAAAGACAATAAAAATAAAAAATAATTATATAATATCTTTATCAAGAGATAATGAATTTATTATTTGGAATTTAAATAAAAAAGATAATTTATATTATAATGAAACTAGAGTAATTTTTCAAAAAACAAATTCATATTGTAATATATTAAAGATAAAAGAAAATGAAATAATAATATCAAATCAAAATGAAGAATCTTTAAAATTTTATGATTTAATAAATTATAAATTGAAATTTATTTTTGAAAATATAAAAGTAACTTGGACAATAAGTAATATGTGTTTAATAAATAATAATTTATTATGTATTGGAGGAAATGATTCAGGAGGGTTTTATTTAATTAATATTATTAATTATAATATTAATCAAATTATATGTGGATTAAAATGGATATATTGTATTTATTTATGTAATGATAATAGTATAATTTTAAGTGGAAGAGATAATATTTTAATTGATAATATTTTTAGATTGTTTTATAACGGTAAAAAATTTATTGTAATT
>JAEEGL011855778.1_pt1 | contig 10106 bp, 5 predicted proteins | sample 9134231 | NCBI WGS metagenome assembly JAEEGL01 (sample SAMN16246548, study PRJNA631951) | gut metagenome | biome: gut microbiome; feature: rumen; material: fiber-attached | host: Bos | place: Iran: Karaj | collected 2018-10 | reverse complement strand
TTTGTCTTCAGTCAGGGCGGCAGCACTGCAGGCAGCCATCAGACGGTGGACGTGACGGGTGTGCACGAGACGGCCTTCTTTGAGGTAACGACCCAGACCAACAAATACCAGGTGCGTGATATTACCGCCGAGTATCTGCCTTACCTCAATGTTAATACGGGCGATGTGAATGGCGACGGTCGTGTGACCATCAAGGACGTCACTGACCTGATCAGTTATCTGTTGAGCGACGACGATACGTCGGTCAACCTGGCTGCCGCTGATGTCAATGGCATTGGAGGTATTACCATTGCCGATGTATCGGCATTAATCAATCTGCTGCTTGCCGGCAATTGATTTCAATAGCAACAGGTTGTGCCGAATAAGGATTGAAAGAGAACTGTCGAGGACCGTTTGGCGCGGAACTCGACAGGTTTCTTTTAGGTTGATACAATAAAAGGGCCTTTTCTTAGTTAATATGGTATAAGACATATCAAATACAAAATAGAAGAAATGAAATTGTATAAGTCGATACTTGCCATCGCCATGATGGCGACAGCCCTGACGGCCGCTGCCCAGGGTGACATCAAGGATGCAGAGTTCAATCCCATCACGACGGGTGTGACCTCGCTGAGTATCACCCCTGATGCCCGTGGTGCATCAATGGGTGACCTGGGTGCCGCTACCGAGGCCGATGTCAATTCTCAGTATTGGAACTCGTCAAAATATGCCTTTGCCTACAGCCGGGCGGGCGTTTCCTTGTCCTATACCCCGTGGTTGCGCAAGATTGTCAACGACATTTATCTTGCCAATCTGGCAGGCTATTACAAGGTGGGCAGCAGTGACAACCAGGCAATCAGTGCCTCGTTGCGCTACTTCTCGCTGGGTGAGGTCATGGCAACCGACGGTGACGGAGCGGTGCTGTCAACCATCAACCCGTTTGAGATGGCTGTTGACGCTGGCTATAGCCGCAAGTTGAGTGAGAAATTCTCGATGGGTGTAACCCTGCGTTTCGTCTATAGTGACCTGGGCTACGGTTCGATGATGAACACGGGTGAATCGTCGAGTGCCACGGCATTTGCCGCCGACATCTCGGGCTATTACACCACGTTCCCCGTCATTGGCCGTAACGAGTGCCAGTGGTCGCTGGGTTTCAACCTGTCGAACATCGGTTCCAAGGTGAACTACAACAAGGGTAATGACCCTGCCTACCTGCCCGCAAACATCAAGTTGGGTACGGCATTTACGTTCCCGCTTGCCGATTACAATAACCTGACGCTGGCCTTTGATGCCAACCGCATGCTCGTTCCCGCCAAGCCGCGCTTGAACGACTTTGATGACAATCTGGCCTACGACGACGCTTTGCAGGAGTGGAAGGACAAATCCTCTATTGCAGGTATCTTTGACAGCTTCAAGGACAACTTTGCCAAGCGCATCACCTATTCGGTGGGTGCCGAGTATGCCTATAACCAGCAGTTCTTCCTGCGCGGTGGCTACTACTATGAGAGCAAGTATGCCGGTAATCGCCAGTACTTCGGTCTGGGTGCAGGTTTCTCGCTCAACGTCATCAAGATTGACGCCAGCTATATGATTGCAACGGCCCAGAACAGTCCTCTGGACCAGACGCTGCGCTTCACCCTGTCCTTTGACTTGGACGGCATTAAAGACCTCTTCGGTCGCAACTAAGGCTATAGTGACTATAGTTGCTATAGCGACTATAGATATTATATAAAGAAAACGGAATCATGATGCGCGTGGGAATGGGATTTGACGTTCACCGCCTGGTCGAGGGCAGGGCCCTGTGGCTGGGTGGTGTCAATATTCCTTGGGATCGTGGATTGTTGGGACACAGCGATGCCGACGTTGCCATCCACGCCCTGTGCGATGCCCTGTTGGGTGCCGCCGCCCTGCGCGACATCGGATACCACTTCCCTGACACTGACCCGCGTTACAAAGGTATTGACAGCCGCCTGTTGCTGCGCCATGTGATGCGGTTGCTTGATGAAAAGGGCTACCGCTTGGGTAACTGTGACATCACCATCTGTGCCGAGCAACCCAAACTCAATCCCCACATTCCCGCCATGCAGCAGGAACTCGCTGCCTGCATGGACTGTGACCCCGGCCAGGTCTCTATCAAGGCCACCACGACCGAGAAGTTAGGCTATACGGGCCGTGGCGAGGGCATTGCCGCCTATGCTGTGGCACTGATTGAATCTAAACCCACCCAGCCATGATGAGCGAGGCGAGACTGCAGCGGCGCGTCCCCTATCTGGACATCCTGCGCGTGCTGGCGTGTCTGCTGGTCATCCTCATCCACACGCCCATCCGTCAGTATGACACTTATTATAACACCCCATCCATCGCCGGAGCGGTCTATACCGTGCTGGTGGCGGTGAACTGCAACCTGTTCTTCATGATCACAGGTGCCCTGCTGCTCCCGGTCAAGGGGACGGGTAGGCGTTTCATCAGGCGCCGCCTGCGTGTGGTACTGCCGCCATTGGTGGTGTGGACCGTGGTTTACCTGCTGGAACACGCCTTCCTGCTGCACAATTTCACCCCCAGGCTGCTGACGTCAGTCCTGTTCCATCCCGTTGAGGGCTTGCTGTGGTATGTCTATGTGCTGCTGGTCATCTATGTGACTTTGCCATTGGTGAGCAAGTGCATTGATGCCATCGGCAAGCGTGGGGTAGAGGTGGTATTGGCCTTGTGGGTCCTGTCATCGTTCATTCCCTACCAGCATGGCATATTCATTGAAGCCTCGCAGTATAGCCACAACATGTTTGGCGCCTTTGCCAACTATTACGGCTACGTCCTGTTGGGTTATTACTTGCACACCTACGGCTTGCCCAACCTGGGCCGCGGCAATCGCCTGATTTGGCCCCTGCTGCTGGCCTTCGGCATCGTGGCGATGCCGTTGTTTGAGTTCCTGGTGCAGGGTCAGTTCAACATTTCCTGGCAGCAGCACATCGACACGATAACCAACGACATCAGCATCAATAACGTGGCGATGGCAACCTTGCTGTTTATCACGATACAGCGATTTGCGCCTCAACGCTATGACTCTAAATCTCACCCGCGTGCCGCCTTGTGGTGGCCCCTGCTGAGCAAGTGCACCTTTGGCATCTATCTGTCACAGATGATTGTCTTGCGGCAGGTGGTGTGGCCCATGACCGCCTCATGGCTGGGCAGGACACATTGGGTCGTTGACAGCCTCGTGAGCGGCGTGCTGGCCTTTGTCGTGTGCCTGTTGCTCGTGGTATTGCTGCGCATGCTCCCCGTTCGTCGCTTTATCGTTGGCAAGTGAGATTTATTGGCTGGATGATGTTATAGTTCTCGTAAACTTGCATTATCTTTGCGCCAGTAAACTATAAATCTTGCAAGCGATATGAAAAAATCACTACTTCTTTTTTTATTGGCATTTGTTTTAAGTGCTTTTTCGGCTGGAGCTGACATTGTCATTGACGGAAAAGCATACCGTGCCGACACACTGGTCTATCGGCAGATTGGTCCAGGCATGATCAATGTGATTGTGCGCCTTCCCGATTTCCCGCTCAATGTGTATGTAGTGACTGTTGATCTCAACAATCCCAATAACCGTGTGGAAACCACCTATGGCCGTGGCATCGTCGGCAAGACCGAACTGCTGGCTGACGCCGTAAAGCGCCATCGCACACCTACCAAGCGCCCGATTGCCGCCTGTAACGCCAACTTCTGGATTGTCACTGGCAGTGGATACCCCTTCAATGCCTACGCGATGGGCTCACCTAATGGCGGTGTGGTGTGCAACGACACCACCATCGTGAATGACAACAACACCAGTGACATGTGGAGCGGTGGCCCAACCGAAACGGGCGTTGCTGCCATCACCAGCGACAAGACCCTCGTGATGGGTCGTGTGAGATGGGATGGCATTATCACTTCAAGCAAACTGCCGCAATGGCTGATTTACCACAACATCAACCGCCGTGCGGTGACGGGCGAAATCTGCCTGTGGGGACCTGCTTATACCCGCACCCGCAAGTTTGAGGACGACTGGGTGTCTTTTGATACCCGTGGTGATAACGCGAGTGACAACTACTACCTGATGTTTGCCGAGGGAGAAGACTGGTGTACCAACAAGCCGATGACATTTGTTGTTGCCAACATCGTCCCGGGCATGGACAAACAGACGCTGGGTGACTATGACGCCTGTCTGACGGTTACTGGCGACGCCAACAAGGCTGCCATGGCTGTCCATGCTGTGGGCGACACGATTCAGTTGTCGTCCTATTGGACCAATCTTGACGCTGATGCTGCGACTGTCATCACCGATGTCGAGAACCTGGTGACCGGCAATGCGACCATCATGCACAACGGCGAACTCACTTATCGCAACTATGGCGACGGCTATAACTCAATCGACTATTCCCGCACTTGCTACGGTACCAGTGCCGATGGCAAGCACCTGTATCTGCTGGTGATTGACAAGTCGGTGAGCCCGCTATACGGCAAGTCCATCGGCTGTACCACAGGCCACGCCTGCCAGATCCTGCAGCAGATGTGCCCCGACGTCAATGACATGGTCAACATGGATGCCGGTGGCTCGGCCGAGATGCTTGTGCGAGGCGAAATCATCAATAGGACGATGGAGGGAACACCCCGTGGCGTAGCGACCGGATGGATGGTCGAGGCCATCGGTGAGGAAGACAACGAGTTGGCAAGCATCGCTTTTGAGAAGCATCGCGTTGACATACCCAGTTATGCCACGATGACGCCGCGCATCCTGGGCTATAACAAGATTGGTGAACTCATAGATGAGGACGTGAAGGGTTTCACCCTGTCATGTGACGATGCCATCGGCACCGCCGACGGTGATATGTTTGTCGCCGGCAGCGAGGATGCCACAGGACTGCTCACCGCCACGTTGGGCGAGATGACCGCCTCGATGCCTGTTCATGTGCTCGCCGCCGAGCCGGGCCTTGTCCTCAAGCCCATCGTTATCGACAAGCGCGAATATCCCGTTGAGGTGTCGGCCCAGGTTCTGGATAACACCTATTTCTTTGACCCTGCTACGCTTCATTGGACTGTCGAAGATCCCGAAGTCGCTTCAGTCACCAATGGCGTGTTGTCTGGCAAGGCCAATGGCGAGACCCAGTTGAGCTGCATGGTCGGTACCTTCAATGACACGACCCAGGTACAGGTGCAGCTGGCCCCCTCGGCCTACCTGTATGAGGGCTGGAACGATTGGACACTGAGGGGTGTCGGTGCCAAGAATATGGTCCTTGATGAGGAAACCGGAGACATCACTTACACCTATGTGACCAACCGCTCCCCGTCGCTGTCGCTGGCCAAGGACTTGACCTTCTATGGCTTGCCCGACACAATTGGTATGGTCTTCAACTCGTCGCTGCCCATCGACTATGTGCAGATTGATACGCGCAACCGCTTTAAGACCAAGACCAATTACATCAAGTATTTCCCCGAAGACGGTTCCGAGGTCTTCGAGCCCGGTAAGGATTACCACATCGTGTTGGACCTGGCTTCGCTGGGAGGCAGCGATTATGTGGGTACCTATCCCGTGTCCATCAAACTGATCAAGTTCTCCATCAATAAGGATGCCGAGGCTGGTGAACAGACCATGTCCATCAAGTCGCTCTACTGCCACTATCCTCTCACGGGCCTTGAGCACCTGCCGGGTGACGTGAATGGTGACGACGAGGTCAATATTGCCGATGTCAATGCCATCATCGACGTGATTCTCTCTGGCTCGTCTGTTCTTCCTGCCGCCGATGTCAATCACGACAGCGAGGTCAATATCGCCGATATCAACGCCGTCATTGACATCATATTGACCCATTAAGGTTGTCTTTGTGGCATCCTGATTGGCGGCAATCCCTTGTCGCCCATGACATGCGATAGTCATTAACAACGTTTATTCTCCTTGTAGTATGCATATTACAAGGAGAAATTTTGTATATTTGCAGAATAAATCATATACAAAAAACCGATAACTAATTAAAAATTAATTAATTAACACTTCAAAAGAAGCCGTGAAGAAAACTTTGCAAACTCTTGTGTTGTTGCTGGTGGCGTTATTGCCGGTGACAGCAAGTGCCCGTGATTTGTTGGGCGACGTGAACCAGGATGACCATGTGAACATCAGCGACGTGACATCATTAATTTCCTATCTGCTGAGTAGTGATTCTGATACCTATGGCTCCACCAATGCCGACGTGAACCGTGATGGCCTGATCACCATCGCTGACGTGTCAGTATTGATCAACTATCTGTTGAACGGTGGCGAACTGAACCCGCCTGAGACTGAGACCTTTGAGGTCAACGGCGTGAAGTTCACAATGGTGAAGGTCGAGGGTGGCACCTTCACGATGGGTGCGACTGCCGAGCAGGGAGACGAATATGAACCTGATGAGTTGCCGACCCATCAGGTGACGCTGTCGACCTACAACATCGGCCAGACCGAGGTGACTCAGGAACTGTGGCAGGCAGTCATGGGAGAAAATCCAAGTTGGCTCGGTTACCCCAGCCAAGACAGGATGCAGTGTCCCGTGGACTGGATCACATGGGCCCATTGTCAAGAGTTTATTGCCAGGCTGAATGTGCTGACAGGAAGGAACTTCCGCCTGCCTACCGAGGCAGAATGGGAATTTGCTGCTCGTGGCGGCAACCACAGTCGGGGCTACAAGTATGCCGGCAGTAACACGCTGGAAGATGTGGCATGGTACGTGGAAAACTCCAGGACGGACAACTATTATGACAGAGCGGGTGTCCCTGATCCCGGTTTGAGTACCCGATGCGTGGCGCTGAAGCAGCCCAACGAGTTGGGACTGTATGACATGAGCGGCAATGTAAGGGAGTTGTGCCAGGACAGGTACGGCGCATACAGCAGCATGGCTCAGACCGACCCAGTGGGGCCTGCCGCGCTCACAGAGCTGGTATTCCGCGGCGGTAGCGCCTTCAGTGAAACCGATGAATGCCGTTTGTCACACAGGGCGCCAACACTGTGGACAGATTTTTGGGCCTATGGCTTGCGACTCGCCCTTGATGAGGCAGAGAGTCCTAAATTCAGTATGTCAAAGAATACCGTGCAGGTGTTCATTGGCGAGAGCAAGACTGTCAATGTGCTCAACGGACATGGATCATATACCGTCACTGGTGGAGATAGTTACGTGGATATTGACGTGGAAGGTGATTGCTTGACCATAACCGGCAAGGCCGAAGGCACTGCGACCATCTATGTCACGGACAATGCCACTGGCGTGACGACGGCCTTTACTGCCATCGTTTATGTAGACAGTGAGGTCATGAATGGCATGAGGATGGTCAAGGTCGAGGGTGGCACTTTCATGATGGGTGCGACCGCCGAGCAGGGTAGCGATTGGCGGGAGAACGAGCAACCCGCCCATGAGGTGACGGTGTCGAGCTTTTACATGGCCGAGACCGAATTCAGGCAGGACTTCGCTGAGGCTTTGTTGGGTTTTGATCCGAGTCGCTTCCACTACGACCCCCCTATGGAGATGCATACGAGGGAGGGCAGGTCGGGCTACACTCCCTATGAGTACACTACGTTCATGATTGACTGTCCTGTAGAACAAATTTCTTGGTACGATTGCCAGAGGGTGATTGCCAGGTTGAACAAGTCTACGGGCCGGCACTTCCGTCTGCCTACCGAGGCTGAATGGGAATATGCCGCGCGTGGTGGCAAATTTAGCCAGGGCTATAAGTATCCAGGCAGCGATTCAATCGGAGAAGTCAAACTAGACTGGAATGGTACAAGGGTCATTCCTTCCATGAAGCCCAATGAGTTAGGATTATCTAACATGAGCGGCAATGTGATGGAATGGTGCCAGGACTTCTTTGGGGACTACAGCGGCGCGGCTCAGACCGACCCGGCAGGACCCATGGCAGGCTCCAAACACGTGACCCGTGGCGGTGGTTGGAATAGTGATGCCAGGGATTGCCGAGTATCGAGCCGTGATGGATTTCGCCCTGAATACATGGCGTCCTACCTGGGCATGCGCCTCGTCCATGACATGGAAGACAGTCCCAAGTTCCGCTTGAGCGAAACCGTCATTGAGCTTGAGCTGAGGTATAAAGCATTTATCAGCATCTTGAACGGTAGCGGCAATTATGATTACACCGTAGCCGAAGGTGCTGATCGTGTCGGTGTCGATCTTGATGGCAATACGTTGGTTGTGATTGCTGGAGCCCCAGGAGTCTCCACCATCTATGTCACCGACAATGCCACTGGAGCCACAACTGTCCTGGTTGTCGTAGTGCCCAAGGTCGAGCCTGAGACCGAGACCTTCACGGTCAACGGTGTATCGTTCACGATGAAGGCTGTCCATGGCGGTTTGATGAAGATGGGCGCGCAAGACTGGTCCGAGAACGAAGCCAGTGATAATGAGAAGCCATCCCACCTGGTGCGGCTTTCAAGCTTCAGCATCGGTGAGACCGAGGTGACTCAAGCCTTGTGGCAGGCAGTGATGGGCAGTAACCCGAGCTATTTTATGGGCAATCTGAACCGTCCTGTCGAGAGCGTATCCTGGAAGGATTGCCAGCAGTTTATCACCAAGTTGAATGAACTGACAGGCCGCAAGTTCCGCCTGCCCTACGAAGCCGAGTGGGAATATGCAGCGGCTTACGGTTTAAATGATTTCAACTTTTACGATCATGCCAGCATGTATTCTGGCAGTGTCGTGATTGATGATGTGGCATGGTATTATGATAACAGCTATGCTGTGGGCATCGGTGATCCCAGTTATGGCACACATCGCGTCAAAACCAAGAGAGCCAATGCGCTCGGCCTGTATGACATGTCAGGCAGCGTGTGGGAGTGGTGTCAGGACTGGTATGGCGCTTACAGCGATGAGCCGCAAGCCGACCCGAAAGGTCCTGCCACGGGCTCTTACCGTGTGATGCGTGGCGGCAGCTGGTGCAACTCTGCCAAGTATTGCCGTGTGGCTTGCCGTAACTACAACGAGCCGGACTATGCCGAGTACCACGTCGGCCTTCGTTTGGCACTTTAAATTCTCCCTTTAAAAGAGAACGAATCAATAAGAAGCGAGGGTGGATGAAGAGTCCCTCTCGCTTTCTCTATGCATGCCAAACTCATGGTGAGACCAACTATCAATAATAACAGCCCAACAATTAGGATAGTAACGAGATTTTTTTGTAATTTTGCAGGTTCAAACCGTAGAGGTAACCATTAATAACTCATGAAAGAGACCGAGAAACCTGAAAAAGGGAATCAGATTATAGAAGAAGCGGCACAAGCCGAGTACAAGTACGGCTTTGTGACCGATATCGAGACCGAGGTGATCCCTAAGGGACTTGACGAGGATGTGGTGCGCCGCATCTCGGCCCTGAAGGGTGAGCCCGAGTGGCTGTTGGAGTTCCGCCTGAAGGCTTATCGCCACTGGCTGACGTTGAAGGCTCCCACGTGGGGTCATGTCCATGTGCCTGAAATCGACTATCAGGCCATCAGTTACTATGCCGCCCCGCGCCAGCTGAAGAAAGGTGGCGTCGAGGACATTGATCCCGAGTTGAAGAAGACCTTCGACAAGCTGGGTATCCCTCTGGAGGAACAGTTGCGCCTGAGCGGCATGGCGGTTGACGCCGTGATGGACAGCGTGAGCGTTAAGACCACTTACCGCGAGCGCCTGGCTGAGTTGGGTGTCATTTTCTGCTCCATCAGCGAGGCCGTGAAGGACTACCCCGACCTGGTGCGCAAGTATCTGGGCAAGGTGGTGCCCTACACCGACAATTTCTATGCTGCCTTGAATTCGGCAGTCTTCAGTGACGGTTCATTTGTCTATATTCCCAAGGGCGTGCGTTGCCCGATGGAACTGTCCACCTACTTCCGCATCAATGCGGCACAGACGGGCCAGTTTGAGCGTACGCTCATCGTTGCCGACGATGATGCCTACGTTTCCTATCTGGAGGGTTGTACCGCTCCCATGCGTGACGAGAACCAGTTGCACGCTGCTATCGTCGAAATCATCGTCGAGGACCGTGCCGAGGTCAAGTACAGCACCGTCCAGAACTGGTATCCCGGCGACAAGGACGGCAAGGGCGGCATCTACAACCTGGTGACCAAGCGCGCATTGTGCCGAGGCGACCACAGCAAG
>JAEEGL011627382.1_pt1 | contig 10106 bp, 11 predicted proteins | sample 9134231 | NCBI WGS metagenome assembly JAEEGL01 (sample SAMN16246548, study PRJNA631951) | gut metagenome | biome: gut microbiome; feature: rumen; material: fiber-attached | host: Bos | place: Iran: Karaj | collected 2018-10 | reverse complement strand
TTCGCGATACAAAGCGCGCCGTGCCAAAGCGTTCGTTCCTTTCCGGATGCGCGTCTCTGCGGCGCACAATCCTACAGTATGCAGTATAACACATTTGTTTCGGTTTCACAATGCCCTTTTCGCGCCGCGGCGGTTGACCTTGTTCCGAAAACAGTGTAAAATAGCGGCATGAAGCACGAAAAGCGGTACCGCTCCACCGAACGGATTAAAAACCGGTTCAAGAAATTCCGCATCGCGCCCTATCTCGAGATCCTGCTCGGGCTGGGGCTTTTGGCGGCGCTCGTATGGGCGATCCGGATCTGGGGCGTGCCGTTCTTTCACGGACTCCGTACGCACGCGTATTCGTGCAGCGAGCCGGAGGCCACGCCGTCGCCCACCCCGGAGCCGACGCCGGAGCCGACCCACGATCCGTATCCCGATCACATGCTGTACAACGCCGATCTTCTGACGCTGCAGACCGAGATCGTCATCCCCGAATACCAGTACGCGACGGACGTGACCGTGACGGGAAACACGATCCTCGCCGCGGTCGGCAACTACACGCCCGACGGCACGGCGGCGTTTGTGCGCGCGTATCTCTACGACACCGAGACCGGGTCGCACACGTTTCTGCCGCTGCCGCTCAACTATAAGAGCATCCGCTTCCCCGTGATGAACGAGCGCTGGATCGTCTACCTCGATTCGGCGTCCAACGGCGGCGGACGCATGATGGCGTATAACCGCGAGACCAAGCAGGCGAAGGCGCTGAAGACCGTGCACATGGGTCTGCCGCGCGCGCAGTTGTGGGAGAACACCGCCGTGTGGATGGAGCGCACCGGGCAATCGCGCGACAAGCTCTTTGCGGTCGATCTCGAAACCGGCGAGAGCGTGACGATCGCAATCTACGACAGCTCGCCGTACGCGCTGTCGCGCCCGTACATCTTCGGCAGCACCCTGCTCTATACCGCGCCGGACGGCACGCTGACACGGCTCGACCTTTCGACCGGCGCGTCGGAGACGGTCCCGCTCGAAGCGGGCTATGTGCACGATCCGCAGATGAACGCGGACGGGATCGCGTATCTCGATTCGGACCACGATTCTTCGGGGCATGTGCTGTTCTTCAACGGCACGGAGACGATCGAAGCCGCTTCCGGCGCGGTCGATTTCTTCCTCGGCGACGGGTTTATCGCGTATTCGCGCCACGACAAGAACTACGTCTTCTATTACGGCGACCGCACGACGTTCTGCACCACCCGAAGCGACGAGGTCGCAATGCTGCTCGCGGCGGGCGGCAAGGTGATGGTGTGGATGGACGTGACGTGGCGCGACAAGGACATTATGGAATTCATGACGGTCGGAGATTGAGACGATGAAGGAAAAAACGCTGTATGTTTGCGGAGAATGCGGCTATGAAACGCCGCGCTGGATGGGCAAGTGCCCCGGCTGCGGCAGCTGGAACACGCTCGTGGAGGAGGAGCGCGTGCTGACGCGTCCCGCCGCGCAGAGCCAGACGAAGGCGGTGCCGCTGACGCGCGTAAACGCGGAAGCGCAAACGCGCATCTCCACCGGCATCTCAGAGCTCGACCGCGTGCTCGGCGGCGGGCTGATCAGGGGCATGGTCGTGCTCATCGGCGGCGACCCCGGCATCGGCAAATCGACGCTGCTGCTGGAAGCCGCGGACCATCTGTGCGCGCTCGGTCCCGTGCTGTACGTTTCGGGCGAGGAGAGCAATTCGCAGATCAAGCTGCGCGCCGACCGGCTGGGCGTGAAGGGTGAAAACCTGCTGCTCTACACGGAGACTTCGGCGGAGGACGCGATCGAACGCGCCCGGGAATGCAAGGCGCAGCTGCTGATCGTCGACTCGATCCAGACGATGCAGACCGAGGCCGCGGAGAGCGCGGCGGGCAGCGTATCGCAGGTGCGCGCCGCAACGGCGCTGTTCACGCGCTTTGCCAAGGACACCGGCACGGCGGTCATGATCGTGGGACACGTCACCAAGGACGGCGCGATCGCGGGGCCGCGCGTGCTCGAACACATCGTCGATACGGTGCTGTACTTTGAGGGCGACCGTCACGAGGGGCTGCGGCTGCTGCGCGCGGTCAAGAACCGCTTCGGCTCGACCAACGAGCTCGGCGTCTTTGAGATGACCGAGACCGGCATGCGCGAGGTCGTCGATCCCGGCGCGCTGTTCGTTTCGGGGCGGCACGTTGCGGGCACGGCGATCACCTGCGTGCTGGAGGGTTCGCGCCCGCTGCTGTGCGAGATCCAGTCGCTCCTGTGCCCCACGGCGTTCGGCAGCCCGCGCAGGACCGCGATCGGGCTCGATTACAACCGGCTCAACGTGCTGCTCGCGGTGCTGGAGCGCAAGGCGCGGCTGAAGCTGTCCGATCAGGACGTCTACTGCGACATCGCCGGGAATCTTCGCGTGCTCGACCGCGGCGCAGACCTTGCGACCGCGATGTGCCTTGCGTCGTCGGTGCTCGAAAAGCCGATCCCCGAACAGACCGTGCTGATCGGCGAAGTGGGACTGACCGGCGAGATCCGTCCCGCGGCGCAGCTCGATACGCGCATCCGCGAGGCGGCGCGGCTCGGTTATACGACCGTCGTGATCCCCGCGCGCGGCAAGGTTGCCGATCACGGCTGCCGGCTCGTGCGCGTTTCGGACGTCTCCGAGGCCATCCGCGCGCTGTTCATGAATTGAAACGCAACCGAAAATAAGCTGTCCGAGGACAGCTTTTTTTGTTTCGTTACGCTTTTCGTCCCGCGACCTGATACATGCGCGCGTCGGAGATCACCGTGGTTACCGTAAGATGCGCGCGAAACAGCGCGGCAAGCTCCCCGGCGGGCGGCAGGTCGGTGTACACCGGCGAGGGGACGCCCGCGTGATGCCGGTTGATGCATTCGCGGCTCATGCCGTGCGCAACGGTGAGGACGCCGCCCGGCTTGAGAGCGTTTACGAGCGCCGCGCAAAGCCGCGCGGGATCCGCAAAGTGCGGCAGCGCGTTGTAGATCACGATGCAGTCGAAGAGCCGTCCGAAGTCCGTCCGTTCCGCGTCGCCGCAGAGCACCGTGACGTTCGGCTGCGCACCGAACTTTGCGCGCGCGATCGATGCCATGTTCGGCGAAAGATCGATCGCCGTGACGGACGCGACGTTTCGCGCAAGGTAGTCGGGGATCAGCACACCCGTGCCGCAGGCGACGTCCAGCACGTCCGCGCCCGCGGTGACGCATGCGTTGTTCAGGATCGTTTCGATGACGGCGTCATCGCGGATCATGTCCGCGTCCCACTGCGGGGCGAGCCGGTCAAAGAACGCTTTGACGCTTTTCCGGTCGACCATGGCTCACTTGAAAAACGTCGCCGTATCGATCTTCTGATAGCCGCCGAAGCTCGATTTCGCGGCAAAGATGCGCTCCGAAAGCGGCATGCCGAAGAACGCGTTCGTCACCTCGTCGGTCTTTGCCGTCATGTCGACGTCCGCAAAGCGGTCCGGATAGACCGATTTTGCGATGAACCACGCGTTCAGAAGCGCGATCTCGTAGTTGGTGTAATAGGCGTTGTACGCCATCTCCAGATAGACCTCGCCGTTCTGCCACGCCTTGCAGGTGTCGAACATGGCGGGGTTTTCGGCATAGAGCGGCTTGATGTTCTTGACCGCCGCCGCGTCGAGAATGATGATGTCCATGTCCTCGCCGAGCGCGACGAACTTCTCCTCCTCGATCGGCTGGATGCCCTTGCCCTCGAGTCCGCTCACCGCGTTTTTGACGTTGGCGACCTTGAGCAGAATGTAGTTCTGCGATGTCATCAGGTGGTTCGTCGTGCCCCAGTTGCCGAGTCCGCAGATATAGACCGAGGGCTTGTCCGCGTCCGCAATGTCCGCGGTGCGGCGCTCGATCTCGGCGCGCTCCGCCTCGATGAAGCCGATCAGCGCTTCCGCCCGCTCCTCACAGCCGAAGATCGTGCCGAGCAGGCGCAGACTTCCGAAGAAGCGTTCGTCGAACACGCTGTCCGAACCGGACTTGAGCGTGATCACGGGGACGCCGAGCTGCTCCTCGAGCGCGTCCTCCTTCTCCACGTCCTCGTATTCGGAGATGACGATGTCCGGATTGCAGGCCAGGATCCGCTCCGCTTCCGCCGCCTGCGCGTTCGGTCCGCCGACGCCGCACGAGGGCAGCGCCGAAAACACGTCGCCGTATGCGAGCATGTAGGGACGCGCCACGGAATCGAACATCTTGGGACGCTCCTCAAGCGATGTGTTGTCGATGTCCTCCACGCCGCACAGCAGCTGAACGTCCGCAACGTACGAATACATGCGCAGCGCGCCCGCGCCGATGCAGACCACGCGCGTATAGGCGCCGGGCTGTACCAGCACTTCCCGTCCGATCATGTCCGTCACGACCAGATCGACCGGTCCCGGAACGTCGGTCGGTTCGGCGGGCGCCTGTGTCGGCGCCTCTGTCGGCGTCTGCGCGGCCGCCGCGGGCTTTTCGGACGCGGTCTGCGGTTTGCCGCCCGTGCAGGCGCATGCGCCGAGCAGCAGGATGAGCGACATCAGAATGGCAATGGTTCGTTTCATGTTACTGTCCTCCGTTGATGATATGCTTGCGTCCGTCGAGCGTGACGATGCGCACCTGCGCGTCGAACACCTCGCGGATCATCGGTTCCGTAAAGATCTCCTGTCCGCCGGTGCAGCGGATCCTGCCGTCCTTCATCAGATAGAAGCGATCGCCGAGCGAGAGCGCCTGGTTCAGGTCGTGCAGCGAGATCAGAATCCCGATCCCGCGCTCCTTCGCGGCTTTGCGCGCCTCCGAAAGGATCAGCTGCTCGTTGCACAGATCGAGGTTGCCGGTCGGCTCGTCGAACACGAGCATGCCCGGCTCCTGTGCAAGCGCGCGCGCAATCGCGACCTTCTGCCGCTCGCCGCCCGAGAGCTCCGTGACGTTGCGCAAAGCGAGATCCTCCATCTGCATCTCGGAGAGGATGCGCTGCGTGATCGCGCGGTCTTCCCTGCCCGGCTGAAAGCCGAAATGCACGAGCCGCCCCGACAGCACCGTATCGAAGACGGACAGCGCGCCGAACCGGATGCTCTGCGGCACGTAGGCGATGCGCCTGGCGCGCTCCGTGCGGCTGCAGCGGATCAGGTCCTTTCCCTCGAAGCGCATGGAGCCGCGTTCGGGCTTCTGCATGCCGAGGATCGTTTTGAACAGCGTCGTCTTGCCTGCGCCGTTTTTGCCGAGCACAATGCCGATCTCGCCGCGTTCGAGCGAGAGATCGACGCCGTCGAGCACGTACGGCGCGCGGCGGGCATAGCGAAACGCAAGGTCTTTGATCTCAAGCATCATCGGTATGCCCCCTTCCGAGAAAGACGATCGCAAGGAAGAACGGCGCGCCGAGCAGCGACGTGATCGCCCCGACCGGCAGCGCGGAACCGCTGCCGATGCTGCGCGAGAGCGTGTCCGCAAGCAGCAGCAGAACGCTGCCGAGCAGCGCCGACGCCGGGATCGCAACGCGGTGGTCCTGTCCGAGCACGCGCTTGACGATGTGCGGACAGATGATCCCGACAAAGCCGATGATGCCGAGGAACGATACGCACACCGCCGTGATCAGCGACGCGATCAAGAGGGATGCGAACCGCAGCGCGCGGACGTTGACGCCCATGCTCTTCGCCGCGGCGTCGCCCGAAAGCAGCGCGTTCATCCGCCAGCTTGCGGCAAAGAAGAAGCCGGTGCCGAGCAGCACGACGACCGCCATCAGGAGGTCCGTGCGGTACGTCGCCCTGCCGAGGTCGCCGAAGGTCCAGATGATCGCTGCGGACAGTCCGACGTCGGTGGCGTAAAACTGCAGAACGGTGGTCGCCGCCGTCCACACCGCGCCGATCGCAATGCCCGCGAGCACCACCACGCCGGGCGTGAACGCGCGCATCCGGCAAAGCCCGAGGATCAGCAGGATCGAGAGCGTGGCAAAGCCGAACGCGACGAGCGACGTCGCATAGAGATTCATGCCCACGGTGTAGCCCGACAGATGGTTGCCGGTGTCCAAAAACCCGCCCGCGCCCGCGATGATCGACAGGTTTGCGCCGAACACCGCCGCGTTGGACACGCCGAGCGTGGACGGCGAAGCCATGGCGTTGTTCAGGTTGGTCTGCATCACGAGTCCCGCAACGGACAGCCCCGCGCCCGCGATGATCGCCGCGAGGATGCGCGGAATGCGGATATTCCAGATGATCCGCACGCCTGCGGCGCCGCCGCGATGCAGCAGCGCGGCAAGGCACTCCCTGACCGTCATGCCCGACGAGCCGACAAACAGGCACACAAAGGACAGCACAACCACGCCCGCGAACAGGATTGCGAGCGCGGCGGCGTTTTTGCGTGCGGTTGGATGCAGTACGTTCGGTTTCATGGCAAAAAACAAGGAAGGCGCTCTTTTCTTCGGAAAAGATGCATGCCTTCCTGACATACGGTTTCAGATGACGTTCGGTGCGGCGCTTCTGCGCCGGATCCGCAGCTTCCTGCCGCGGCGTTAAGGTATTATATCACACGCTGCGCGATTTGTCATCTGTTTTTTCAATTCCCGCAGCGCGTCCTCGACGAGCTTGCCGGTGGGGACCTGCGCGACGCCCGCAATGTAGTTGTCGCAGTTGTTGAACGGGATCAGGATCCGCACGGCGTTTGCCTGCGCAACGGCTTTCGCCATCGCGGGCGTGATCTCGCCGAGCATGGCGTCTGCGATCACCATGCCGATCGGTCCGATGATGACGTCCGCCTTGCGGCACGCCACCGAAACGGCGTTCTCCCCCGTTGCCGCCGCGTCTGCGCCGGCTTTGAGCATGGCGGCGGTGGCGGCTGCGTTCGTGCCGACCGCAAGAACGGTCGCCTGCGCAAGGTCCTTTTTGATCCCGAGGATCAGCTGTTTGCCCAGACCTCCGCCCTGCGCGTCGATGACCAGAATTGTCGGATCCTTCATATGCTTCTCCGTTCACTCGTTGTTGCCCATGATAAAGATGAGCATGTATTCCTCGACCTCGACGAAAAAGACGTCCTCGGTGAAATAGTACGCGCCGTAGCCGCCGTGTTCACCGGCGGAAAGATCGTTGAGCAGCGCCTGTTCATCCGCGGCGCGCAGCACGCGCTTCACCTTGCCGAGCTCGTACTCGATGATCCCGACGACGTGATCGCAAAGACGGTAGGGCGTTGCGCCGAACCACTGCACCATCGTCTGTTTGAACGATTCGGGCGATTCGACAAGCGTGACCGGCTTGCGGAGGCGAAAATCCTTTTGAAACCGTTCCGGGAACTCCTCCGGCAGATAGACGCACACGCTGACCGTAGAGCGTCCGATCCATTCGGAGCAAGCCGAAGCAAGCTCCGTGATGCCGTTCAGATATCCGCGCAGCGACGCTTCGGGTCTCTTCCTCCGTGCCACGTCCGTTATTCCTCCTTCTGCTCGGGCTCCACCACGACGTCCGCCTTCGGCTCTTCCTTCTTATCCTCGTTGTCCGCCCATTCGGAGACCTTCTCCGCGCCCTTCTTGACCGACTTGACGATGCTGACGCCGAGATCCTTGCCGAGTTCGCCGAGATCCTTGCCGAGCTCGCCGAAGCCCTTGCCGACCTTCTTCCAGTTGTCCTTCAGTTCCATGTCCGTATCTCCTTTGCTTTTTTCTTCAGTATACCATATTTGTTCCGAAACACAAGCGGAAGTTGCAAAAAACGCCGAACCGCGCCGGCTGCGCATACTTGCAAACGCCGTTTGCATATGATACACTACAGCATACCGGAAACGGCACGGGAGAAAGGAGCGGCGTATGAAACGGATCGTTTTGTGGATCGGCGTCGGCGTAACAGCGGCGGCGATCGCGGCGCTCGTTGCGCTGCTGCTTCTGACCTGTGTGTTCGGAAACCACGAATTTGCGCCCGCCACCTGCACCGAGCCGGAGACCTGCACCCGCTGCGGCGAACGGCGCGGCGAACCGCTGGGACATGACTATCTGCCGCCCACCTGCACCGATCCCGAGATCTGCACGCGCTGCGGCGAACGGCGCGGCGAACCGCTGGGACACGATTTTCTGCCGCCAACCTGCACCGATCCCGAGATCTGCGCGCGCTGCGGCGAACGGCGCGGCGAACCGCTGGGGCACATCTTTACCGAGGCGACGCATCAGAACGCGCCGACCTGCATCCGCTGCGGATACACGGAGGGCGAAGCGGTGCCCGCCGACTGCGCCGGGCTGCCGCTGACCTACATGGAGGTCGGCACGCCGTATCCGTATACGACCGCGTCGTATGAGGATCACGACGTCGATGTGACCGGTACCGCGGAAATCCTCGATCACCGCGTGATCGCGGGAGACGACGTCTTCCCCGCGCGCGAGGGCTATGAGTGGCACGTCGTGACGGTGCGGCTCGTCTTTTCGGGCGAGGACGCGCAGAAGAACGGCATGCAGAGCGCGATGACCTACGGCGATTACTACACGACCGATGCAGAGGTCGGCACGACCGTGGACGAAAACGGGCTCCGGCCGTTTGTCGCCGAGTTTTACGGCACGCGCGTGCAGTGCTGGCAAAAGACCTGTCCCGACGAGGAAGCGGGCTGGTACGGACACGAGCTGCGCTTCACCTGGAAGGAGGGCGTTCTGGTGCCCTGCGGCTATGACGGCACGCTGCTGATCTTCTATCACTACCGCCTTGCGCGGGACGCCGACCGGCTCTTCCCTGCGGCGGACCGGGTGCTCGACGAAAACGCGCTGGTCTTCCGGTTCCGGTAAAGAAGAAAATCAAAAAAAGAAAGACGGGTTTGAACCCGTCTTTTTGGTTATGCGTCCGGTTCCTGCTCCGCCGCGGGCGGCTCGATCAGATAGATGATGTCGCTCGTGTGGCGGCCGCCCTTGTAGGGCACGTTGTACATCGAATCGTTCCAGTAGAGCTGCGTCGTCTGCCCGCCGTCGAGGTTGAACGCGACTTTGCAGCCGAGCGATTCCATCAGCTGCGCTTCCTCGTGCAGCGTCAGACCGTTCGAATAGCCGGTCTTGCGTCCGTCGATCGTGACGAAGCAGTAGTGCCCCGGCTCGTAATAGCCGAACACCGTGCGCGGATTGGCGCGGTCGATGTCGTTGTACGCCTTGTGGAACTTCGAGCGCGCGGCGCCGTTTTCGTCCAGCAGACTCGGACCGAACTCCCACGCCTGCCACACGTTCGTCATGTCGGTCGCGTCCGGCTGGAAGGTGTCGGAATCGAACACCGCCACCGTGCCGTCGCGGTAGAGGAACAGGATCTGATGCCCCTGCCACGGCTTCCACGGGTCCGGCTCGTAGCGCTCGCCGTTGCGGATCACCAGTCCGCGGTGGATGTTGTAGGAATAGTAGTCGCCGTTGATCGCAAGGATCGCGTGCGCGTCGCGCGCCATCTTGAGGAACGAGGTCCATTTCTTCTCGCCGCGGACGCCGAACTTGCCGTCCCAGCTTGCCGTGCGGAGCGCCTCGATGTCCTGAATGTGGATGTCCGTGACAAAATAGACCAGATGCCGCGTGAGCGGCGAGCTGTCGTAGCGCGTGATCTCGATCGAAACGCGCTCGCTCTTGTAGCTCGTCTCCGTCTTGACCGGTTCGCCCTTCTGGAACCCGTCGTAGCGTCCGCCCAAAAGCCCGACCGGCGTGGGTTCGGGCGTATCCGTGGGCTCCGGCGTCGGCGTTTCGGTCGGCGCGGGGGTCTCGGTCGGCGCGGGCGTGGGAGAGGGCGTCGGCGGCGCGGTCAGCACGATCGTGTTCTCCTCGACCGTTACGGAATCCATCGGGATCACGGTCGGCTCCGGCGTCGTTTCGGGCGCGGCCGTCTGTCCGCACGCAAATGCGAGCAGGAGCAGCGTCAGCAATATCAGGATCGTCAGTTTCTGTTTCATCGGTTACTTGTGCGTCTTCTCCCTTGCGCGCTTGTGCACGCCGATCTGTCCGGGACGCAAATCGGACTTCTTCTGCTGTGCTTTTTCGCCCTTCAGGGCAAGGATCTGATCGCGGATCTTCGCCGCGGTCTCGAATTCGAGCTCGCGCGCCGCCTGCTGCATCTGCTCGGTCAGGATCGCGATGCGCTCCTTTTTCTGATACTCGGTGAGCTGCTCGGGCTTTTCCTCCTCGCGGC
>JAEEGL011053967.1_pt1 | contig 10106 bp, 14 predicted proteins | sample 9134231 | NCBI WGS metagenome assembly JAEEGL01 (sample SAMN16246548, study PRJNA631951) | gut metagenome | biome: gut microbiome; feature: rumen; material: fiber-attached | host: Bos | place: Iran: Karaj | collected 2018-10 | reverse complement strand
GCTGGGACGCCCGAGCAGTACGACCTTCTGGCCGAGCGTTTCCGCCACCTGGGCGGGCGCTCCAAGTGGGAGGACGAGGTCGAGTACCTGAAGTCCATTGACAAATACGAGGTGGAGCGGGGAGGAAATACCGTGAGGTGGGGCGAGCGTTACGTCTACTGGGAAATCCCGGGCGAAATCCTGGAAAGATTCCGGGAAATAATCCGGACGGGAAAGTGAAAAAAGTTCAGTAAGAATCTTTGGTTTTTGTCATATATCTAACTCGGGAAAACGGGCCGGAAACGGTCCGTTTTTCTTTTATAGAAAAACCGCGGGACACGCCGGGGATGGCGGAGAAACTCCTCCGACGCGGTCGGCCGGCGAATCCCGTCGGGACTTTCCGGATGTAAAAGGCGTGCCGAACGCTTTCTTCCACGCCTTCGGATTTAATTTCCCCCGGCGGCCCCTGCATAGGCGGAAACCCCTATCTTCGCAATACCAAACGAATGAAAGGATATAGGCAATGAACAAAGAAGAAAAGAAAACCGCCATTCCGTTAGAAGCCTTACGGTTGGCGAACATATTCCCCTTCGTCGAGAAGCCCTGCGGATTCGACGAGCTGAAGGCCAGCAAGGCCTACGTGCTGTGGGAGAAGTCGGTCACCAATCCGAAGTCCCTGACGAGAGACGAGAAGGACTGGCTGTTCGAACAGTTCTGCCATAACGTCCGTACAGACTCCCCGAACGTCATACACGTCGGAGGATGGAGGATAGCCTACCCGACCGCCAAGAGGTTCCTGGTGCAGAGTCCGGACAGCTGGAGAAACTGGAGGCTGTACACGGCGTTCGACAGGACGAGCATAAGGAGGTTCCTCAGAGGATGCGGAGAGATCATGGACTACCCGAAAAAAGAGACGAAATGACGGACCACGAAAAGCACCTGCTCTGGAAGGTATGCTGGGAAATGGACAAGCTCCAGGTGGAGCTGAGCCCGAAGTCCCAGTACCCGACCCCGGGCGCCGAGGAAACTCGGGAAAGGCTGCTCAAGATTATGGACACGCTCGAGGAGCTCCAAGTGTCCTGCGGGATGGCGAGTCCGCCCGCCAAGTAGAGCGACAACATTTTTCTTAACTTACTTTTCTCATAATCACTCGAGAAGGGATCCCGCCCAGGGGTCCCTTTTCTTTTTGCCCGGACATACCCCGCCCGGTGTCCGGCATCCCCCGGCGGAGGGGCCCGTCCGGAAAGTCCCGACGGGAATTTTTCCCGGAGAAAGGATCTTCCGACGGGTTCCGGGATCCCGGAAGATCTTCCCGAGGCCGGTAACGCAGATCCCTGCGCATCGGAAAAGTTCCGGCGGGACTCGCGCCGATTCGGCGGGCCCGCCGCGTGTCTGCGTGAAAGCGTTATCTTTGTGGCATCAAACGAACGGAAGTTAAACCATTAAATTGTTATTGTTATGAAATTCGGAACTATCTCATTCGACGATTTGCTGAACGGCAACCACCAGTCGCCGATCGGCGACATGCCCGCCTTCACCGACGACGTCAACTCCTGCGTCCTGGTCGGCCTGGAATTCGGCGACGCCATCAACAACCCCGACATGGTGGCGGAGACGCTGCTCGACGACTTCAAGGAGTGCGGGTTCGTGACCGCCGACGTCCAGATTACCCACGTGCTCCGCATCACAGGGAACGTGAAAGGCGACGAGGGAAGGAAGGACTGGCTGGTGGTGTTCGACGGGGACGCCAAGTACAACTGCGTCAAGCGGTTCCAGACCTACTGGAAAGTGTCCTGGGTGTGCGACTTCACCGTCAACTACCGCAAGGACTACGATCCGGACTACGATCCGGAGGACGATTCGGACTACGACAATTGACATTCATTCTGCTACTCATAGGCTTTAATTAGGTTGGGAAACCGCGGGGCTTCGGCTCTGCGGTTTTTCCTTTTCCCTACGGTCCTGAACAAGGACAACGCGTCGACCGCGTCGGCGGAAGTCCCGGCGGAACTCGACACCGTTCCGCGGTCCGTCCGCGCGTAAGCGGAATTCCGCTATCTTCGTGTCACAATCAAACGATGAAACTATGGCTAACAAAAGAAGAGACGACGCAATGAGAAAACAAGTGATGTTCTACACCCTGGTTGAACTGCTCGACCACAGCGGCGGCAAGCTGACGTTCACCAAGGGACGGTTCAAGGAGGCCTTCAACGACGAGGACCAAATCGTGATGCTCCGTCACAACGCCGGTTGCGAGACGCTGGCCTACGACGCAGAGACCGCTGACCTCGAGGAGGCGCTCGAGGGGTGGAGGGCCGAGCATCCGGAAGAGTTCGACGCAATCATCCTAAATAAATAATGCCATGTGTCTGTACATTAACAGCAAGCCGCCCGAGGTGCACAAGCCGCTGCTGATTATGGTTAACGGCGAGCCGAGGGAGATGGACGAAAAGCAAAACGAAAACAGGAAATGGTAAGAAGCTACTGCCTCGCCAAGAGATGCCCGCACCTCAAGAGGAAGACCCTGTTCTTCCCGTTGTACCAAGTCCAGAACTGGTGCATGAAGAAGAACGCGGAGCTGAGCAAGGTGCCGGTGTGCCCGCTCGAAATCGAGAAGGACAAGAAGGAAAAGAAGGGCTGACGCGAACGCCGCCCGGAGAAAAGACGGATTCCGAAAGGGGTCCGTCTTTTTTATTTCCGTTACGGACGTGATGTACATCGGATACAGCCGGCTGCGAAAGTCCCGTCAGGACTTTCCCGTATCCAGAACAGTCGGTCTCCGGTTCCCGGGAATAAAAACCCCCGGCGCCCGCAGCGAAAGCGGAATCCGCTATCTTCGTACCGTAATCGATAAAGATAAGGAACTATGGACGAAACCAAACAAGTAATCATCATCGACGTCGAGCGCACGGACTACTCGGTCCAGCAGGTCCTCGACAACCGCGACACGATGTCGGTCAGGGAACTGAAGGAATACCTTGAGCGTTTCGACGACGAGGACGAGACGCCGATCGTGGTCAGCCACGACAACGGCTACACCTACGGGGCGCTCAGGCTGAGCAACATCCGCGACGCGGAGTTTGACGAGGAAGGACACGAGCTCTGAGTCCGGGTAAGGAACGCAAAGAGAGGCGGGATCGAAAGGTCCCGCCTTTTCTTTTTTCGGAGATCCTCCGACATCCCCGTCGGATCTGTACATCCGGAAAGTCCCGTCAGGACTTGCGTCAAACACGAGTCTGACCCGACCGCGTCATATAATTCCCTATCTTCGTGTCATCAATCAAAGAGAACAGATATGGACTACACCGACGAGACTATGAAACAGATGCTTGAGGACGAGAAGGAGGGCAAGCTCTCCCAAGGCGCGGCTTCGGCATTGCAGATGTGGATGAACGGCAAGAAGGGATTCCACACCCGCGGCAACCGCAGATTCACGGCATACGAAATGAAGAGTTTCCTCTGGGACAAAGAGGTGAAGGATTTCGTTCAGACGCTGGTGAAGGTAGGGATAACGAGATTCGTCTACACCAACACCAGTACGGCGGTCATGGACAACCTGCATCTTCTGGAACAGGAGGGGTGTTGCATCCGGGGACTGGCGGTGATGGAGAAGGGTTTCTTCGACGAGGACAAAAAGGGAATCGAGATTGAAGTATCTGAATGGTAACGCTATGACTGAACTTGAGAGACTGCTACAAAACGTCTTCGCGATAGCGAAGACTTCGGACAAGTCCCCCGCCCGGCTGGCGAGGGAATGGCTGGGCGAGATCCGCTCGGCCGCCTCGAACGACTTCAAGCGGGAGGGAAAGATTGCGACCGAGAATTGGTGCGTCATACGGTATCGCGACGACAAATTCGATTGCGTCTGGAAGTCCGGACTGAGAAAGGACGTCGCGGAAAAGAAGGCGAAGGAACTGAATAACGACTATCATAAGAATTACGGATTTTATATCGCGGAACCTTGCGGATAAAAACCGTAAGAATAAAAGAGAATAAAAAAGAACAAAAGATGAGAAAATAATCCAAGGATTTTTTCCATAGTTTTCATAACAATAATTTCCGGAAAACCTCGGCAGACCGCCGGGGTTTTCTTTTTGTATGCGGTGCACTGATGCATCGACATGCGCGTACATGAACGCATGAAAGAATCCTGACGGGACTTTCCGTCATAATGATGACGGTCATCAACGGTCAGTACCGTCATTAACAGATTCCGTCATCGACTTAGGAATCGTCTGATACAGTTTCCATGAAATAATCCCGGTGGAATTTCTCGAGCTTTTCCAGAAAACGTTCCCGAAAGATTCCCGGAATCTTTTCCGGAAAAATCCCGAAAATAAATCCGGATAAAAAACGGAAAATAAAACGCGGAAAATTTCCGGAAATAAAACGGGAAAAGTTCCGTAATACGGTTCGGATTCCGTTCCTGCGTACGGCAGGCATACGGGATATTCGGCGTTCGCAGATGCGATGTATACGTTCCGCAGAGCCTCCGTCTCCGAAGCCTGTCGACTGCTTTCCGACGAAGGCGTTGCGATCGGAACAAGGATCTTCGACGGATCTGCGCATCGGAAAAGTCCTGTCGGGACTTTCCGCGAGAACATCATAGAATCAGGATGTCTGGATCATAGACGGATATCTATGGATATCCATGATATCTTTTACGGATATCTCATGAATGTCATGATGACGTTCGTGAATCCGTGAAGAAAAAGTCCCGCCGGGATTTTCCCCTCCGTGAAAGACGTCATGTCTTCTGAAAGGGATCTTCCGGAAACGAAAAAGGGAGGCAGTTCCCTGCCTCCCTCTCGGTCCGATGACCTCGGCTCGTCATTCGGCCGAGGTCTGTTCCTTGTTCTGTTGCATCTGGTTCCATTCCTCCTCGAAGTACCAGTAGCAGCCTCCCGCTGACTTGTAGCCTCCGTTGCCTCCCTTGGTCGTGTGGTTGCAGATGTAGGAGATTGTGCCGTTGTATACGCCGCTCGCCTTGGCCGCGGCCCTGATGCCGTCGTGGATGGCGACGACCTTGCCGGTCTTCTTGTCGACTTGTACGACTCTCTTCCTCACCGATTCCATGTACAGGTTCCTGGACTCGTCGCAGCCGACGGGATAGACCTTCAGGATGTCGTCGATGAAGCCGTCTATCATTTCGATGCGCGTCTCCACCGGCTTGCGCGTGATGATGGTGTGGTAGTCGCTCAGCTTGTCGTTGAGCTTCTTGCGGCCCTTGGGCGAAAGGCCGTCCGCCTTGGCCAACAGACGGTCCTGCTCGGACTGGTCCATGGCCCTTACTAATCTTCTTAACACTGGGTGAGTCTGCTTTTCCATATACTTAATTCTTTTAGGTGGTTATACATTCATTTAACGGTGCGAAGATAAGGAGATTTTCTGACACGGCCGACAGGCGCCGGGAATCTGTGCAAATTCCGCCGGGACTTTTTCATCTGTATCCAGGAACGGTTCCGTGAATGGATTCCGGAAAAATTCCCAGACGGAATACGGTACGGTTTTCTGTTTTCTTCCGGAAAAAATTCCGGCGAAACTTTTCGAATCGGTTGAGAGGATTCATCCGCCGTTCCCTTCGGAGGATCCATATTCCGATCGACGGCACATACGTTCCTGATCAGGAGGATCGGAAAGTCCCGTCAGGACTTTCCGGATGGAGGAGTCATCACGATGTCGTATAACACGCGTCCTTCGCGAAGGCGATCCCCTTACACCTTTTATAATTATATGCGTATGCGCATGCAAACGCGCGTTACGCGCCTCATGGACGCCGCGGAGAATTCCCGTCGGGACTTAGGCGGATTAAGGAGCGGCTTTCACGGCGAGGACAAATCCCTTATCTTTGTGTCATCAAACGAACGGTAAAAGAACGAACATCATGGAATACATCAATACGGGAAAAGACAAGCTGGACGAACTGAAGAAGATGATGAGACTGTACGAGGTCGTCAAACTGAAAGAGCCGATCGACATCAAGGTCCGTCAGTTCAATTTCCAGACCGGATGCGCGGACACGCTATTGGACATGAAGGTCGACTTCGTCGGCAAAGTCCCTTACGGCAGCGGCAGACCGGAGGAGTTTCTCGACCATCAGATAATGGTGGTGTACGGAACGAAAAGATATTCGTCAGGACACGAATACACAGGTTCAACCAAATTGACATACACCGACGACGAGGAACTTCAGAAGGTTATCGACATGGTTAAGGAAAGCGGTTCTCCCCGTCCCAACAACGAATACTTCGACGCCCTCAGAGGTTACGTGAATTAGCATAGGTTTCAGTTAGGCATTTTGTTCATTTGTTTTTCCGGGCGGACGCTCACTCGGGTACCGGGTAACGTCCGCTCGGTTTTTTATCCGCCCCACCGTATTGGTCCGTCAGTGCACTAAGACGCTGTCGGTTTGACGGTTCTGGGACTGTTCCAGAACCGTCCGAATCCCGTCGGGACTTTTTCTGTTCCCGGAATCGAACCGTCGGTCCGGAATCCTTTTCCCGTCCGGAAAATCCCCGGCGGGACTTTCTCCGGCGCATCCCCGCGACGCGGCCGCGAAGGGAACGCGAACCGAACAGTTTACGGCTGTCGCGACGAAAAAGTCCCGCTGGAACCCGCGTCACTTTGAGAGTCCGTCCGCAGGCTTGAAGAAATCCCCTATCTTTGTGTCATCAAACAAACGGAAGTTAAACGTCTAAATCTAAAAGTCATGAGAGTATTAGAATCTGGAATCCAAGAAGTGAAACAAGGTCTGGCAATGACCGAAGAAGGTCCCGCAATCGTAACAGAGGAAACGACCGTAGTCAAGAGAATCACAATCGTTCCCCTTACCGAACTCCTGGACTGCGGGGAATAAATCAAAGAACAACAAAAAACAAATGACATGAAAACACTGGCATTCACAATCATCTTCGGACTGGCGTTCATCTGCGTGTGCGCAATCCTCGCGAAACTGACGACTAAGTAACAAGACATTTGTATCTCCTATCCGAGGGGGCGGGTCCGAAAGGGCCTGCCCTTTCTCTTTTCCGTAACGGACGTCGAACCAGACATCGATTCGATGCGCCGGCGAAAGTCCCGTCGGGATACTTTCATGCGTTCACATGCGCACATCCGGATGCGGACATGCGTTCTTGGACGCAAAGGCGCAATCACGGAATCGTCGGCTTCTTGTAATCCGGAAATCCCCGGCGGGACTTTTCCGGAAATCCGTGAACGGGAGGTTCTCTTTCCAGAATTCTCCGGACCAGAGAAAAAGCTTTCTCCCTGAAAAAGTTCCGCTGGAACTTGGCCCACTTTGGGGGCATGTCCGCAGGTAAGCCTAAAACCCCTATCTTTGTGCTATCAAACAATGAGTGATAAAACAATCAACCTAATACTAACAATTAAAATCAAAGAATCATGAAGCAGATTGAAAAATTCGAGAAACTGACCGCCGGTCAAAACGTTGACACCATCGTCGAGAAGATTGAGAGAATGTCTCCCAAGGGACAAAAGCTGTTCGCCGAGAGAATCGAGGCCGAATACAACAAGCTGTCCAAAATCAACAAGGCCAAGAGACCCGCTAAAATCGAGGCTATCGCCGACGAACTCCTTGAGAAGTACCTCCGCAAGGACCTCAGACCCGCCAAGGAAAAGGTGGACCGCCGTCTCACCGTCCTTCAAATCAACAAGGAGACCGACGAAGTCATCGCCGAACATGAATCGGTCCAGGCCGCGCACCGCGCCACCAACATCAGTGACGGCAGCATCTGCTACTGCTGCCTCAACCGTCCTGGGTTCAAGACCGCAGGCGGGTTCAAGTGGGCCTACAAGAAGGACTGGGGCGCTCCGAAGCCCGAGGCCGAAGTGACCGAGTAAGACAACTCGCCCATAGAAGAGGGCGGGTCCCGGGAGGGATCCGCCCTTTTCGTTTTCCGGCCCCGACCGGCCGACGAGAAACGGGCGCCCCGGAAAGTCCTGTCGGGACTGAGCCGGATTAAGGGTCCCTGCCCGCCGCCCAGGGTTTTCCGCTATCTTCGGGTCATCAAAGCAAAAGGAATGTCTAACCCTAATACCTATGTCAAATGGCACAAGAGAGGATAATCGTAAAGAAATCGTTCTACCACGACTTCACCGCCACCACGGAATCGAACTACAACGCGCGCATCCAGGACGCGCGCAAGATTTGGAACTTCGACAAGAAGGACGGGTTTGAGGAAATAACGGACGTGGTGGACTACATAGAAAATCAGTTCCATGTCGAGAGGGAAAACATCGTGGTAATCGACGGATAAAATCCGTAACAAATTACCGGAAAAAAACGAAGGGAGAATGCACGCGCGTTCTCCTTTTTATTTTCGACTTTATTTCTTGGAAAGTTTCCGAAAAAGTTTCCTGGCCGGAATTCCGTCACAGCCGTGATACGAATCATAACCGGGGAAAATTCCGGCGGAACATTCCCTTCGCGAACTGTATCCTCTGTACGACGGGTTGTCCGCGTCCGTTGATCTGCCTATCCCCCGTTCGACATCAGCTACCGTCCGATTCGAACGCCGGCGGATTTCCCGGCGGGATCTTTTCATGCCGGCTGTATCCGATGTATATCACGTCCGTCGGCAGTTCCGTCGGTGAAGAAGCGTACGCGTCGTGATCCAGACATACTTCCTCCTGCATCCGGAAAACCCCGGCGGGACTTTCTCCGGCGCATCCCGGTTCGCTGCTGTCGCGTTCCCCGTTCAGGAATGCAAAAAGGAAAGGGCCGGCCTCACGGCCGACCCTCGTCCCATTGTTAAACCTTAAACCTTAAACCTATGCCTATGTCATCTCCAGATGTTCTCTTTCCACTGCTCCCTTACGATCGATCCGTAACGTTTGTCGGCGAACATCGATTCGTGTACGGAGACGTAAAAGCCGTTGTCGTTGACGCCGGCCTCGAACAGGCAGCTGCCATCTTCCTGGATTCCGATGCGGACCCTCGTGTAGTTGAGGGTGTTGTCCGAGGTGTCCGGCTTGACCACCTTGTCGGTGATTTTCTTTACGAGCCGCTTACCGGATTCTGGATCGTCCGAGACGAAGGATTGCGTCTTCATCGGATCTTCCGAGGCGCCGGAGTTCTGGCCCCTGCGGACCTTGTCCCAATTGCCGTTCACGAATTCGACGGCTATGTCGAGGGCCTTGACCGCGTTCTTTACCGATTGTTCATTGTTCGTGTCCATGGCATTCTCGTGTTTGATTGTCCTACTTCGGTTGATTTCTATGCAAAGGTAGTGTATTTTCCCGTCACATGCGACGGGGCCGTCGAATCTGCCTCAGTCCCGACGGGACTTTTACGAGAGACGAGTCGAACCCTCTGGTCGACGGATCGTCGGATTCGGATCTTCCCGAACTCCCCGGACCAGAGGAAAGCTTTCTCCCATGAAAGATTTCCGGCGGGACTTTCTCCGGCGCACGGATGTGCATTCATGTCATTCATGTTATCCTTGTTCCGGGAAAACCGAAAGACTTCGCGGCAGCCAATCTGGATACTGTTTTCCGTGAAAGATTTCCGGCGGGACTTTCCCCGGCGATTCGAATCGGATACATCCGTCAGTTCCGTAACAAATCTCGGGAAACTTTCGGGAAAGAAAACCGGAAAAATTCGTAAAAGGTTCCTCACGGGTTTTCCCATGGAAACCAGATGTTTATATTGGAAATATGTCCGGACGCGGCAGGCGCGACGAAAACGCGGAGAAAAAAGGAAATCCGTTTCCGGAATAAAAACGGGAAAAATTCCCGGAAACTTTCTTGGAAATCCGACAAATATAATCCCGTTACGGATCCCCTGCGGAGCCCGTACGCCTCGCGTGTCGCGTCCTCTTCCGAAGGCGGGAGTTTCGGCAACCCCTTACCTCTCCCTTGTCCGAGACGAGACTTATGACCGGCCGGCATGGCCGACTCATGCGCCGGCGGAAATCCCGGCGGAATTCTTTCACGCACGTGAAGGCGTTCTTCTGCGCATCTTCTTCACCTTCTTCGCGCCTCTGACACACCTTCTTACGCCTTTCATCACATCCGTAACGCCTCTTTCACATCCGGAAAGTCCCGACAGGATTTTCCGGATACGCCGAGAAACCCTCTGGTTCACGGAACCTTTTCTTCAGACTTGT
>JAEEGL010231304.1_pt1 | contig 10106 bp, 3 predicted proteins | sample 9134231 | NCBI WGS metagenome assembly JAEEGL01 (sample SAMN16246548, study PRJNA631951) | gut metagenome | biome: gut microbiome; feature: rumen; material: fiber-attached | host: Bos | place: Iran: Karaj | collected 2018-10 | reverse complement strand
TTGGGGATTGGGGATTGGGGATTGGGCCCAATCCCCAATCCCCAATCCCCAATCCCCAATCCCCAATTATTAATTTAATTTTATTCAATTAAAATTTTAATTTTTTTATTAAAAAAAATTAAATAAAATATAATATTTATAATAATTTTTATTTAATATTTTTTTATTTAAAAATTTATTTTTTTTATAAAAAATTTTTTCAAATTAATATATTTTTAATTTTACTTTATATCTTTATTATTTTTTATATAAAATTATTTTAATTAATTTTTAATATTAAATTAATATTTTTATAAATCTTTCTTATTTTCATTTATCATTTCTTTATACTTTTCATATTCTTTTTCTTTTTCTTTTTGATCTTCTTCTTCATCTTCATCTTTATCCCATAAATATCTTACTTTGAGAAATTTTTCTATTTTATAAACACAAGTAAAATTTTTTGGAAATTCAATAAAATCTCCTGTTTTAAACTTCCATCTTTTAGAAGGGGTATATATTTCTCCATGTCCTTCATAAACATAAGCTTTTTGTCCTTTTCTAAATTGAAAATAAAATTCTCCAACATTTCTTAAAAATGAATTCCATGTATTTGCAGTATCAATTAATTCTTTTGATGGATTAGAATTAATTTTAATTTCTAATTTTGGATCATATTCAAATTCCTCATCATCATTTAATGAGAATTTTATTAAAGTTAAAATAATTAAAGATAATAAGAAATTATTTTTCATATTTGTTTTTCAATATATTTTAATTTAAATAAATTTTTATATAATTATCTTAATTAAAATAATAAAAATTTTATTTTAAAAATGATTTCATAAAAAAAAATTTTCTTTTATGAAAATATAATATTTTGATTTTTTTATTATCAAATTAAAAAATTATTCAAAATATTATTTATTATTTATTTTATATTTTATGAAATATAATTTAATTTATGAATTTTCTTTTATAATCAAATATATATATTATTATTTCATTTATTTTTATTATTTTTTATAAAATATATCTTGATAATTATTATATTTTTATTATTAATATATTTTTAATTATAATTTTTTTCAAATAATATAAATTAAAAATTTAATTTATATATTTTAATATTAATTAATTTATTTATTTATCAATTTAATATAAAAAATTATTTTCTAATTAAAAAAAAATAAATTTTTATTTAGGTTGAAATTCTTCATCGTTATTATCTTCTTCTCCTTCTTCTTCTTCTTGATTTTCTTCTAATTCTTCTTGTTCTAATTCTTTATAAACTAGTGCAAAATTATTCAAATTTTCATTTGCATTTTCTAATTTTTTACAAATATAACCATAATGAACTTTTTCTGAATTATCTTCTTCTTGTTTTTTTATAGTATAAATTTGTATATCAAAAGCTAAATGATCTCTTTCTAAATGAATCATTCTATTTTCAGGTTGACCATAAGATATAACAAAATAGATACCTCCTGTTTTTAATACTCTTGATACTTCTTTTGTCATTGTTGCAACATTCATAAAACTATGATCACCACATAAAAGAGCATCAATTGTACTCTTATCTATAATTAAATCAAATGTTTCATCTTCATATTTCATTTCCTTAACGTCCATTACTTCAAATATTAAACCTTTTTTATTTTTGTTTCTTTCTTTCATAAAATCGATTACATTTTGACATATATCTATATTATAGTTATTGATATAACCTTCCTCCCACATTTTTTCAGAAAATTCTGAATTCCCACATCCTATATTTAAAACCTTGCCTTCTTTTTTTATTCCAAGCTCTTGTATTATAGGTTTTATAGTATCATAATCTTCTAACCAATCAAATGTAGTACCTTTTTGTTCTTCATATCTATTGATCCAATAATTTGGATCACCGTAATTTGGCATTTATTAAATTTATTTTAATATTTGTTTTTTTATTTATTTATTATTTATATTTAAAAAAATAAATTAAATGGTTTAATAATAAATAAAAATATATTTCAAAATAAAGTTTGAATAATATTTATTATTCATTAATATTATTCCAAATTTTATTTATTTAATAAATTAATATTTTATAATAATAATATTTATTTCATTTAAATTTTAATTAATAATATCGTTTTTTATAATAAAAAAATAAAAAATTATATTATTAATTTATTTTTTATAATAAAATTAATTAATTATTTATTAATTATTTATTTTAAAGAATAAATTAATATTATTATAATATTTTATAAATTTTAAATTATTTTTTAATGATTTATTAATAAAAGATTTTAAAATATATTTTTTATTATTAATAAATAACTTATTTTTTTTTATTAAATTAAATAAACTTAATAATTTTATATTTGTAAATAATAATATAGATGGAAAACGAAGAAAATACAAATATTAATGATTCAAATAACAATAATATTATTATTGAAAATAAAAATAATGATTTTAATAAAATATTAGATTGCATAAAAAATAACAAATATTCTTTAAATATAAAAAATATAATAGCAGATATTCCTTTAATTTTGAATTGTTTAGAAAATGATAAAGAAAACAAATCAAATAAAATTTTAATTATTGATTATTTAATTAATCTTTTTAAAAAAATTGATTTTTATATGGTAATTTTTTCTAATTTTTTATCTAACAATAAAATAAATTTAAAAAAAATTATATTAAAAGAATATTTATTAAATGATGAAAATGAATATAAAAATAAATTAAAGGATTTATTATATTTATTAATTTATAATATTAATTTCGAAAAAGATGATATTATATTTTTAAACAGTTTTTTATTAAATTATATTAATAAAAAAAGAAATTATCCAAATTATAAAAATTATTTTAATAATATAAATAACATTAATCAATATAATATTAATAATTTTATTGAGATTTTAAATATATTTTATAATATTGAACATAAAAAATGTAATGAACCTTATAATTATTTTTATTTTTCTGGATATGAAAATGGAATAAAAATATTGAATAAAAAAGATGAAAAAAATAAACATAAAGTTTTAATTAATTTTGACCATTTATGTTTTTTAATATTTTTTAAATGTTATTTAGATTCAAATGAATTAAAAGAAAATTTTTCTAATATTGAACAAACTCTTTTAAAAATAAATTTAAAAAATAATCAAAAAATTGAAATTAAAATTGATATTGAAAATAATTTAAAATCTTCATTTACAAATAATGATATTTTATATAAAATAAAATCTAAAGAATTTAATATTTTATTTGTAAAATTTAAAATAAATGGAAAAAAATTAGACATTTTTTTATATATAAATAATGAAAAAATAAATTTAAATTATAATGAAAATATAAATAATGATGAAATTATAGAAATAAATTTTTTCAAAAATTTTTTTGGAATTTGTTCAAATATAATAATATTTAGACAAATAAAAGATATTTTTCCAAAATTTTTATTAAATGATAAAAATATATTATTTCCTTTTGGTTTTTATAGTGAAAAATTATTTTATTATTTAATATATAATGAATTTGAAAAAAATGAAATTGAAATAAAAAATAATGTGTTTTTGGAAGACCATTATTTTCTATATATTTTTAAAAATTTAAAGGATAATAAGTCATATTTTAAGGATTTTATTGATAAAATTATATGTATTTATACACCTAATAGATATGAATTAAAAAATAATGATATGATAATTGTTAATGGAAATTTTAACAATTTAAACGCTGAATTATATAGTAAAAATATTAATAGTTTATGTGGATTATATAATTATAAAATTAATTTTATAAAAATTTATGATGGAATAAATAGTATATTACCTTTAATCGAAATTTTATTTTCTGATGTTAATTTAATTTCTAAAAAAGGAATAGATGATATAACTTTTTTAATTTGTTCAATTATTTCAAAATATTACAAAATTAATAATATAAAAATAATGAAACATTTTTTTTGTTGTTTTAGTATTTTTTTAGAAAAATTATCAATTGAATATTTTAATGAAGATTTAGTAGGCAATTTAAAATCAATTTTTTTATTAATAAATAATATAGAAATTGAAAATAAAATTAAGTATTTAACAAATGAATTTTTGATTTATATTATTTTTAATGAAAAAATTTTATTTAAATTTTCTAATGATGAACAAAGAAATTTATTAAATCAAGAAACATTATTTGAAAATTCAAATTTAAAATTGATAAAATTTGAACAAATTATATCTATTTTATTATATTACGATAAAGAAAAATATAAAAAGATGTGTTGTAAAGAACATAGTGAATATTTCAAAGATAAAAATTCAGAAATAATGAATCCCCCATTGAACGAAAAATTAAAAAATTTAAATAGATTAATTTCTCATTTATTAATAAATAATAATCATTCAATAAATATTTATTTTAGATTGTTAACATATGATATTTCTCCATGTCTAAAATATTTTATTATAAATACTTTTATTGATCATTTTAAAGTTATAAAATCTAATAATAATAATTCATATGATATTTTAAAAAGAAAAGAAAATTTTAAATCACTAAACAATGAAGATTCTGAATTTATTAAAGTATGCCTATTTATTTTAAGTACATCATTAATAGATGCTAGAATATGTATAATAAAATTATTATTATATATGATAGAAAGAGATTTATCAGATGATGAATATTATTTTATTGAAAATAATATAATACCAAATTATTTTTTATTAAATTATAATAATGAAAAAAATTATAATGATAAAAAAGATATTATTAAATATAAAAATAAAACATTTCATTTAATTAAATTAAATGAAAATGAATTAAAATTATATAGTAATTTTAATGAAAAATTATTTAATCAACATACAAATACAATATATTCATGTTTACATTTTTTATTATCTGAAGAAATATCTTTAAAATATACAACAAAATTATTATTGAAAATTATCCCTAAAACAGATATAAATATTATTAATCAATTTTTAACTAATATAAATTATATATTAAAAGAACAAAAATTTATAAAAATTGTGTTGGAAATAAATTTTTTTCATTTTCTTTTAGATACAAGTTTTCAATTTTTTTTATTACAAAATACAAATGATTTCAAATCATCTTTTATTCTTAATAATAATGAAGATAATAAAGTAATTATAAATGATTCTTATGATGTTTCTGTTAATATAATATATAATCTTTTAGATATGAATATTTATTTTTTTGATTTTTTTATAAGTTGGGGAAAATATTATAATATATTATTTTTTAATAATGAAAAACACAAGAAATTAATACAAGAATTTATTAATAATTTTTTTAATAAAATAATCGCAAAAAATCTATTATATAATGATTTTAGTTATGACAATTGTTTAAATAATTTTAAAAATTTATCTTATTTAATTAATATTTATTTTGAATTTTTAACATCTTTCCTTTTTAATTCTTTAGATTTAAATGAAATGACTGAAAATAATAATGATGAAATTTTAATTAAAAAACTTTCATTATTTATAAAAAAAATTGAAACTACATTTTTTTTTGATATTAATATTGAAAATGGTTTCCCAGAATTGAAAGCATGGAAACATTATAAAAATTTAGATTATTTATTTAAGATTATTTCGTTATTGATTCCAAATTATGAAATTAAAAATATAAAATCATATTTAGATTCAAATAAAAACATTATAAATATTAAAATATTGTATGGTATATTATTTAATACTTTTAGCAGTCAAAAAATGTTAATAAGCAATAAAATACCTTTAATTTTAATTATATTTTTATTCTTTTATCTTATTCTAATAAAAATTGAAAAAGAAGAAGATATAATTGAATGGACAAATTATTTTGAAAAATTTATTATATTTTTGTTGGTAAGTTCTTTAAATTATAATATAATTAATGAAGAATTAAATTCAAATAGTTTAATTGAAACAATTATATATCTTTCATATAAATTATTATTAAGAAATATTAAATTAAAAAAAAGTGAATATTATTATAAAACTTTATGTAATATTTTACATTTTAATTTAGGATTATATAAAGAAATTAAAGTTAAAGAAAATGAAGCTAATAATAGTAAATTTATGAAAAAAAGTTCAGATATTAATAATTTAAAAAACAGTACAGCATATCATCTATTCGATGATTTAATGATATTTAAAAGAAAATTATTAACAGTAAAAGATAATTTATATATTAATTTAAATAAAAGTGGAGACAAAATAAATGTTATAAAAAATTTTTTAAATATTAATAAAGATTTTGAAGATTATTTTATGGATGATTTTTATTATAAAAAATATATAAAAAATTTTAAATCATTTATAGATGTGCTTGAAAATAGAAAAAATAATTTAAAATTTATAATTCCTTTTTATAATAATAGTTTGATAGTAGATATAAAAAATTTTGAAAATGAGGATATTTGTTTACTTTCTGATTATATTATAAATAATACATATAACAAAATATTGATATCTTCTATAAATAAATTAAATTTAAATTTGAGAGAAGAAATAAAAATATATCATTATAAACAAAAATATAACAATTATTATAAAATGAAAATTTATAAAAAAATTAAAAAGAAATTATTTTCGTTTAATAATATATGGAGTACTCAAGAATATTTTTATGAACCAGATAAATATATTTTAAAATATAAATTGGTTAATTTTGTTAATTCAGATTTAACAAAAATTTTGTTAAAACCAATTTTTAATATTGATTATTATTTACCTGAATTTTCTTTATATAATAATCAAAATATTTTTTTTAAAAATAATGAAGAAAAATTATTTATTAAGCAAATAATTGATTTTTCTTTTGAAGAAAAAAAAGATAAAATTAAAAATATTTTTAAAAATAAAGTTCCATCTTTATATGATAATTCTATAAATATAGAAACAAATAATGAATTTAATATTCTATTTTATTTAAATTATCAATATTTTAATTTCATTTCAAAAATAGATAAAAATGATTTCAATACAAAATGTTTTAAAAAATATATAAATAACTTAAAATTTAACAATAATTTAAAAATTGAACCTGATATAAATGAAAATATAAATGAAAGTTGTTTAATTAAATTACAATTTCATATAAAAGGTATGTTTTATATTAATCAAAATGAAATTGGTTTTTATGCATATAATATTTATAAAAATGAAAAAAATGAAGATTTTGATACAGAAAGAGAAAGTTGTTTTGGTTCAATATTCAAAAATAAAGAAAATATAATACCATATTATTTTATAAAAATTCCATTTTATAAAATAAAATATGTATTTAAAAGAAGATATTTTTATCGCAGAAATTGTATTGAAGTTTTTACTATTAAAAATAAGAGTTATTTATTTAAATTTGATAATGAAAAAAAAACTAATAAAATATTAGAAAATTTAACTAAAAAATTAAATATAGAAAAATATACAATAGAAATTGAAAATAATGATTTTGGAAAAAAAATTGGATATTATAATAAAAATTGTATCATTCCTTTGAAATATGATAATTATAACCTATCTGAAATATATAAAAAATGGAAAAATTGGGAAATATCTAATTTACATTTTATAATGATATTGAATATTTTTGGAAATCGTTCATATAATGATTTAAATCAATATCCTATATTTCCTTGGATTATAACTGATTATAGTTCAGATAATTTAAATACTGCTAATTTTTATGATAATATGAAAGAACTTCCACCCTTTTTAATCAGACAATTTAATTCTCCAATGGCTATGTTGGATTTTAATAAAGAATCTAAAGAACGTAAAGAAAAATTTTTAAAAAGTTGGGAAAATGAAGATGATGATGATAGTACATTTGATAATAATTTAGGAAGATATCGTTCTCATTATTCAAATTCATTATATGTTACATACTATTTAGTTAGAATTATTCCTTTTTGTTTTTCAAGAATTGAAATTCAGGGTAAAAATTTTGATGATCCAAATAGATTATTTAATGATATGTTTAATTCATTTTTATTATCTAGTTCACAAAAAACAGATTTAAGAGAATTAATTCCAGAAATTTTTTGTGTTCCTGAGTTATTTTATAATAATAATAATTTAAATTTAGGTGAAATTTTAAACGAACAAAATCAAAAAGAAAGAATTATGGATGTTAAAATGCCAAAATGGTGTATTTTAGAAAAAAAAGATTTAGGTTATAATTTTATAAAAAAATATAGAGAAATATTAGAATCGCCAAAAATTAGTGAAAATATTAATTTATGGTTTGATATTATTTTTGGTTCCAAACAAAAAGGCGAAGAAGCAAAAAAAATACATAATCTATTTATAAAAGAATCTTATGAAAATTTTGAAGAAGAATTCGAAAAGTCTAATGATAAATTATATGAAAGTAGATTAATTGAATTTGGTGTAACTCCAAATAAAATATTTAAATCAAATTGTGAAAGAAAAAAATTAGAAAATATTGTTAAATTAGATAATCAATTAACTATTAACTATATTAATTTTGAAACAAAAGCTATAAATTTATTAAAAATTCAAACTTTAAACTATTATTCATTTATTGATTTTTCATATGAAAAAGATAAAAAAAAATTATATTTAAATAATGGGCAAGAAATATTTTTTTGTAAAATAAAACAAAATTATAATAATAATAATGAATTAGATTATATATTAGAACCAGAAAGTAAAGTTATAAATTTATTAAATTTAAATTCATTAGTTTCTAAAGATATTAAAAATTTTACATATATATTATTTGATAAATTTAATTATATTGCTTTTGGAAATTTATATGCTGGTCAAATTATTATTCAAAAAATCAAACAAAAAAAAGATAAAAAAGATAAAACATATAATATTAAAATTATATTAGAAGAAGAAGATTTATCTCCAGTTGTTAAATTGATTATTGATGAAGATGAAAATTTTGTTTTTAGTGGAAGAAAAAGTGGAAGAATTTTTATATATAAATTAAATGGAGACGAATTAAATAAAATAAAAGAAAAAATAATTTGGGAAAAATATTATGTTTTATATGATCATTTAAAATCAATTACTGATATAGCATATAATAATAGATTAAATGTTTTAGTAAGTACTAGTTTAGATGGTTTATGTCACATATACACTTTTCCTATAATTAACTTAATTAATTCTTTTAAAATATCAGATAATATATATGCTAATAATATTTTTATAAGTTCATCTCCCCTTCCTTCTATTATTTTTTATATTGAATCAATTAAAGAATTTCTTATTTATTCCATAAATGGAAAAAAAATTTATAATAAAAAATATAATGAAAATGATATAATTGATAATATTAAAATATTTAAAGATGCTTTTTTCAGAGATTTTATCATTGTTTCGCATGTAAAAAAAATATATAAGGAAAACGATGAAAATTATTTACATATTTATCCATTACCATTTTTAGATGAAGATATATTTGATAATCAAGCAAAATTTAGAAATAAAATCATTAATTTTGATATATCAAATGATAAAACAGAATTATATATTTTGATTAAAAATGAAAATGAAGGTAAAGATACTTCACAAATTTTTATATTAAATAATATTTTGTTTAAAGCACATAATAAAATTTAATTTATATAAAAATTAGTTAAATAATGATTTATTAGGTTAAATTTAATAATATAATTTATTATTTAATTATTTAAAATAAAATTAATATACTATCTTATTTAAAAAAATGGATAATAATAATTTAATTGATACACAACAATTAAATTCAATAATAAATATTTCTATTCCAACTTTTGGAGAAAAATATATTGATAAAAAGACAGTGACATATTATCAAGTTGAAATAACAGATAAAAAATCTCAAAAAACTTGGACATTAGATAAAAGATTTAATGATTTTCAAACATTTCATGATTCTTTACATAAATTAATATCAAATTTTCCTAGTATTCCAGGAAAATCTTTTTTTAAAGTAAGTTCAGCTGAAGCTCTTAATAAACGTAGATTAGAATTAGAACAATTTTTAATAAAATGTGCAGCTAGAAAAGATATTTTTATGAATCAATTATTTAAAGATTTTATTGAAATAGATAAACAAGCAGCAGATTTAAGTAGTAATCAAGT
>JAEEGL017285955.1_pt1 | contig 10107 bp, 6 predicted proteins | sample 9134231 | NCBI WGS metagenome assembly JAEEGL01 (sample SAMN16246548, study PRJNA631951) | gut metagenome | biome: gut microbiome; feature: rumen; material: fiber-attached | host: Bos | place: Iran: Karaj | collected 2018-10 | reverse complement strand
TCCATCAAGGATGTGGCGCGTGTGGAGAAGGTACCCATTGCCATCAGCAACGCCCTGTGTAAGGCTATTCCCGACCGTTTGCCTGATGGCCCTGACGGCAAGGCGACGAAGATGAACCTGCCCAACGCCATCAAGTATGTGAACCAGCTGCGCGACGCCGAGGCATCGCCTGACGCTTCGCTGCGCAACACCATCAAGTATGCCCGCATGCTGGAGGGTACGGTGAGAGGCACGGGTATCCATGCCTGCGGCTTCATCATCTGTCGTGACCCCATCAGCGACCACGTACCCGTGTCAACGGCCGACGACCCTGACTTCAAGGACACCAAGACCAACTGCACGCAGTACGACGGCCACGTCATTGAATCGACGGGACTCATCAAGATGGACTTCCTGGGACTAAAGACGCTCTCGGAGCTGAAGGAGGCCTGTGCCAACATCAAGCGTACGCGGGGCATTGACATTGACCTGGACCACATCCCCATTGACGACCCGAAGACCTACGAGCTGTACCAGCAGGGACGGACGGTCGGCACGTTCCAGTTTGAGTCGAACGGCATGCAGAAATACCTTCGTGAGCTGAAACCCACCGTCTTTGAAGACCTCATCGCCATGAACGCCCTCTACCGTCCGGGCCCCATGAAGTATATCCCGTCGTTCATTGACCGTAAGCATGGCAAGGAGGCTATCACCTACCCCATTCCCTGTATGGAGAAATACCTGAAGGACACCTACGGCATTACCGTCTATCAAGAGCAGGTGATGCTGCTGTCGCGCCAGTTGGCCGACTTCACCCGAGGCGAGAGTGACGCCCTGCGTAAGGCAATGGGTAAGAAGAAGATAGACATCGTCAACGCCATGAAGCCCAAGTTCATTGAGGGTGGAAAGAAGAACGGCCACGACCCTGCAGTACTCGACAAGATATGGACGGACTGGGAGGACTTTGCCTCTTATGCCTTCAACAAGAGTCATGCCGCCTGCTACTCGTGGGTGGCCTTCCAGACGGCGTACCTCAAGGCTAACTATCCTGCTGAGTTCATGGCAGCCATTATGAGTCGCCGTCGTGACCAGATAACGGAAATCACCAAGCTGATGGATGAATGCAAGGCGATGGGTATTGCCACGCTGGGACCTGATGTCAACGAGTCGTATCAGAAGTTTGGTGTGAACAAGAAAGGTGAGATACGTTTTGGACTGGCAGCCATCAAAGGCATGGGCGATGGTGTGGCACAAGCTATCATCAACGAACGCGAGAAGAACGGACTCTACAAGGACATCTTCGACTTCGTGCAGCGCATCAATTTCAGCCAGTTCAATCGCAAGGCCTTCGAATCGCTGGCACTCAGCGGTGGCTTCGACAGTTTCGGCATCCGACGCGAGGACTTCTTTGCCCAGAACAACAAGGGCGACACGCTGATTGATATCGTGATGCGCTATGGTCAGACCTACCAGACGGAGAAGCAGCAGATGCAGAACTCGCTGTTTGGCGGCTTCGACGATGGTGTGGAGATACAGACGCCTGCCCTGCCACAGTCGGAAGTCCGCTGGAGCGACATCGAGCGTCTCAACAAAGAACGCGAACTGGTAGGCATCTACCTCTCTGCGCATCCGCTGGACGAATTCAAGATAGTCCTCGACAACCTGTGCAACACGCGTTGTGACGAATTGTCAGATGTCAACCAACTGAAAGACCGCGAGGATGTCATCATCGGAGGCATTGTGACAGGTGTCCGCACGCGTTTTGACAAGCGTGGACAACCCTGTGGCTTTGTGACGCTGGAAGACTTTGAGGGCTCTGGCGAACTGGCGCTGTTTGGTGAGGACTGGGGACAGTGGAGCGGCATGTTCACCGAGGGAGCCTCCGTCTATGTCACAGCAAAGGTAAAGCCTCGTTTCCAATATAGCGACATCATGCAGCTAAAGGTGCAGAACATCCAGTATCTGCAGTCTGTAAAGGAAAAGGCCATCGAACGCATCACCATCTCGCTGACCACAGACTTGCTAAACGACCAGATAGTGACGGAATTGAGCGAGCTCATCAGCGAACACCCTGGCACGACGACGCTCTTCTTCCAGTTGCACGACTCTGCTGGCAGGCACCACGTCCTGCTGAAAAGCGAGTCGAAGTCCATTGACGTCAAGAGCACGCTGATACGCTATATCGAAGAAACGCCGGCACTCGACTACAAAATCAATTAATGGCACGATAATTGCAATAGATAAATTGAAAAATCAATAGTAAACAGTAAATTATTAAATTGTAAATTAAGATTATGGAAGTAACAATCACAAGTGAGAACTTTGAGAGCCTGAAGAATGGCGCACAGCCATTAGTTGTTGATTTCTGGGCAACATGGTGTGGTCCCTGCCGCATGATTGGTCCCGTTATCTCTGAACTGGCAGAGCAGTACGACGGCAAGATTACCGTCGGCAAGTGTGATGTCGAAGAGAACGAGGAGCTGGCTGGCGAGTTTGGCATTCGCAACATTCCTACCATCCTCTTCTTCAAGGACGGTCAGGTAGTTGACAAAGTGGTTGGAGCACAGCCCAAAGCCAAGTTGGAAGAGAAGTTCCAGGCCCTGCTGTAATCAAAAGGTTATGATTCGTGAGCCGTCATCCTGCTCTTCGATGCTGACACGTACTGCATCGTCGGGCAGGATGTCTTCTATCAACTCCGGCCACTCAATGAAACAAAGGGCACCAGAGTAGAAGTAGTCCTCAAAGCCCATGTCATAAACCTCCTCCAACTTCTTGATGCGATAGAAGTCGAAATGGTAGATGGCAGATGTCTGAAGACTGAGGGCTGAGGGCTGAGGTGCAGCCGTATATTCATTGACAATAGCGAAGGTGGGCGATGTAATAACATCCTCGACGCCCAATTCCTCACAAATGGCCTTGACGAAGGTGGTCTTTCCTGCGCCCATCTTGCCATAGAAAGCAAAGACGCGACGCTCGCCGATATTGGCAATAAACTCCCGTGCAGCCTCACGGATATGCTCTATGTCCTGAATTCTTATTTCCATTATCTCTTCCTCCCCTTCATATTAATAATAGGTATAATCATCTCCTCCATCGAGATGCCTCCATGCTGGAAGGTGTTGCGATAGTAGGAGACGTAATAGTTGTAGTTGTTGGGGTAGGCAAAGAAGTCGTCGCCTGTGGCAAAGACATAGCTCGTCGAGAGGTTCGGCGCAGGCAGATGCGCCTTGCTGGGGTCTTTGATGACAAAGAGGTCCTTGGAGTCGTAGGCCAGATTCTTGCCTAACTTGTAACGCAGATTGGTGTTGGTATTCCTGTCACCAATAATCTTTACGGGGTTGGTGGCACGGATGCTGCCATGGTCTGTGGTGATGAGTACACGATAGTCGGTCTGTGCCAACAGTCGGAAGAGGTCGGCAATGACACTGTGACGGAACCACGACAGGGTGATGCTGCGATAGGCACTCTCGTTGTTGGCGAGCTCACGCACCATCTTCGACTCCGTACGGGCATGGCTCAGCATGTCGATGAAGTTGAAGACGACTACATTGAGGTCGTTCTTCTCCAGCGACTTCAGCTGTGCCATAAACTTGTCTGCCTCCTGCGAGGTGTTGATTTTATGATAGGAGAAGGTGTTGCGCTTGCGATAGCGCTCCAGCTGGGTACGAATCAGTGGCTCCTCGTTGAGGTTCTTACCTTCCTCCTCGTCCTCGTCCACCCACAGGTCAGGAAACATCTTCGCAATCTGTACAGGCATCAGTCCTGAGAAGATGGCATTGCGGGCATACTGCGTCGCTGTGGGCAGGATGCTGCAGTAGACATCTTCGTCAATCTCGAACTGGTCGCCAATCTCTCGCTCCAGCGTTTTCCACTGGTCGTAACGGAAATTATCCAGCACGATAAGGAAGACCTTCTCGCCCTCACTCAGCAAAGGAAATACCTTGGTCTTGAAGATTTCATTGGAGATGAGCGGATGCTCACCACCATTCATCCAGTCCATATAATGCTGCTTCACATACTTCGCAAAGCCGATGTTGGCCTCGTGCTTCTGCATCTCCAGCATCTCGGTCATCTGCGAATCGGTGGCGCTGAGCTCCAACTCCCAACGCACCAGTTTCTTGTAAACGGCCGTCCAGTCGTCCCACGTCCTGCAGTCCATAATCTGCATAGAGAGCTGCTGGAACTGCTGCTGATAACCACTCTGCACCGTCTCCGTCACAATCTCCCTGCGATGGATGTTCTTCTTCAGCGTCAGCAGAATCTGGTTGGGGTTGACGGGTTTGATGAGGTAGTCGGCTATCTGTTGTCCGATGGCCTGATTCATGATATCCTCCTCCTCACTCTTCGTCACCATGACAACAGGCACCTGTGGCGTAATCTCCTTGATGCGCTGCAAGGTCTCCAAACCACTGAGACCCGGCATCATCTCGTCGAGCAACACCAGGTCGAAGGTGCGTTTCTTGCACTCGTCAATGGCGTCAGTGCCGTTGGTCACCGTCACTACTTCATATCCTTTCTTTTCCAGAAAAATCAGATGGGCACGGAGCAATTCCATCTCGTCATCAGCCCAAAGCAGCAGTCCGTTATTCATATTTACAATTTGACCATTTACAATTTACAATTTTTATCTCCAGAAGTCATCGTCGAACTCCACATAGCCGTTGTTCTGCGGCTGTGGCGCATTATTGAACAGCGGGTCGTCCGCTGGCTGGTTGGTGGCAGCAGGCTCTTCACCTCCTTCGTCGCCTTCCTCTTCTTCCCCCTCAGGCTCTTGGGGAATCTCCTCCGGCTCTTCCAGCAGCGGCTCGGTAGAGATGGTGATGGGTTCCAGTTCCTTTTGGAAGAACACCTCATAGTCACGATAGCTATAGACATTACCCAACAGCGGCAGGTTCTTCTCGCTGACTATCAGGCTGCGGCAAGGTCTGAGCATCTCGGCCATGGCCTTGTCGCCATACAACTGGCGGGCATACTGTCGAGCCTCATCGTAGCTGTGGAAACCGCTGATGAGCATGCGAGCCAGCCCGTGCGGGTCTTGGTCTATCTGGATGTCGAAGTTGCGCACCATGAAGTTCGAGAAGTTATACTTTGCCATCTCGTACAACAGCTGATTCTGATTGATGGAGTCGGGCTGATAGATAAGGGCGAAGACGTGTTTGGCTTCACGCTCCACAGTCAGCGTATCCATCTTCGTAGAGTCCTGACCAGTGAAGTCGGCCAGACGCAGCGACCACACATCGTCCATATCGAACTTGCCACCATGCAGCGTTCGTCCTTGTTGTACGCCACGAACGATCATACCTGCCATCTCGCTGACCTCGCTGTCGGGATACTTCTCTACCACTGTCTTCATGCGCTCCACACAACCCTGCGGGTCGCCCGAATTCAACAGCGTCAAGCCCTCGATGAAGAGGAATTTCGGACGATGCTGTCCCAACGGGAAGCGCTTCTCGGAAATCGCCACATTGCCTCTTACCTCGGCTGGACGATTGTATTTGAAGGCATCGTAGGTGGCGGCATAGATAGAGTCCTCGATGTGTACGCCAAAGCGTTGGTTCGCCATGAAGTCTGGGTCGGAAAGCAGGATGGTCCAGTCGCTTTCCGGATAGTTGCCCTGCAACATCGCCAGACAGCGGTTGGCCTCGTCCGTCCGTCCCTGTCGGGAGTAGAGCAGCCACAGGTGATACCACGCCTCGTCATTACGCTCATAGTCGGCATACTGACTGGTCAGTCGTGACAAGGCCTTCTCGCCGAGGGGCAGGTTGTCGAGCTTGTCCTTGAAGATAACGCCCGAGTTGAACAGTCCGTCCTTGATGATGTTGTCACTCTCTGCCAACTGCTCATCCGTAAACGGAATCTGAGCTATATAGTACTCTCGCTTGTGGGGGTCGAGGGCAGCACTGTCGGCTTCGGCGGTAGCCACGGAATCGTTCTCCACCACACCGCTTTCCGCCTCTGCATTTTCGGCATTCCTGATACTGTCCGCATACTCGGTACTGGCGATGCTGGCAGGATTAAGGTCCACCACCGTACGGTTGGCACGTCGCCAGTCGTCAATGTTCTCACGCCTGCCCCACTGCTGTTGGAAGCTCTGCTTACCTTGGCTCACAGCTTGCGGGTTATAGAAATACCACAGTCCGGACTGTCCGCTGCCAGGAATGGTGGGAGTGGTGACTTGTCTGTTCGACGGCCTGTTGCCATTCCTGGCTTCTTCCTCCTGCACTCGCTGCTCAGCCTCCAGCTCTTCTTGCTTGCGCTTCTCCTCCTTTTCCTTCTTGATGAGGTCTTCTATCACCTTATCAATAATCTTGTTACGCTGCTCCTCAGGCATCTTGGCCAGTCGCTGCAGCGAGTCCTGCAGGGCAACGGCATCAGTATAGGGCACCAGTTCGTCGAGCACTTTCGAGCGCTCGTCTAACTGTTTGTAGTCCTTGCGGTCTTTGTCCAGCAGACCAATGGCCTCGCCATAGCAGCGCTTGGCATCGCTATATTTCTCCTTATCCCAATACACATTACCCAACGTCAGCAACAGCACACCTTTCTCGATGCCGCTACGTGTCGCCTTCTTCACACCTTCCTCATAGGCCTCGATGGCATGCAGCGTGTCGCGCTGGGTCATATAGACATTGCCGATAGCATAGTACACCTGGTCGAGATACTCCTTGTTGTTATCCGAACGGGCCATGCGTTTCAGCTTACTGATTTTTCCCTTTGCGTCGCTGGTGGGCATCACCTCTGTCTGGGCAATGCGGGCATTAAACTCCAACTCGTAGGGTGGATTCAGGCGAATGCAGTGCTGATAGGCTTTATAGGCATCCTGCTTGTTGCCCAACAATGTCTGTATTTGTCCCATCAAGAACCACTCCCTGGCGCGTTGCTTCCTGCGCTTCTCATGCTTGATGGCCAGTCGCAGATAGGGCACGGCCTGCTCATATTGTTCACTGCGGATGTAATAGTCGGCAAAGGTGTAGTCCCAGTCTTTCTGGGCACGATAGTGAATGCTGTCACGACGTTGCTTCACTATCACATCCTCAGCATCATACAACCAGCCCAGCTCCACATAGCATTTGGCCTGCCAAGCACGGGCCAGATCCTTGATGGCCGGTTGCGTGTTATACAGTCGGGAGATGTACGAGAAGGTGGCTGCGGCCTCCTCAAACTGTCCTTGCTGGAATTGCGACTTACCGAACAGCATCCAGGCGTGCCACAGGAACGGGTTGTACTCCCTGCGGTTCAGCCATTCTATGTCCTTGGCGGTCTTCCTGCGATTCTTCTTCCATTCCGGACGGGCTTTGATGCTATAGAGCTTGATGACTTTCTCCGACTTCTCGATGGCTCGGTCGTAGTTAGCCTTGCCCAATTCCCTGCTGCCCTTGTTGGCAACAGGATACAGGGGAATCAGCTCCGTACAGTTGTCCTTGTTGCCGTTCTCCTTCTCCAGACTACCCTCAATAAAGGCCTGCGAACCATTATAATAGGTATTATAGCGAGCAGTAAACGACTGCCAGAAACGACTCATTGCCGTATTCTTCTTGGCAGAGCAACCTGTCAACAGCAATGCTGCTGATATCAGCAGTAAGAGGCAAGATGTGAGAGATGATTTGCCTTCTTTCGGCTTGCAACCGCCTTCTTCCATCTTCCGTCTTCCTTCTTCCTTCAATTCCGCCAACTTGCACTCGCTTCTGCTGCTGCACGAGCTGCAGTCGCCTTCTTTCTGCACAATAGGCTCGTCCTTGCCACCTATGGAGAAGATGGCAGCAATGGCACCCAGTGCCACGAGCGATACGACGACTATCAGCAGAAATTGCATAACTCTACACTACAAAGCCTGCGGCTTTGAGATTCTCCCAAAACTTCGGATACGACTTGCTGACCACCTGCGGATTATTGATTTGCAACTGTGGCAGTCGGAAGGCTGCAGGGGCAAACGAGAGCGCCATACGGTGGTCCTCGTAGGTATCAATTGGATCAGAGGAACCGTCCCCGTGATCCATCTCACCATCCCAATACAGTTCGCAGTCGTCAATGCTATGCAGCACGAAGCCCAACTTCCTCATCTCCGTCTTCATGGCTTCAATGCGGTCAGTCTCCTTGATTTTCAGCGTCGACAGGCCCTTGAAGTGGAAGGGCACCTTCAGCATGGCACAGCATACGATGAAGGTCTGTGCCAGGTCGGGCGAATTCACGAAGTCGTACTCCAGCCTTGGCACACAGCGTCCCGAATGGCGCAGCGTCACCGTGGTAGGCACGCCAGGCTCTTTGCTGTCGAAGGTAGTCTTCACACCCAACAGGCTGAACAGGTAGCGTACTGACGAATCGCCCTGCTTCGAGCCATCCATCAGTCCCTCGAGTCGCACCTCGTCGTTCTCGTCTTTCGACAACGCCATCATCTCATACCAGTAAGAGGCAGCACTCCAGTCGCTCTCGATAAAATAGGGGCGCTCCTGATAAGGCTTGGGCACCACCTTGATGGTTTCGAAATCGTCCCAGTCGGCCTCAGCGCCAAACTCCCTCATCGTCCACAGTGTCAGGTCTATATACGGTCTGGAGATGATGCTACCCTTCAGGCGCAGCGTCAGTCCGTCTCTCAACATCGGACCTATCAATAGCAGGGCCGACACAAACTGCGAACTGATGTTGCCGGGAATCTCCAACAGGCCACCCTCCAACTGGCGACCTTTGATGCGCAACGGAGGAAAGCCCTCCTGACCGACATATTCGATATCGGCACCCAAACGACGCAGGGCATCCACCAACACATGGATGGGACGGTGCTGCATCCGTTCCGTACCTGTCAGCACATGTTCCTCGCCCACCCTGGTGGCCAGATAGGCCGTCATAAAGCGCATCGCCGTGCCGGCAGCCTTGATGTCTATCTCATAGGGATTGTCCTTCAGTGCCTGTACAATAACATCGGTATCGTCACATTCCGACAGGTTGTCGGGCAGCGTAGCACCACCCGTGAGGGCATGGATAATCAGCGCCCTGTTCGAAATACTCTTCGAAGCAGGCAACTTAACGGTCGTATTCAGTCGGCTGGGAGCCGTAATGGTATATTGCATGAAATATTGAATTCGTTACGCGTATGTTCTTATTTATAATAGGAACGTACAAAGATACTAATTATTTCATGATTCAGCAAGTAAAATCAGAAAATTTCCATGTTTTTAGCAAAAAGTGTGCAGAAAATTTGTGAGATTCGAAAAAACTGCGTACCTTTGCAGGCGATTTCGAGTAAATCACAACAAGGATCGGGATTTAGCGCAGTTGGTAGCGCACACGTCTGGGGGGCGCGAGGTCGCTGGTTCGAGTCCAGTAATCCCGACCAAAAGAAAAAGGATGAGGTTCGCCTCATCCTTTTTTTGTGCTCTGGAGTTCCTATTGATTAGAACTCGTCGTCCATATTGAACTCATGGCCACCAACCTCATCGCCTCCGTTAAACTCATCTGCTGCATCCAGGACTGCATTAGGAATGGAGCCTGACAGCAGGTTTTGATTCATATAGATGTCTACCACCTCGATAGTGGGGTTGATATATGTCTTTTTCATCTTCGTAATTTACTATTTGACGATTTACAATTTACAATTTATTTCTCAATTTGGTTATTGTGCTATTTACTTCACAATGACCTTCTTGCCATTCACGATATACAGGCCCTTGGTGGGCTGAGCAACACGACGGCCTTGCAGGTCGTAGTAACCATTAACCTTTAACTCTGAACCCTGAACCGTATTAATGCCTGTTGCGCCTCCCTCGCCAAAAGTGATTTCAAGTTCATGAGCATCGCCAGAGAACACAGAAGAAGGAACTTGTATGTATGCCTTGTTTGCAGGCATTGTCACTCCTGTAGTTGAGAGTTTCTTAAACTCCAGACTTCCTGCCGACGTAGCCTTCTTCATGACGAAGATGTAGTTTGAGGCGTCGCTCTGCAGCGTCGTGGCAGTAACCACAGACTTCAAAGCATTGTCGGCTATTGTAGCACCAGCAACAGTTGTTACAGGAACCTTATATGTATACCATGCTGTACCCTTCAGTAGCAATCCTGTTTCAGCTGCAACAGCTTCATCTTTCTGCGTAAACGACAGCGTCTTGCCTGCCAGCGTAGCGGTATAAGCCTCCAGTCCAT
>JAEEGL017166111.1_pt1 | contig 10107 bp, 11 predicted proteins | sample 9134231 | NCBI WGS metagenome assembly JAEEGL01 (sample SAMN16246548, study PRJNA631951) | gut metagenome | biome: gut microbiome; feature: rumen; material: fiber-attached | host: Bos | place: Iran: Karaj | collected 2018-10 | reverse complement strand
TCGTTGAGAAGGTTGAGGTTGTTAGAAGAGGTAAGGTAAGAAGAGCTAAGCTGAACTACCTTAAGGGACTTACAGGTAAGAAGGCTAAGGTTAAGGAGCTTGTTACCAGATAATTTGTTATTTGAGAGGCAGTTACTTTATAGTAATTGCCTCTTTCTCGTTAATGGGGACTTTCGGGGATAATGTTTAGAAAAAAGAAGAACACATTCACATTTCATCAGAAGAAAAAAATAATAACACCTAAGCTTATTCAAGAGATTTTTTCCTGGATCATGGTCTCTGTTCTGGCTGTGTTCATGGCATTTGTAATTGTTACTGCTTTTGGAATGCAGGTTAAGGTCATCGGCGATTCCATGGAACCTACGATTGGTAACGGACAGGGAGTATTGGTCAATCGCCTTGTTTTTAAGCTGTTTGGGCCCAAAGAAGGGGATGTGGTAATCTTTTTACCTAACGGCAACACCAATTCTCATTACTATGTAAAGAGGGTTGTTGCGTGTCCCGGTGATAAGGTTCAGATTATTGATGGTAGTTTATATGTAAATGGCCAGCAAACTGAATCTGAGAAGGACGAATATGATAAAATGGAAGATGCAGGGATCGCTGCTTCTGAACTTAAGCTTGGGAGCGGAGAATACTTCCTATTGGGGGACAACAGGAATAGCAGCGAGGATTCCCGCAGTGCCAACATTGGTGTTGTGACTACCAAAATGATGGTGGGAAAGGCCTGGTTCAAGCTGGGCGGACAACAAGGCAGCGGCGGTTTTATCCTTAACTGATGATCAGTTTTATGAAATATGAGGTGAACAGATGAATTATCAGTGGTATCCCGGGCATATGACCAAAGCGATCAGAATGATGCAGGAGAACATCAAACTGATAGATATTATTATTGAGCTTACAGATGCCAGAATTCCTGCTTCCGGCAGAAATCCGGACATTGATGAGCTTGGTAAGAACAAATATAGACTAATTGTATTAAATAAGGCGGATCTGGCTGATCCTGCCGTGACAAAGAAATGGCGTGAACTCTATCAGACACAGGGCAACTTTGTTATGGAGATGAACTCCAAGACTGGAAATGAAGCCGGCAAGGTCAAAGAGCTGATCACTTCAGCCTGTGCTGAGAAAATAGAAAGAGACAAAAAGCGGGGAATAGTCGGAAGACCCATAAGGTGCATGGTTGCAGGAATCCCCAATGTAGGAAAATCCACCTTTATCAATAAACTTGCCGGTAAGGCTTCAGCCAAGACAGGTAATAAGCCCGGTGTCACCAAGGGCAAGCAGTGGATTACTCTTAGCAAGAACATGCAGCTTCTTGATACTCCCGGTATTCTATGGCCTAAATTTGAAGATCAGACGGTTGGACTTCACCTTGCTCTTATAGGTTCTATGAACGATGAAAACCTAGACAGTGTAGAGCTTGCCTGCGAGCTTATAAATATTCTCAAAGAAAGCTATCCAAACGCTGTTTATGAGAAGTATAATATAACTAAGGAGCAGGTTGATGAGCAGATGGAAAAAGAGTATTCAACGCCCCTTAGCGCTGTCCTTTCAGCTATAGCCATAAACAGGAAATGCTATAAGCAGGGAGCAGAACCCGATATGGACAGAGCAGCAGCCCTTCTTCTTGACGATTTCAGAAACGGAAGGTTGGGCAGGATTTCTCTGGAACGACCATAAAAAAGCGCTTAGGCGCGGAAATTAGGTGTGACTTTATGAGTAAGGCTATTAAGGAAATTCTTAATACGGTACTTTATCTTGCGATTGTATTTCTTCTTACATTTTTGTTTATTACCTTTGTTATGCAAAGGACAGATGTAAGTGGGCAGTCCATGGAGCCTACGCTTCATGACAAAGATTCATTGTTGGTTGATAAGATATCCTACAGATTCAAGGCACCGGAGCGTTTTGATGTTATCATTTTTCCATATAGATACGGAAACGATGAATTTTTCATCAAAAGGATAATAGGTCTTCCCGGTGAGACGGTCAGAATTGATTATGACGGAAATATTTACATCAATGACGTGATACTCAATGAGAACTATGGTGCAGAGGTTATTCTTGATCCCGGAAGAGCTGTTGAGGAGGTAACTCTTGGCAGCGATGAATTCTTTGTTATGGGAGATAACAGAAATCATAGTATGGACAGCAGAGATGTGTCTGTTGGGAGCATCAAAAAGGCTGATATATTAGGCAAGGCCTTTATTAGAATTTATCCTTTTGACAACTTCGGAGCGCTTAGAAAATGACATCAATATCAGAAATAAAGGCCTGTCTGCAGAACTCAGTCACTGGTAGTGATCTGCAGTGTTTTATCGATACTTTTTCAGGTGATGAGCGTGCGGGTGTTATTAAACTGGTTGAAACCGCCCGTAAAAAGCTTGATAATCTTTCCAAAGAAATAGAACGAATCTATAAGATGAGCGAATATGAGAGGCAATATGCTGATTATGGTCTTTTGTGCGGCATTGATGAAGTCGGAAGAGGACCTCTGGCAGGCCCTGTTTACGCCGCTGCAGTTATTCTGCCCAAGGACTGCGACATCTTATATCTAAATGATTCCAAGAAATTATCCGAAAAAAAGAGAGAAGAGTTATATGACGTTATCATGGAGAAGGCTGTTGCTGTCGGAATCGGCAGTAATGAAGCTGAGAGGATAGATGAGATCAATATCCTTCAGGCTACCTATGAAGCCATGACCAAGGCTGTTAACAGTCTGAACCCTAAGCCGGATGCTCTTTTGATTGATGCTGTGCATATTCCTCAGCTTGAACAGTACAAGCAGGTCTCTATAATCAAAGGCGATGCCAAGAGCGTTTCAATAGCAGCTGCAAGTATAGTTGCTAAGGTTACAAGAGACAGGCTTATGAAGGAATATGCCCTTAAATACCCTCAGTACGGATTTGATTCCAACAAGGGGTATGGAAGTGCAGACCACATTGCGGCGCTGAAGAAATACGGACCATGTCCTATTCACAGAAGATCCTTTATAGGTAATTTTGTATGAGTAATATCTCCGGTGTAACACAATCAAATGCTCCCATATACGTGAATGGCAGTAATCAGCAGGAGCAGGTGACTAGTCAGCCCCTGCAGCTAAGAAACGGTTCTACCATTCAGGGAACAGTTGTGTCTGTTACAGACAGTGAAGAGGGTAAGCTTGTAAATATTAACGTTGGCGACAACGTGCTCTCCGCCAAACTGTCGGAGGATATGAACCTTAGGGAGGGGCAGACCCTTAATTTTACTGTTAAGAGTTCCGGAAACGGAACGGTATCAATAACACCTTTGTATGAAAATATGTCAGTGGATCAGAGCACTCTCAAAGCTCTAACCGCTGCCGGCATAGAAATCAATAACGACACTGTTCAGATGGTCAGGGATATGATGAGTGCATCTCTTCCCATTGATAAGAATTCTCTTCTGGAGATGAACAGAAATCTGTCGACTTTTCCAAATGCATCCGTAACGACTCTTGTTGAGATGAAGAGCCTTAATATACCCATTACGGAGAACAATATAGAGCAGTTTACCAATTACAAAAACTATGAGCACCAGGTTCTTAATGAAATGAAAAGCATCATTGACGAGCTTCCTACAGCCTTCAGTGAACTGGTGGACAGTGGCAATGTTAAAGGTGCCATGGATCTGTACGGATCCGTTCTTAAGCTTTTTTCTGATGTACAGGAACCTGCTTCTGCAGATACAGCCACCTTGGCGCAGGTAAGCGAGAACGCTGCAGAAACAGAAAATGCAGAAATCTCTGCTGAAGGAAAATCTGTTCCTATGCAGCAAGAAGTAGCAGACGTTAAAAATCAGGCCCAGCAATTCATCCCCGAAGAAGGAAATGAAGCTGCTAAGGTCCCGGGACAGGTTAGTGATAAAGAAAACCCGTCACAGGTTACTCCGAAGGATATCCCGGATAATTCATCATACCTTAAAGGTGATTTAAAGGGCTTTGATGATGCATTGAGAAATATAGGAGTATCAGAGAAAACAATAAGTAATCTGATGACAGCGGCCCGCAAGGAAGGAATATCTCTTGATGAACAGAGTGCTGTCCTTAAGGAACTCAGTACTCTTTTTGACGAAGCCGATATGTCCAATCCGGCAGAGGCTGCATCCTGGAAAAATCTGTTTTCTAATGATAATTACAATAAGATCCTTAAGAATTCTATAGAATCTCAATGGCTTCTTAAGCCTGGAGATGTGCTTAAGAAGGAAAATATAGACAATTTGTACCAGCGGCTTGGAAACCAGGCCAAAGCCCTTGCTGAGACAATAAACAATACACTTGGAGATGGCTCAAAACTTGCTCAGTCTGCCAATAATTTAAGCAACAATCTCGACTTTATGAATCAGATCAATCAGATGTTTCAATATGTACAGCTTCCGCTTCAGATGACTCAACAAAACGCCCACGGCGATCTGTATGTATACAGAAATAAGAATAAGCGGATGAGCGAAGATGGCTCTGTCAGTGCGATTCTTCATCTTGACATGGAAAATCTGGGACCTGTAGATGTATATGTAAAAATGACAGACAATAAGGTGAATACCAATTTCTATGTGGCCGATGACAGTGTTATTGATCTGATCAACGATAACATCCATATCCTTAATGAGAGACTTGAGAAAAGAGGATATTCAATGACTGTCAGGATGCATCTTCAGGATGAAATGGACGGAGAGGATTCTGCTGTGGATGAGATGTTTGAGGTAAACAAAATGCCTATTATTTCAACGGCTTCTTTTGACGCCAGGGCATAAATGAATGAGGTGAATTATGCCTGATAATCAGAAACAAAAGATCAAAACCGCCATTGCGCTGGGCTATGATCCCAATGAAGACGGAGCTCCCAAAGTAATTGCCTCCGGCAAAGGCGCGCTGGCAGAAAAAATCATAGAGCAGGCAAGAGATAACAACATCCCTGTCCATGAAGACGATAAGCTCGCAGATACTCTTTCCAGACTCGAAATCGGTGAGATGATACCTCCTGAGCTCTATGAGGTTGTGGCTGAAATCCTTGTTTTTGTAGATGCGATGGACAAAATTAAGGCAAAAGAGAAAAAATAGCAGATTTTACACAGAATGAACACAAAATTATGTTAGATTGGTTGATAATATTATGAATAAAAGAACTGAAGGCACCTGGTATGAGGACATAGCCGCTGATTATATCAAACAGATGGGTGCCCGTATTATTAAGCGGAATTACAGAATCAGAAGCGGTGAGATTGACATAATAGCAAGGGATGGCGACTACTATTGCTTTATAGAAGTTAAGTATCGCAAGGATGATAAATGCGGAGAACCGGAGACAGCCGTGGATTTTCGCAAACAAAGACAGATTTCCAGAGTTTCGAGATATTTTCTATATTCTTTTCTTAAATCCGAAGATATTCCCATTAGATACGATGTAATAGCTATTAGCGGAGAGCAGAGCGCAGTTACTTTAAGGTGGCTTAAGAATGCTTTTGATTATATGGAATAAAGGTATGGGGGCAAAATATGGATATTCAGGTAAAAAGGTGTGAAGGCAAGGACAAAATGATCGTTCAGACGGTTAAAGGAGTAACTTATCTTAACTTCCCAAGACTTCAGGAAATTGATTTTATCGATCATCTTTTCAGCACTAGACTGGGCGGTGTCAGTAAGGGCTGCTACAGTGAGATGAATCTCAGCTATACAAGAGGCGATGAGAAGGAAGCTGTTGATGAGAATTACAGAAGAATAGCGGATGTTCTCGGTCATGGTCGGACTCTTGATGACTTTGTTCTGACTTTCCAGACTCATACAACCAATGTGATGGTTGTTACGGAGAAAGATAGAGGAAAAGGTCCTGCCATTGCCCGCGATTATACCGATATAGACGGCCTTGTGACCAATGTTCCCGGAATTATTCTCGGAACATTTCATGCGGACTGTCCACCGATCTATTTTGTGGATCCTGTTCACAGGGCAATAGGGCTGTCCCACTCCGGATGGAAGGGGACAAAAGGAAATATTGCAGCAGCAACTCTTGCAAAGATGAAGGAAAACTATGGGACTGAGCCTTCTGACTGTATTTGCGCCATTGGACCGTCAATCTGCGGACCTTGCTATGAAATTGGTGAGGACGTTGCTACAGAATTTTCCGAGGCATTTACAGAGAAGGAACTTATGGATAATTCCATTCTTGTGCCATATCCAAATAATAAATACAGATTGTACCTATGGAATGCTATCAAGCTGTGTCTTATGAAGGCAGGAGTTAAGGAAGAAAATATCAGTGTTACTGATGTCTGTACAAGATGTAATCCCGATCTTCTGTTTTCCCATAGGGTGCATCATGACGAAAGAGGCAATTTATGTGCCTTTTTATCTATAAGAGGGTAAATTGATCTATAAAGTTTAGGGAGTGTAGTAGTGTAATGGACAATATTCTGATTGTTGACGATGATAAGGAGATCGTCGATGCTATTGAGATTTATCTTGAGCAGGAAGGATACATGACTTTGCGAGCCTATGATGGGGTTGAGGCTCTGGAAGTACTTAAGGGTGTCAGAGTACAGCTTGCCATTGTTGATGTAATGATGCCCAGAATGGATGGAATACGGCTTGTTAAGGAGCTTAGACAGTTCAGCAAGATACCGATCATATTTTTGTCCGCCAAATCAGAGGATGCGGACAAAATTCTTGGTCTTAATGTAGGAGCTGATGATTATATATGCAAGCCTTTCAATCCTCTTGAGCTTGTGGCAAGGGTTAAGTCCAGCCTTCGAAGGTACAAAGATCTTGGCAGCTATGAGCAGAAGCAGAACGTGTACAGCGCAGGCGGTCTTATGGTGGATGACAATTCCAAGGAAGTAACGGTATTTGGTGAAATGATAAGACTGACTCCGATTGAATATAATATTCTTTCTTTCCTTATAAGGAACAAGGGAAAGGTTTATTCAATTGAACAGATATACGAGAATATCTGGGATGATATTAACGGTCGCGGAGACAATACAATTGCAGTGCATATCAGACATATAAGGGAAAAAATAGAAATAAATCCCAAGGAACCCAAGTATCTTAAGGTGGTGTGGGGCGTAGGATATAAAATTGAGGATGAAGTGCGATGATTGTTTTTTGGGGGAAGAATGTCAGAGCACTGAGAGTTTCACAGCATGTGTTGGCAGCCGCTATAGCTTTTTTGATCACTCTTATTGCTGCAGGTGATGGAATTATATTATCGAGAAGGCAGTTTTTTATACTTATTGCGATTGCTGCAGTATTATATCTCTTTGTATTATATTCAAATTTACGGACTATACAGCCTGAGCGGGATGGTGACACCGGTCATAGGATGTTTACTGAAGTTATTGTTTTTATGGGAAGCGTTGTGATGGCAGTTCCTGTGATCGCGCTTTTTACCTTTAGTTATGTTAGCGGAATCGGTATTGGAAGAATAATGCAAACTCCCATGTTCCCGTATGCTGTGGCTGTGATGTCAATGATTATGGATGCCGGATTGCTGTTCATCGAATGTTCTCTTATTGCCAAGCTTAAGGGTGGCAGATTGTGGAAGGATAGCATTCTAAGCTTGATCGGCAATGCTGCCGGAGATATTATTATGCGGACAACCGATAATGGCAATGTCATAGCTCGCACCTGGATACCATATCTTACTTTTGTAGTGCTGAATATACTGCTGGTGAACCTTGGGATAACCGGTATTGTTTTGGCCTGTGTTATGGACGCTCTTGTGGGAATATATAATTACAGGCAGAATCTTCACAGAGCAGGGATAATTCAGGTTATAGAGAATATTCAGAACGGCGATATAGATGACAAGGTTAATTTAAATATGCTTCATGCTGATAATATACCTCTTGCAATAGCCGTTAATTCTATAGGCGATGGAATTAAAAAAGCAGTCAATACCAGCATGAAAGACGAAAAATTAAAGGCGGATCTTATAACCAATGTTTCTCATGACATCAAGACTCCGCTTACATCGATCATTAACTATGTAGATCTGATGAAAAGAGAAAACATTGATAATAGGCGTGTCAGAGAGTACATTGAGGTTCTTGACGTCAAGTCAAACAAGCTGAAACAACTTACGGAAGACCTGGTGGAAGTATCCAAGATTACATCAGGAAATATAAACATTTCCTTGACGAGAATAAATTTCGTGGAACTCATTAACCAGACCCTGGGAGAATTCCATGAGAAGCTTGAAAAAAGCGAACTTCATGCCGTATTTCGCTATCAGGAACCAAACATGGAGGTAATGGCTGATCCCAGGCACTTGTGGCGAGTAATAGAGAATCTGATCAACAATATTTGCAAATACTCGTTGGCAGGTACCAGAGTTCACATGGCTCTGACCTACCGAAACGATGAAAATACCGGCAAGAAACAGGTTGTTTATTCTGTAAAAAACATTTCAGCCTCAGAACTTAATGTTGACGAGCTTGAGCTTACGGAGAGATTCATAAGAGGTGATGTGTCAAGGACAACGGAAGGGAGCGGTCTTGGCCTGTCAATTGCCAAGAACCTTACCACAGCCCAGGGCGGAAAGTTTGAAATAAGGCTGGACGGGGATATGTTTACGGTTATGCTTTTCTTTGATGCGGCTGAGGCTCAGGAACAAAATTGATTTTATACAATATTAATTGACCGGCCGCTTTTGTTTGCTTTATAATCAAATTAAGTATATGCTTGCATCTGGCACAGAAAAGGATTTCACCGCCAAATCTATATATACGGAGGAAAAATGATGAATGGATTCATCTACAGAAGAGCCGGGGTTCTTCTTTCAACCATATTAGCTTTTAATGCTTTCGGAATATTTGCCAATGCTTCTGAGACAGAGCTGGAGACAGCATCCTTTGAAGAGGAATTGGAGATTTCCGATGAGCTTTCATATGACGATTACGGTGCTGTGGATGAGGAAATGATAGATATTATCGAGGAATCTGAACCTGAATCCGAAGATTATTCCGGGGATACCTATCCTGATGAACAGGAGGATGTGACCCCTGACGATGAGTATGAGGAACCGGCAACTGATGATACGGACTATATTATAGATTACGATGATTCCGATTGCCGTGAGGAAGAAAACAGTCAGCCTCAGGAAGATAATAATACCGGCAGATCAGCAGGTAATAAGAGCAATAAAGAGAGTGATCCGGAAGAGTATTTTACGGTAAGATATGTCTGTGAAGAGAATGATGTTACTGACATTCCAATGGATGATAATATCTATAAAAAAGGCGATATCGTAATGATTTCCTACCTTGAACCCATAAGAGAGGGTTATTCTTTCTGGGGCTGGAGCTTTACCGGAGATTCTTCCTGCGTTTATTCAGCAGGATACACCTTTGAGATCACTGAAGATGTGACCTTGTACGCTACATGGGCGGTCGATGAGTATTTTTATGAAAATGAGAGGAACTTGGAAATTGATGATTTCAGTGAATCCAATCCTATAGTCAATGCCATCAATTCCTATGTGAACTCTCTTAAGGGCAGATTCAAGCCGACCTATAAATATAAGGGCAAAGTCAAATCAATACAGTGCTGTGCCTTTACAGACCAGATATGGGAAAACGCACTTGGCATCGGAAGATACTCAACTCCCGGCAATTATAAGATAATAGATTCCAAGAAAAAGCTTGGAAAATCTCAGATATATGAATTTCTTAAGGCTAACAATGCACAGCCCGGCGATATTATCTGGTGCCATGATCCTGTAAGCGCCAAGAAGTATAATATTACCCATTACATGATACTTATGGGTTATGACAAAAATGGAATAACGATAACCGATGGATATGAGAGAAACGGCAAAGGTATTATCTGGAAGAATAATCAGAGAGTATCTTATACCGGAGACCATGCCAAATATTTTTCAGGTAAATGTTACGTCAGAATATATCATGTGACTAAGACCAACAAGTAATGCGATAAATAACGAAATGCAAAACAAAAAGCCAGAGCAGCAGTGCTCTGGCTTTGATAATGTTTGAAAATGTAAGGATCAGTCAAAGAGTTCTTCGGGAGTCTTACAACCGGAGTTGTATTTGCCGACAATCTCGTGAATCTTGTCTGTGGGCATGTTA
>JAEEGL017144618.1_pt1 | contig 10107 bp, 5 predicted proteins | sample 9134231 | NCBI WGS metagenome assembly JAEEGL01 (sample SAMN16246548, study PRJNA631951) | gut metagenome | biome: gut microbiome; feature: rumen; material: fiber-attached | host: Bos | place: Iran: Karaj | collected 2018-10 | reverse complement strand
TTAGCAGCCGGCGTGTGCCTGGTGATGGCTGTCTTTTTTGTCTTCCACAAGTGGTGAGGACACAGGGCCCCGCCTCGGCGTGGTCCCACACGATTGAAAACCCAATACTAAGATTCCCCCGTAATCAGGGGCACATGAGCGCCGTGAGCAACGTGATGGTCTTGCTCAAGGAACCGTCACCGCTCCAGTCAAGGTTGATGCCCAACAGGTCGGTGGCTGCGGCAGTGATGTCAAAGCCGACAGATTCCAGAGAGTGCCTCATCCTATCAGGATGGCGGCAAGGCTTACCCTCGGGACGCGTGCAGCCCTCGGGACACAACACACAGCGAAAAGTGAAACAACGGCTGCCGGGCACCGCCCGTTCCATTTCATACATGCGCGGCAACAGCGATTGCCACACCTCATCCATCGCCCGACGGCCCACCTCGACGGCCTGCTCCGGTGACGTGCAAGCGGCGCGCGTCTCCTCGTCAAACTCGATAATCGTAGCGATAAACCTCACCGTCCTGAAGCCGTCGCTCACCGTCCTCGGGGCGAAGTCAAAAGGCGGACAATTCCACGCCTTGCCATAGCCCGGGCACTGCAGGCAGAATTGCCTGATGCGCTCCACATCACGGTAACGGCTGATGAATTCGTCGGCACTGATAATCGTCTCTTTGCTGGTTACTGTATATTTCATGTTTGCAAAGGTAAACAAAAATGTTTACCTTTGCAAACAAATTCCAATAATGAGTACATTATGAGCAAAATAGACAATAGCGACAAGATGCACGTGGTATTCGACCTGGGCGGTGTGGTTTTCCGTCTTGACAAGATGATTGCTATCCAGCGGTTCAAGGAAATCGGTGTGACACATGTCGAGGAATTTCTCGACGATTATGCCCAGAAAGGCATCTTCGGCGACCTAGAAGCCGGCGTACTCACCGCCGAGCAGTACCGCGACGAACTGAGCCGCATCGTGGGCAAGCAGTTGACGATGGAGCAGCTGGACTATGCTTGGACGGGCTATGCCGCCGAGTTGTACCAGCGCAACTTCGATGCCCTGCTGCGCTTGCGCCGTGAGGGATTCCACGTTGCCCTGCTGTCCAACACCAACCCTTTCATGATGCATTGGGCACGCAGCAGCGCCTTCGACGGCAACGGACACGGCCTGGACTACTATTTTGACCGCCTTTACCTGAGTTACGAAATGCGCATGATGAAACCCTCACTCGACATTTTCCGTGCGATGATTGACGGCGAGCAGACCTCCCCAGGCAACATCCTCTTTATCGATGACAGCGCCCGCAACTGCCAGGCTGCAGCAGCCCTGGGCATACGCACCCTTAACCCCGACAACGGCAGCGACTGGCGTGGGGAGGTGTACAGTTATCTGGGACTTGACATGCTTGACTAACTGGACGGACCAGATATTATGACATGAAACAGGGAGGCCAGAAGGTCTCCCTGTTTCATGCTATAATCAGATTGACTATCAGTTATTTTTTCTCTTCGGGGGCGGGGGCGGGGGCGGGATTAGCGGTGGCCTTGGCGGCGGCAATGCTGTCCTGCTGGGCCTTGTAAGCCTTGGCAGCCTCGCTACCGGGCTTCAGCCACGTGTCGAGCCAGCGGAAGAACTCGCGCTGCCACAGGATGCTGTTCTGGGGCTTGAGAATCCAGTGGTTCTCGTCGGGGAAGAGCAGCAGACGGGCAGGCAGGCCCTTAATCTTGGCGGCATTGAATGCCTGACAAGCCTGGGTAAAGACGATGCGGTAATCCAACTCACCAGCGGTACACATGATGGGGGTATCCCAGTTCTGAACGTAGTTCTTGGGGTTGGCCTGAGTGTAAGAACGCTGTGCGATAGCGTTGCTCTTGTCCCAGTACGGGCCACCGAGATCCCACTGCACGAACCACATCTCCTCGGTCTCGAGATACTGGGCCTCGAGGTTGAAGATACCAGCGTGTGCCAGGAAGCAGGCGAAGCGTTTGTTATGGTTACCGGCAAGGAAGTAAACCGAATAGCCACCATAGCTGGCGCCAACGGCACCGATGTGTTCACCATCGATGTAAGGCTCCTTCTTCATGTAATCGACAGCACTGAGGTAGTCACGCATGTTCTGGCCACCATAATCGCCGCTGATCTGTGCATTCCACTCGGTACCAAAGCCGGGCAGACCACGGCGGTTGGGCAGAATCACGATGTAACCGTTGCTGGCCATGATGCGCATGTTCCAGCGATAACTCCAGAACTGGCTCACAGGCGACTGGGGACCACCCTCACAGAAGAGGATAGCGGGATACTTCTTGTTGGGGTCGAAGTTGGGCGGGTAGCATACCCAAGTGGTCATCAGTTTGCCGTCGGTAGTGGGAATCATCTTCTTCTCGATACCGATGGGATCTACCTGTGCGAGCATCTCGTCGTTGACGTGGGTCAGTTGCACGGGCTCCTTGCCCATCTGCACGCTGAAGATCTCGTTAGGCGTCTGATAACTGTGGCGGCAGGTGATGACGGTGTCATTGCCGGCAAATGCCAAGCCATCGAAGTCGCACACGCCCATGGCGATGGTGTCAACCTTCATCGTGGCAACATCCATGCGGAAGATGGGCTGCACGCCCTGGAACGGGCAGATGAAATAGATGGCCTTCTCGTCGGGCGACCAAGCGATAGCATCGACGCTGTAGTCCCATTCGGCAGTGAGGTCCACCTTGTTGCCGTCGGCACCCATAAAGAAGATGCGGTTCTTGTCGGCCTCATAGCCATCGTGCTCCATCGAGAGCCAAGCCATCTCGCCCTTGCTGTTGATGATGGGATAGGTGTCATAACCCATCATGCCCTGCGTCAGGTTCTCTGTCTTTCCGGTCTCGAGGTTGTACATATACAGGTCACTGTTGGTCGAGAAAGCATAGTCCTTGCCGGTCTTCTTGCGGCAGACGTACACGAGGTTCTTGCTGTCGGGCGTCCAAGCCAGCGACTCGATGCCACCCCAGGGCTTCATGGGCGACTCGTAGGGCTGTCCTTCGAGAACGTCCTTGAGGTTACCGGCCTTGCTGCCATCGAAGTCAGCAACAATGGGATGAGGAACGGTCGTTACCCATTCGTCCCAATGCTTGTACATCATGTCGTCATAGAGTTTGCCGGTCGTCTTGTCGAGATCAGGATAGACATCCTGGACCGTCTTGCCATACTTCACCTGGGTAATCATGACCACACGCTTCTCGTCGGGCGAGAATACAAAGCCCTCGATGCCGTTCTCCACGTTGCTCACGCAGTTGCGGCCACCGCCATCGGCGTTCATGGTCCACAACTGGGGCGTCTTGGCCTCGCCGTCCTCGGTATAGATGAAGGCAATCTTCTTGCCGCCATCGATCCATACATAGTTGCTTTCGCTCTTGGGCGTGTTGGTGATCTGACGGGCATTCTGTCCGTCAATGTCCATTACCCAGAGGTCGCAGTTGCCCTTGTTGGTGGCGATGTCATAATAGGTCACGCCATAGAGGATTTTCTTGCCGTCGGGCGATACTTGCGGACCGCCCACGCGTCCCAACTGATTCAGGAATTCGGGGGTGAATTGTTGCTTTTCCATCTTCCCGTCGGTTTTCTCGGAAGTGGACTTTTGCCCTGGAGTGGAGCCGGAATCCTGATTACCACAGGACGAAACGCACAGCAGAGCCAATGCCACAACCGACATTGCTGTAAACTTGAATAATTTCATAATAATAGAACTGTTAATGTATTATAGTTAAAATTTGGTTTTCGCGATGTTTCAACCCGCAAATTTAATCAATTATTGACAACAAGTGGCAAACAAAGCAAGTTTTTTAGCAAGAAAACACTATATTTGCAACCACAAACCAATATAGACAAATAAAATGAGAAGATTATTATCTGTCCTCATCACTCTGTGTGCAGTATTGGCTGTACTGGCAGGTGACAACGCCACCACGGTTTATGTGAACCCGCGCATCGGCACCGGTGGGCATGGACATGTCTTTCTTGGCGCCAATGTGCCTTTTGGCTACGTGCAACTGGGACCGACTGAGCCCACACGCGGCTGGGACTGGTGTTCGGGCTACCATGACAGCGACAGTGTGCTCATCGGCTTCGGCCACCAGCACCTGAGCGGCACGGGCATCGGCGACCTGGGCGACATCGCACTGCTGCCTGTTATCCATCGGAATCAGCAGGAAGTCATCTTCAGCCACGATGATGAATCCTACAGGCCCGGGTATTACGAGGCGACCTTGCGAAACGGCGGCAGCCCTTATGTCACCGTAGAACTGACGGCTACCCAGCGAACGGGAATGCACCGTTATACCTTTGACCCCCAACAAGCAACCTGCCTGTTGCGGCTCGACCTGGGTCAGGGCATCGGTTGGGATACGCCTAAACAGATGATGATGCAACAGAGGTCACCGCGGCAGATTGTCGGTTACCGTTATTCATCGGGTTGGGCAAGAGACCAGAAGGTCTTTTTTGTCATGGATTTCCAGCAGGATGTCACTCTGGAGAAACTGAATAGTGATACCACAGGACTCATCACTACACCCAATACCGGCGAACCGCTGTTGGTCAAGACGGGCCTTTCGGCGGTGAGCATCGAGAATGCCATTGCCAATTTGCAGGCCGAGAACCCCGACTGGGACTTTGACGCTATCGCCAAGAGGGCTGATGATGCATGGTGTGACGAATTGGGTAAAATCAAGATTAGCACCTATCGTCCAGATGATGCCACGGTGTTCTATACCGCTTTATATCACACGATGGTTGCCCCGTCGGTCTTCTGTGACGTGAACGGGCAGTACCGAGGCGCTGACGGCACAGTGCATCAGGGTGATTTCACCAACTACACTACCCTATCGCTTTGGGATACCTACCGTGCCGCCCACCCGTTGCAGACGCTCATCCACCGCGAGAAACAGCAGGATATCGCTCAGACATTCCTGCACATCTTTGAGCAGCAAGGCAAACTGCCCGTTTGGCACTTGATGGGCAACGAGACCGACTGTATGGTGGGCAATCCCGGTGTGCCCGTGCTGGCCGACCTGGTGCTGAAAGGCTTTGATGTAGACCAACAGGCTGCTCTTAAAGCAATGACCACCAGCGCAATGCTCGATGAACGGTCGATGGGCCTGTTGAAGCAGTACGGATACATCCCCTATGATCTGGAGCCCGACAAAGAAACCGTGGCTCGTGGCCTCGAATATGCCCTAGCCGACTGGTGCATCGCCCGTGTGGCACAAACTGTCGGCGACAAGGAAAACTACAATTATTTCAATGGGCGCAGCAAGTCCTATCGCAACTATTTTGATAAACAGACACACTTCATGCGGGGCAAGGACTCGAAAGGAAATTTCCGTGACCTGGCAGAGTTTGATCCGCTGTCGACCAAGCACCGCAACGATGACTACTGCGAGGGCAATGCCTGGCAATATACCTGGCTTGTGCCTCACGACGTTCACGGACTTGTCGACCTGTTCGGTGGCGAGAAGGCTTTTATCGCGAAACTTGACTCGTTGTTCATTGTCGAGGGAGACCTGGGTGAAGAAGCATCGCCCGATGTGTCAGGCCTCATCGGCCAGTATGCCCACGGCAATGAGCCCAGCCACCACATCATTTATATGTACAACTATGTGGGACAGCCGTGGAAAACCGCCCAACTCGTCCGTCGTGTGCTGCGAGAGCAGTACCGCAACGGTCTGGACGGACTGAGCGGTAACGAGGATGTTGGCCAGATGTCGGCATGGTATGTCCTGTCGGCCATCGGTCTCTATCAGGAGGAACCCGCCGGTGGCAAATACATCATCGGCTCACCGCTGTTCGACGAGGCCACCCTCACGGTGGGTGACGGCAAGACATTTACCGTCAAGACTGTGAACAACAGCGACGAGAACATCTATGTGCAGAGCGCCATGCTCAACGGCAAGCGCTACGACAAGAGTTACATCGACTACCGCGACATCATCGCCGGCGGCACCCTTGAACTCGTCATGGGTCCCAAACCCAGCAAATGGGGTACAGCGAAGAAAAACAGGCCTTAAACTGCTATACGCCTACCGTTCAACCCACTGCAAGCCATAGGCTTGCAATACACTGACACTCAACAACTGAGAAAAATGAAGAAAATAACAATCACAATAGCGGCTTTGATGGCATGGTGGAGCATTGCTGCTCTTGCAGCCAATGCGGAGCCGGTGGATTATGTGAACCCGCTGGTGGGGTCCCAGTCGAGTTTCCAACTGTCGACGGGCAATACCTACCCCGCTATCGCCATGCCGTGGGGCATGAACTTTTGGGTACCCCAAACGGGCAAAAATGGCGACGGCTGGCAATATACCTACAATGCCACAAAAATCCGAGGCTTCAAGCAGACGCATCAACCCAGCCCCTGGATCAACGACTACGGTCAGTTCTCGCTGATGCCTACCGTGGGCGAGCCTGTGTGGGACGAAAATGAGCGTGCCAGTTGGTTCTCGCACAAAGCCGAGACTTCCACACCTTATTATTATAAAGTCTATCTAGCCGACTATGATGTGACAGCCGAGGTGGCATCCACCGAACGGGCCGCCATCCTGCGGTTTACCTTCCCCGAGACCGATCAGGCCAACGTCGTGATAGACGCTTTTGACAAGGGTTCGGAAATAACAATTCTGCCTGACAAGCATCGCATCATTGGCTATACCACCCGCAACAGCGGCGGTGTGCCCGAGAACTTCAAGAACTGGTTTGTTATCGAGTTTGACAAGCCGTTCACCGCCTATTGCACGGTTGAAGACAGCACGCTGCATCAAGGGCAGGCCAGAGTAACCTGCAACCATGCAGGGGCTATTTTAACCTTCAACACACACCGCAGCGAGCAGGTCAACGCACGCGTCGCTTCGTCGTTCATCAGTCCCGAGCAGGCAATGCTCAACCTTGAAGAACTTGGTAAGGACGACCTTGAAACCGTCAAAGAGAAAGGGCGCCAACGCTGGAACGAAGTGCTTGGGCGCATCGAGGTAGAAGACGGTAATGTGGACCATCTGCGCACATTCTACTCGTGCCTGTACCGCTCAGTGTTGTTTCCCCGCAGTTTCTATGAAATCGACGCTCAAGGCAAGCCCCATCACTACAGCCCCTACAACGGCCAAGTGCTGCCAGGACGACTATTTACCGACACCGGGTTCTGGGACACCTTCCGCGCCCTGATGCCTTTTGTCGACCTGATGTATCCCACAATGGGAAGTTGGATGCAGGAAGGTCTGGTAAACACCTGGCTTGAGAGCGGTTTCCTGCCCGAATGGGCCAGTCCCGGTCACCGCAACTGCATGATCGGCAACAACAGTGCCTCGGTCGTCGCCGATGCATACCTCAAAGGCCTGCGCGGCTATGACATAGAACAATTGTGGGCCGCACTTATGCATGGCATCGGAGCAGTCCACCATGATATCCAGTCTACAGGGCGTTTGGGATATGAATACTACGATGACATGGGTTATATCCCTTACGATGTCGGTATCAATGAGAGCGTGGCCAGGACGCTGGAGTATGCCTACGATGACTGGTGCATCTACCGTCTGGGCCAAGCATTAGGCAAGCCCCAAGACGAGATTGAGGTTTTCGCTGACCGTGCGATGTACTACCGCAACGTGTTCGACCCCGAGACCAAACTGATGCGTGGCCGCCTGTATGACGGATACTTTCAGGAGCCCTTCAGCCCGCTCAAGTGGGGTGACGCCTTCACCGAGGGCAACAGTTGGCACTACACGTGGAGCGTGTTTCATGACCCACAGGGCCTCATTGACCTGATGGGCGGCAAGAATGTGTTCTGCCAGATGCTGGACTCGGTATTTGCTGTGCCGCCGGTGTTTGACGACAGTTACTATGGCTTCACCATCCACGAGATACGCGAGATGCAGATCATGAACCTGGGCAACTACGCCCACGGCAACCAGCCTATCCAGCACATGATCTACCTGTACAACTATGGCGGACAGCCGTGGAAGGCACAGTACTGGGTGCACCAAGTGATGGACCGCCTCTATAGCGCCACACCCGACGGTTACTGCGGTGACGAGGACAACGGACAGACCTCGGCCTGGTATGTGTTCTCGGGCCTGGGATTCTATCCCGTGTGCCCTGGCAGCAACCAGTATGTCATCGGATCCCCCTATTTTGACAAGGTGACGCTCAACCTCGAGAACGGCAAGAAGGTGACTATCGGCCGTAAGGGCCAAGGTTGCTACATCCAACGAATGACCATCAATGGCCGTGAATACACCCGCAACTACTTGGAACACGAGCAGTTGACACAGGGATGCGACATCAGGTTTGACGTAGGACAAAGCCCCAACCACAAACGTGGGACCAGGCAGGATGAAGCCCCATACTCCTTCACACACTAAACGCCATCCATATCAACAAAAAAAGAGTCGCTGCGCTCACGCGTGGCGGCTCTCGTTGCAAATAACATTTCTCCAAATTTATTAACTTTTAACTTGAATAGAATTGATGTAAGTTGGAATTATGATAATTATGAAAAGAGTTCACATATACCTTAATACTACGAAACATACCACACTTGATATGTGACCCGCAAAATTAGGTATTTTTTTTATTCAGCAAAAATTTTTTGGGGTTTATTTCAATGAAATAGTGAGAAATTATTCTAAAGAGTGTTAATTATCGGGTTAAAACAGCCGAAATGGGCCTTAAATGCCATTTTTATGTCATACTTGAGCCCTATTGATGGACAACATTGTACCGAGGGTATCATTCATGATATCAGCCTCACATTCTGATTCTCAACCAATTGATGACCAGCCCCATAATTATTTTAGAAAACTGCAAAGCAACATCGGTGATAATGCGTCCCTTTGATTATTTTTTTCAAAAAACAATGATGTTATTAAAAAATATTACTAATTTTGGCACCAAAGTGTCAACGATGAGATCACCGACGGCACCAGAACATTAATTCAACCATCAACTTATAACTTAAAAACTACGCTAATGAACATCAAAAAATCTCTGAGTTCAATCGTGCTGGCAGCATTTGCGATGCTATCGCTCAATGCCAGCGCAGGCAACATTGATGCCAATGCAGCACGCGCTGCTGCCAACAACTTCATCAAACAACAGGCTACTGTCATGCCGGGCACCTTCCGCGCTACCGCAATGACTGACCTGAAACTGACCCATGCCGAGCAGTCGAGTGCCGTGCAAGGTGCAGTAGACTACTACGTGTTCAACATCAAGGGCGGCGGCTTTGTCATTGTTTCCGGCGAAGACCGTGCTGCCCAGGTCATTGGCTACAGCGACAAGGGCCATCTTGATGTCAATAACCTACCCTATGGTCTCCAGGGCCTGCTGAATTGCTACAAGGAGGAAATCGAGTTCCTGCAGACCTACAAGGGCGACGACCTTGTAACTGTCACCCCCACCTTCAACGCCACATCGGGTGTAGAGCCCCTCATCAAGACCAATTGGGGCCAGGAGATGCCCTATTACCTGCAGTGCCCCTTGGAGAATGGCGAATACTGCGTTGTGGGCTGTGTTGCCACTGCCATGGCTCAGGTGATGTATTACTGGAAATTCCCGACCAGCAGTGCTGCCATTAGCGGATACGGCGGCGGATGGTGGGGCGGCGTGACTGTGCCTGCCTTGCCTGCCACCACATTTGACTACAGCCTGATGCTCCCCTCCTACTGCCACTGGGATTACGACCTCGGTGAACTCATCCAGGACACTTACACCGATGAGCAGGCTCAAGAGGTAGCAAAATTGGGCCGTTACTGCGGCCAGGCCGTGGAGATGGACTACAGTCCGGAAGGCAGCGGCGCCTATACCTCCGACCAATTAGCAGCCATGAAGAGTTTCGGCTACAGCAGCAGTGCCCAACTTAAATCAAAATATGGCAATACCACACAGTGGGAAACCATGATCAGGACCGAACTCGATGCCGGCAGGCCTATCCTTTACTCGGCCAGCGACCCGAGCGCCGGCGGCCACGCCTTCATCTGCGATGGCTATAACAGCAGTAATTACTACCACTTCAACTACGGCTGGTATGGCACCTGCGATGGCTGGTATCTCACCACTGCGTTGAACATGATACACCGCGATGGCGAAGAACTGCACTTCAATTC
>JAEEGL016142160.1_pt1 | contig 10107 bp, 9 predicted proteins | sample 9134231 | NCBI WGS metagenome assembly JAEEGL01 (sample SAMN16246548, study PRJNA631951) | gut metagenome | biome: gut microbiome; feature: rumen; material: fiber-attached | host: Bos | place: Iran: Karaj | collected 2018-10 | reverse complement strand
GACAAAATATCTTTCTCGCATATATCTTTGGTGCGCCATTTAAACATAAACTTATTATATCATATGGAGTGTGGTATAATTTTGGTATGATTCGTAGGAAGCGAAATCGAACGAAATTATTCTTTGGGGGACTTGCGGTATTTATAGTGGTGTTTGCGGTGGCGTTTTTGGGAATACAATTTATTACAAAAACTGGGATTTTTCGCGTGCCCGGCGTAGTATATTATGACGAAAGCTTAAAGCCCGAGGAATTAGCAAAGTTAAAAACAATTTTTACTGAAGAAGTGGATTTAGATAAGAATGTAACGATTAGTGCAAAAGAATATCCCACTATGCCGGAACTCCATGAAGGCGAATTGCTATACGAAATATCTGTGCCAGTGACGGATTTTTATGATGCGCGAACCGACACAGCTGAATTTACTGATGGTGAATACGAGACAATCTCAATAGAGGATTTGGATTTTACTAAAAAATTGCTAACAGTGAGCGGAGAATATTATCTAGACAATTTTAATAGCGGAGCAACGTTTAGAGTGATTGATTTTGATTCTGAAAAATATAGCGAGGAGATAGCGCCGCTAGTGGCCGATACTTTTACAAAAAAGTGGCCAGAAAAATCCACTGTCTTGAGCTTGGCTCAAACTGGCGTTACGGCGATGAGTCGCGGAATGAACGCAAAACTGAATAGCGTAGGTGGCGATGCAACTTATTTTGCGGAGAAGATTAAAGATTATCTAGCTGCGTTTGATTTAACCCATCCTTCCCCTGAATCTTCTTTTACCGACATGGCGACGGCACACAATACATGTTCTGATCCGAGATTTATAAATACCTTGACAGCGATTGGATTGGATATCGTAGAGCTAACAGGAAATCACAACCAAGATTGCGGCAATGATGCGGCTAGCGACACGATTGATATTTATGAACAGAATAATATTAGAATTGTGGGCGGTGGCAAAACGGCTGATGCGGCAGCTGTCCCACTAGAACTAGACGCTAAGGGTACTGATATTACTTTCTTGGCATACAATTTATCTACTGGTGGAGCTACTTATGGCAATACACCTGGCGCCAATCAATATTATGAGGAAAATGCAGTGACAGAAATTACCGCAGCCAAAGAACGCGGAGATTTTGTGATTGTGGATATTCAGTATTATGAGTGTAGTGGTTACGCCTCAGAAACGGAAGACACTACCTGTGACTATGCGAATTCGGCAGCTGGTGATCAAGTTGGTTTTTTCCGCCATTTGATAGACTTAGGTGCAGACGTAGTAGTAGGCACCAGTGCACACCAACCACAGACTTTTGAGTTATATGGTGACGGCGCAATATATTACGGCTTAGGCAATTTATTCTTTGATCAGATTTGGTGGCCAGGGACGACTAGAAGTTTAATTTTGGAGCATTATTTCTATAAGGGGAAATTGTTACAAACTAGAATTACGCCAACAATTTATGATAGCAATATGCAAACAGAACTCTTAGACAAGGGGACCGCAGAGTGGTTTATGAAGAGATTGATAAGTGCAAGGCCATAGTGCGTGAGGGTAGCGATTCACGGATAATTTTGATTGCACTCATTGTTATTTTTGTGGTGACCGGATTATTCGTTGTATATTATTTAGTATCCGGGATAGTAGATAGTGCGAATGTCATTACAAAGAACAACACTATTTTAGATGAGGAGAGCGCGTATGTTTTACCCGAAAAAACAGAGGTAGAGCCCAAAAAGATAGACTTCCAGACGATGGTAGATAACTGGGCAAAGAATATCGACAGTAATAAGGGTGTATTAATCTACGATTTAGACCGAAACGAAGTAGTGGCAGAATATAATCCTAACCAAAGTTTCGCCACAGCGTCACTCTATAAGCTTTTTGTGGTATATGAAGGGTATCGTAGAATCGAGCGGAGCGAATGGAAAGAAGGCGACGCCGCCGGCAGTACTGGGTACACGATTTCAGAATGCCTCGACTTAGCAGTGCGCGAATCTAATTCTAATTGTGCAGAAACCCTGTGGCAGATGATAGGACGCGATAAGCTAGAAAAAATCGTAGCCGATGATTTTGGCACTACAAATACTAGCGTAGAGGATCTCGTCTCTACGCCTAATGACATTACTAAAATAATGAAAAGATTTTATGACCATCCAGACATAAGCGACGAAAAACTAATTGCTAAAATGAAAGATTCGTTTTTAAACCAACCTATTACGGAATATAATTGGCGACAGGGATTACCGAGCGGATTTTCAGATGCAGTAAACGTATATAATAAGGTAGGTTGGGCATACAATGATGAAGAAAAAGTTTGGGATATTTATAATGATGCGGCGATTATAGAATTTTCGGTAAAAAATCGTCATTTCGTAGTAGTCGTCATGACAAATAAAGTGCCGTATCAACAAATCCGCAAACTTGGCACAATGATAGAAGAAGAATTTAATAAGTACTAAAGAATTGTGACCAATAGGTACGATAGGTAGAATTCGGGTCAAAGACAAACCCTACGGCGAGTTTTGTGTAATCCGGATTTAGAATGTTGGCCCGGTGAGATTCTGAGCCCATCCAAAGTGCCACTACGGTGGCTGGGGAGACTGCGGCATTGCCAATGGCCAGATTCTCACCACTAATACCGCCAGAATCTGGTGCAGGACATACGGTAGACCAACTGCTACCATCTGGGCGAGTGTGTGCGTAAAGCGTCATTGTTTCATTGGCGCGAATATCCGCAGCAGAGCTACAAGTATCGCCCCAAGCTAGTTGGCCAAGATTATTTTTGATGCGTATTTTATTAACTAAAGTTAGTACCTCATGTTCCCATTGTTCTGCCGGAGGATCTATCACTGTAACAGTGATAGAATCTTTGCGTAGGCCATCATAAGTGCCTGCGGTAATCGTAGTGGTGCCCGTGCCATTGATGACCGGGTAGCGACAAGTGTCATTATTGTAACCCAGCCAAGTACGAGCCGAATCATAAAAACCGCCAATCACATTAGTATCAGAAGTCTGCCAATACATTTCGCCAAGGTTAGATAAGCCTCCACCTACACAGATATCAGTATCCGGCGTAGCGTAGATGGTGATAGCCTTTTCATTCCAGAGTTTACCGGAAGGCACAGCGGAGCTATCGAATTCATGGCTAGCAGTAGATACATAATCATCATTACCGATAACGGACACGTCTACTTCGGAGCTAGAATCAGAAACGGACTCCAGTAGTTCCATTTCGCCGGCAGTATCGCTCACAATATCGGAACGCTCGTCTACGGCGCGGAACTGAATACCGCCATTTAGCCAAATAGCACTAGCGATTAACACGCCCACAATCAAAATGGCGGCCGCATTGAGCGAAAGCAAAACCGTCATGCGGCTTTTATGCGGGCGTTCAGTTTCCATTATTTTTGTTCCTTGTTAGGATCTTGCCCCATAATAAGCGAGCGGATGTGGGTCATTAGGGTATTGAGTGCCGGAATTAAAGTGATAAAAATTAATATCATAATAAAGTTTAGGACGATCACTTCGGTAGACGGAGTGGAACCACAGAAAAGCGCTGCAAAAATCATAGAGAAGATGATCATATAAATAATAGCGATGGATGCAATCATAACAATATACGAAAAGATACGTAGCCAAATAGACGAAAGGTTTAACATACGATAACGTAAGATGGTGTAGTAGACACCCAAAATAGTTACCGCAAGAGCCAAAGGTCCAAGCCAAATTAATGTCCAGTTGTTTAGTAGTGGAAGAATTAAGTTGACAATCAACACAATAGTACTAGAAATCGCGAAACTTATCATAGTAATGATATCGCCACCGCGTTTGCATTTAGACCTGGACTTGAGGAATTGGTGGAAAAATACTGAAATAATAACTGGAACTATTGCCCCAAAGAAGGCAATGTAAGAAAAGTACACTGGCCCCATCCGCATAGTTACGCTATTGCCGGTGTTGATTAGAATTACGTCTGAATAAAGCGAAGAAGGGTCGAGCGCTATTGCAAGGCTAACCATTAAACCTAACGACAAGAAGAGAAGCGTAGCTATTTTACCGTATTTTTTTTGCCAGGCCCCGTAGCCCAAAAATGCCGTATCTAGAAAGATTGCGCTAATGAAAGTCCAGTTGACATGCCAGCCAATAACGTTAGCACGGTCTGGCGTAGCCACCATAAAAGTAGCAATAGATGCCATCCAGGCGGTTGCAAAAATTGCAGCAGCAAAATACCAAGCCGAGCGCACACGATCACCCTTAGACGCACCAAAGAATACAATAGCGCCAGACAAAAAGGTTAATATTGAAACCGTAGCTAACAAGATTACAATTAATTGCACGAGACCTCCTTTTCCATAATTATAGCACAAGTAATAAATAAAAGTGCAAATTCGGACGGGCCCTGTACTCGCATTTTCCCCCACCGTGCTCGGCTATTGCCTGCGCGCGTCGGGGTCCCCAAAGCTCGGTCACCCGTCCGTGTTTACCCTCTGTTGTTACCCGCCCGTAATTACCTTCTGTTACCGCCTGGTGGCATCATCATATTATTGGAATTAGAATTGCCAATAGTAGTAACAATATCCGCGATAACAAAATCTTGATATTTGATACCGTTTAGATAGATGGTATAAGTTTCGCCAGTCTTAAAATATGCATTACCGGCCGATATATGATTAAATACTTTAGCGGAAGTATGTTCCAGGATAACTTCATCATTACTATTCTTGATTTCAATTTTCGTGCCAGCGCTCTGCGAAGAGGTAAAGTATACGCTAATATTATTAATACTGGATGTATTACCCAGATTAGATGCCATGCCACTAGAACCCACCGCAATGACTTCGCCGCCGTTCATAACAATACCTAACCCACTGTCCAGTGCGCCATTACCATTGTTAGTAGGGCCATCTACCACAACTTTGCCGCCGTTAAAATAAATGTAGCCGTTACTATCTACACCGTCGCCGGCCGCATTAACATAAACATTGCCACCATTTATAGCAAGTTCGCAATTGGCGTCACCCGCCATCGCATTAGTAGATGCGTTGTCAGAGCTGCCGCCGGCGTTTATACCGTCATCCGAAGCTACTACAGAAATTTCACCGTTATTTATGATGATTTTTTGGGCCTCTAGACCTTCATAGCTTTTGGAAATATTGATAGCGCCGCCCTGCATCATGAGTATGCGGGTAGCATGAATACCATCATCGCCAGAGGCGATTTCTATATTGCCATTTTCGATCAGAACAAAACCTTTGCCAGCATCAGTTTCATTGGTGGATTTAATAGAATCGCCTTTGGACACGATATTGAAATTGCCATTTGCAATATAGACCGAATCTTTGCCGCGAATACCATCGTCTGCCGCAGTAATATTATAAGCGCCGTCATTAAATTTGAGATCATCCTTGCTTACTATTGCATCTTGGTAATTCGCCGTAAGCGTGAGCGAACCTTCTCCACTAAAGGTTAAGTCAGCCTTGGAATAGATCACGCCATTAGTATCCTCATCCAAATCGCCAGAGTAGCTGGCGCCATCTTCTAGATAATTATCGTCGACCAATTCTATCACCAAATCTTCCCCTGCGATACAACGAATAGCTGGTCCAGATGAATTTTTGATAGAAACATTGTCCAAAATAAGCTTAACTTCGCCACTAGCACCAGCATTGACCAGGATAGAACCGTTTTCAAGTGAACCAGTAATATGATAGACGCCAGAATTAGAGATAGTAAGACTCTCTGTAAGTTCGAGATTTGTCGTGGCATAACGATCCCAATTGATTTTGAGGTCACCATTATCAATATCTAAGGCACTGGTGGAGATAGTAGGCCCAACGACAGCGTGATTGATATTTAAAATAATGCCGACAACAAGCAACACTATGACAGCTGCAATAGCTAAAAACCAACGTTTGTCGAATTTTCCACCTGACAAATCTGATTTAGTGCGAGGCTCAGCATTGTTCGGCACTTCGCCCCAAAAAGATTTTTCTTCGGGCATTATATTTCTTCCTCCATACATGGATGAGAAAGCAAGACTTTAAGGTTGCAATTTTTTATGCGGATTTCGTCTAAGAACTCTTTTTCTTTAACGCCATTTTTCATCGTGATGTCGTATGTTAGCTTATATAAACTACCCATATTCATGGTTTTCATCTGCACGAGATCGACACGAGAAGCGTATTTAGCAAAGATTTCGTCAAATACCTCTTCATAGTCCAAATCCTCAGGGACCATAATTTTTAGTACGCGCTGTTTTTTGTTTGGCTCCAAAAAATGCGTATAGGTGAAGAATACGATAGCAATTACGGAAATAATAGTAATTACCACAGCAAATAGTACGTGGCCCATACCGCAAGCGAGTCCCACCATCATCGCGAAAAACACGCTGAGTAAATCTTTGGCCCGGCCCTGGATAGAACGGAAGCGAATGAGTGAAAACGCGCCCAAGATAGCAATAGAAGTACCGAGATTACCATTTATCATAATCATTACAGCCATTACTAGTAGCGGTAATGTAGCCAAAGTAGTAAGAAATCCCTTGGTGGTTTGTGAGGTTTTCATGTGGGTGATAGCGATGATTACGCCAAGCAGTAGAGCTACACCGGCACAAATTAGCCCAGTAGTAATACTAAGCCCGGTAGTGGTAGAATCGAATATTGAATTAAACATTATTTTCCTTTCTTAGTTTTTCGTATACTTTACCAATTTTTGAAAATTGCTGTGGATAGATTTTTTCGGCAGACATTATTCCGGCCAACCAAAGCGGAATAACGCCGTGTGCCTTAACTTCCATGATAATATTACGTTTGCCTTTGAAGTAAATTTTATCACGCTTTTCTTTAATGAAACTTAAATTTTTATCGCGATATTTTAAATTTTCATCAAAAGTAATACGCAGATTATCTTCGCCTTTATAACTTTCACGATTATAATATACTAAAATTTTGGGGGCTAAATCAAAACACGAAATTAAATAATCTACTTCTTTAGCAATTTGCAAATCATTATTGTTTTCCATGGAACGCATTGATAGCTTGGCCAGAGTAGCCTCGCCATCCACCAATTCTGCAAAATCTTTATGCGTAATCATGACACGGCGTTTATAACCAGTATTCACGTCTTGGCCTTTGAGTTTAGTTTTTATTTCTAGAAAAACTCTATCATAGCCGCCATAACTACGAGCGCGTAATTTTTCCTTAAATTCTGGGTGGTCGATAGACTGAATGATCAAATCGTAGTTGTCGCTATCAAAATATATATTATATACTTCGGATTTGTGATAACCGTCTGGCTGCATATACTTTTTGATAGTCTTGAGAAGTTTTTTCTTCTGCGCAGAAGTAATAAGATATTTTTTCTCAACCCTATCAAATACTTTGATTTCCATACATATTATTATATTATGCAAAACTTAAAAAATATTTAAAATACATTTTAAAAAGATAGTTTCTTTTAAGGTTGTTTTAAATTGGATATATTATAATAACAGTATGAGAATATTATATGTCGAAGACGAAAAATATTTAGCTGAAGCAGTGATACATCTTTTAAAGAAAGAGAAAATTGCGGTAGACCACGCGGCGGATGGCGAAGAGGGGCTAGAGCTAGCCTTGAAGCCAAATTACGATGCGATAGTACTAGATATAATGCTACCGAAATTATCTGGGCTAGAGATTTTAAAAATTATTCGCGAGCGGGGCGTAAAGACGCCGGTAATTATGCTGTCTGCCCTAAATGAAGTAGAGGATAAAATCAGCGGCTTGGATCTTGGCGCGGATGATTACCTAGCTAAGCCGTTTAAAACGGCAGAGTTAATAGCGCGTTTAAACGCCCTAACTCGCCGGCCGCCACTCATGGACGCTAAAGTTTTAAATTATGAAGATTTGAAATTTGATTTAACCAACCGCACATTAAATGGCGTGGAACTTACAGATAAAGAAGCAGGGATTTTTGAAATGTTAATTAAAAACCCTGGCTCGGCAATTACTAAAGAGCAAATTTTGGCGCACGTATGGGGAAGTGAAGCAGGGTTTGAAGAAAATTACGTAGAAGTATATATTTCGTATTTACGTAAAAAATTAAAAAGCATAAAATCGCGTGCCGAGATTAAAACAATTAGAAATTTGAGGTATAAATTAGTTTATGTTTAGAAAATTACGCAACAAATTGATTTTTATTAACTTAGGCATTACGTCACTAGTGGTAGTGATAGTATTTACGGTAATTTATATTTCTTCTACAAGGATAGCCGATAATCGCCCGCCAATGCCGAACGACAGACGGGAAGAGTTTTCGGAAGACGTAGAAAATTTTGTAGAAAAATCTATTGCAGCGGAGCGGCAAACGGCGGCAAGGGATTTATTAATAACTTTGATTATTTCCGGTGTAGCGATAGAAATAATGGTAGCATTTATTTCGTATTTTCTAGCAGATGAGGCGATAAAGCCAGTACGCGAAGCTTACGAGGCACAAAAAGTATTTATTGCCAACGCATCGCACGAAATTAAAACGCCGCTTGCGGCAATATCGGCCAACTTGGAGGCGGCAGATATTAAAAACAACCGCTGGATTTCAAACGTAGAAAAAGAAACAGCCAAGCTAACTGCTCTAAACGGGGAATTATTAACTTTAGCGCGGACGGATTTAGTAAATACGGTGAATTTGGAAGAAGTGGATTTAGGCGCTGTGCTTAATCGCGAGATTAAAACTTTTGAGCCGCGGTTAAACGGAATAGATTTTGAGAAATATATTGCTACTGGCGAAAAAATAAAAATTAACGTGGCAGATTTGGTACAGGTTTTTAACATTTTGCTAGATAATGCGATAAAATATTGCGACAAGAAAATTAGTGTGAATCTAGCAGGTAGGGAATTAGTAGTAAAAAATGACGGCACGGTGATTTCTGAAAAAGATTTGGCGCATATTTTTGATAGATTTTATCAAGCGGATAAAAGTGTGGAAGGTGTAGGATTAGGGCTTTCTATTGCTAAAACTTTGGCAGACCGTAACAATTGGAAAATCTCCGCCAAATCTACTGATAGTGAGACTGAGTTTGTGGTAAAGTTTTAACATAAAAAGATAGCCCCGAAGGGCTACCCGAAAGTCTATTGTATACACTGAAGTATCTTTAGTACTTTTATATCTTTATATTACTAAAGAATATCTAAAATGTCAATAATTTTACCGTGTTTGTTTATGATGAGATATTTGCCGGTTTTTCTTTTGCGTTTTTTTGAAAGCGTCCCTAATTCTAGATAAGGCTTTCTGCTCATTTAGTTTGCAATTTCTTAAATCTATTATTATATTGGTAGATTGTTTTCTAGCGGTTTTGATATTGTTATGTATAGTATTTTTGCTATTGCCGGTAGGGCTTTTAAGCTCCCAGATTTCATTTCTGATTTTTAGGTCTGGGGATTTCAAGTGCGTGGGGCGCATAAAAATAATGTCTGTTTTGAAATATTCTGCCACAATAATAGCCGCAGAAAGTTCAAAATCGTATGGGCGGTCTTTGTATGAAGTTTGAACTATAACTTGATAATGATTTTTCATAATGGCGACATTAGCACAGGGGTAGGAGAATTTCAACCCCCTACTTAGAAAATTGAGAACATAAGGGGTTTTACCTCTGGGAAATTTTATATTATGCTTGTGGCTAGAATAAGCCTAGGCTTTTTGTGAGAAACTTAGGTTTCGGTCACCTGCCGGGCGCTGGAAAAATTAGCGAGCAACGCAGCGTACAGACCTCCCGTCGTACCTGTCGTAGTTACGGCCCGGGTAGATATCGGTACCATTAAAGAGCAGGAAGTAAGCGAAGGTACTACTGCTAACCGTACTAGACCAGTAGCTGCCGCGGACGCCGGGATTGCCCAGGGTACCGCCATGGATATTGCCAGACCGCACAAAATAGTAGGGATTAGAGCGTAGTTTGTTAAGACTAGTAACACCGTCGTAATAACCTACGGAGTCATTTCCATTTGACAAGGCCGCAGTAATGCCTTCTCTATATAGCATCCTACCAAATTCATTGTTAACATTATCTGTTTGAGAAGCGTTAGGTAGCCTCCAGCCTTTAGGACAGATAGAGTTAGAGGCGATTTCT
>JAEEGL015958458.1_pt1 | contig 10107 bp, 12 predicted proteins | sample 9134231 | NCBI WGS metagenome assembly JAEEGL01 (sample SAMN16246548, study PRJNA631951) | gut metagenome | biome: gut microbiome; feature: rumen; material: fiber-attached | host: Bos | place: Iran: Karaj | collected 2018-10 | reverse complement strand
GCTGGTCTTCCCACCCAGAGAGGAAGCGGAACCGTATTACGTTCTGCCGTTCTTCTGGGTACCGGAGGAAACGCTGGCGCAGCGCGTCCGGCGCGACCACGTGCCGTATGACGTGTGGGAGAAGCAGGGTAGCATCATGACGACCGAAGGGAACGTCATCCATTACGGTTTTATTGAGAAGTTCATTACGGAACTCGGCAGTCGGTACAACATCCGGGAGATCGCCTATGACCGGTGGGGTGCGGTGCAGATGAGCCAGAACCTCGAAGATGCGGGATTCACGATCGTACCGTTCGGTCAGGGCTTCAAGGATATGTCGCCGCCCAGCAAGGAACTCATGAAGCTGGTGCTGGAGGGCAGGATCGCGCACGGCGGGAACGCCCCGCTCCGCTGGATGATGGACAACATCTTCGTGCGGCAGGATCCGGCAGGCAACATCAAGCCGGACAAAGAGAAATCGACCGAACGCATTGACGGCGCGGTGGCGACGATCATGGCGCTGGATCGCGCCGTTCGCCACGCTGCCCCGACGTCGGTATATGACAGCAGAGGGCTGCTGTTCATCTGATGGGAGTGAAGACATGAAGACAATTCTTGCGGATCAGGCGACGGAACTGCTCCTCGGCAAGAGCGGAGAGAGCGGCGCGGTCGAAGTGGTGTTCGACGTCGCAGAATGGCAAACAGAATATCCGGGCGGCAGCCCGATGCTGATCGTGCGGCGGCCGGTGGATACGGATCCGTACCCCGTTCAGATAACGAACCGTGAGGGAACCGTAGTCTGGACGCCCACGGCGGCAGATACCGCCTTTAGCGGATACGGGATGTGCGAACTGCGCTGGGTGTTCGAATCTATCGTGGTGAAGTCTCGCATCTGGAAAACGATCACGACCGAGGCGCTGCCGGACGGCAACGTGCCGCCGGAACCGTTTATCCCGTGGGTGAACGAAGTGCTGCACGCCGCGGATACCGTGAAGCAGGCGGTGGTCAATCCGCCCAGGATCGGGACGAACGGCGACTGGTTCGTCTGGGATACGGAGCGGGAGGAATACGTCGACAGCGGGATCTCCTCCAAACCGAGCTTCGTTGTGGTCGGCACGCTGCCAGCGACCGGCGAGAGCGGAAAGATCTACCTCGTGGCGAACAGCGGAACCGGAACGAACCGATACGATGAATACATCTGGGTGGAAGCTCGCTGGGAAAAGATCGGAACCACGGAGATTGATCTGAGCGGTTACGCAAAGAAGCAGGACATCCGCGTGTTCTACGGCACCGCGCCGGGCGGAGATTCCACAAGAACAGTGGAACTCGCCGCCGAGAGTTCGGCACGCTGGGACAGCCTGAAAGACGGCGATGTCCTGTTCTGCAGGTTTACCTATACGCCGCTGGAAAAGGGACTGTCGATCTATATTCCCCGATTCGGTACGAAGGCGATCTATATGCAGAAGAACCTCAGCACCGGATCGGCGGCGAAGATCGAAGCAAAGCAGTGGCGCTATGGATCCGTAGTCGCGCTGACCTATCTGGAAGCGGCGGACTGCTGGCTTACGGTAAGCGACCAGATCGCAGGCGCGAACTACTTCGGCAGCGTCAAGATCAGCGACGACTACAGCATCGGCGATTCCCAGACCGCGGCGTCGACCGTTGCGCTGGCAAATCTGGATGCGGCTCTGTACTACGCGAAACGGATCGCGAACAGTTTTACGTCATTCACGCTGACGGACGTCCGCACAAACCGGAGCGAAACGATCCTCGCGCCGAAAACGTGGAGCGCGTATCTGACCTCGCATCTCAACCCGCTCGTTGAAACGGCGGGCGGCATGAAAAGACTGTTCCGCCAGATGGGAACGGATGGCGTGGGAGTCACGACGGACGGCGGCAGCCCGGACACGCTCGCCATGCTTTACTCCAATCGCGCGCTGACACAGCAGGTGCGCAGCACGAACAGCGTCAACTACAGCATTTACTACTACCGGTCGGAAGAAACGGAATGAGGTGAACAATATGGGAATTCTGTCAGGACTGTTTCGTTCCAGGGACAAGCCCCGGAACAGCGCCATCGGCGGCGCGTATGCCTTCTTCACGGGCGGCAGCAGCGCGGGCAAAAACGTAAATGCCCGCTCGGCGATGCAGATGGCGGCGGTATACGCCTGTGTTCGCATCCTGTCTGAAGCGATCGCCGGTCTGCCTCTCCACATGTACCGGTATACCGAAGACGGCGGCAAAGAGAAGGCGGTCGACCATCCGCTGTACAGACTGCTCCATGACGAACCGAACCCCGAGATGAGTTCATTCGTGTTCAGAGAAACACTGATGACTCATCTTCTTTTGTGGGGAAACGCCTACTCCCAAATCATCCGGAACGGCAAAGGCGAGATCGTCGCGCTGTACCCGCTTATGCCAAACAAGATGACGGTCGACCGGGACGAACAGGGCGCGCTGTTCTACCGCTACACACGCTATCCGGAGGAGGCGGCGACCATGCGGAACGGCACCGTCATTCTGCAACCGCGCGACGTCCTCCACGTTCCCGGCCTCGGCTTTGACGGACTGGTCGGTTACGCGCCGATCGCGATGGCGAAAAACGCGATCGGACTGGCGATCGCAACCGAGGAATACGGGGCGAAGTTCTTCGCCAACGGCGCAGCGCCATCCGGCGTGCTGGAGCATCCGGGCACGATCAAGGATCCCGCGCGTGTGCGGGAAGCGTGGCAAAGCCAATTCGGCGGCAGCAGCAACTCCGGCAAGGTCGCGGTGCTGGAGGAAGGCATGAAATACACGCCGATCTCCATCTCTCCGGAGCAGGCGCAGTTTCTGGAAACGCGGAAGTTCCAGATCAATGAGATCGCCCGCATCTTCCGGATCCCGCCGCACATGATCGGCGATCTGGAGCGAAGCACGTTCTCGAACATCGAACAGCAGAGCCTTGAGTTTGTGATGTACACCCTCGATCCGTGGGTGACGCGCTGGGAACAGTCGATCCGGCGCGTCTTGTTCACCGAAGAGGAAAAGAAAACCTACTTCGTGAAGTTCAACGTGGAGGGACTTCTCCGGGGCGATTACGCAAGCCGCATGAACGGCTACGCGACTGCCAGGCAGAACGGCTGGATGTCGGCGAACGATATCCGGGAACTGGAGAATATGGATCGCATCCCTGCCGAGCAGGGCGGCGACACGTATCTGGTCAACGGCAATATGCTTCCGCTCGACAAGGCGGGCGCGTATGCACGGAGATACAGCGCTGAAAGAAAGGAGGAAGCAGATGAAACAGAAGAAGTTCTGGAACTGGAAGAACCAGACGGAAAACGGCGAAGTCGTTGAGCGGGTGCTGGAACTCTACGGTACGATCGCGGAGGAAAGCTGGTTTGACGACGACGTCACCCCGCAGATGTTCAAGGAGGAACTGTTTGCGGGCAGCGGCCCCGTGACGATCTGGATCAACAGCCCGGGCGGCGACTGCATCGCGGCGAGTCAGATCTACTCGATGCTCATGGACTACAAGGGGGATGTGACCGTCAAGATCGACGGCGTGGCGGCGTCCGCGGCGTCCGTGATCGCGATGGCGGGCACGAAGGTGCTCATGGCGCCCACGGCGCTCATGATGATCCACAACCCTGCGACCGGCGCATACGGTGACCACACGGAGATGACCAAGGCGATCGAAATGCTGGACGAAGTCAAGGAAAGCATCATCAACGCCTACGAGCTCCGCACGGGACTGTCCCACGCGCAGCTGTCGCACATGATGGATAACACCACGTGGATGAACGCGAAGAAGGCGGTCGAACTCGGGTTTGCGGACGCGCTGCTCACCGATGAGAAGCTGGCGGTCGTGCCGGACGCGATGTCTTTCAGCGAAACGTCCGTGGAGGAAGCCATCCGAAACAAGATCTCCGCGAAGGTCAGAAACGCGGAGCCGGAAGAGAAAGGGCGCTCGATCAGGGAACTGAGAGAGCGTCTTTCCGCAATCAAAAACTATATGTAGGAGGAATTTTGCAATGACTATCAATGAACTGCGCGAAAAACGCGCGAACCTGTGGAAGGGCATGGAGTCCTTCCTCGACAGCCGCAGAAATGCGGACGGCGTCCTGTCCGCGGAGGATGACGCTGCCTATACCAAGATGGAGAACGACCTCAACACCCTGACCGCCGAGATCAAGCGCATGGAGCGCAAGGAAGCGCTCGAGGCCGAGATGAACAAGCCGGTCAGCGACCCGATCACCGCGAAGCCGATGACCGCGACGGAGCCCGAGGCGACCGGCCGCAAGGCAAAGGCGTACAAGTCCGGCTTCTGGAACGCGATGCGCCAGAAGGTCATCACGCCCGAGGTGCAGAACGCGCTTCAGGAAGGCACGGATTCCGAGGGCGGCTATCTCGTTCCTGACGAATTCGAGCACACGCTGGTCGAGGCGCTCCAGGAAGAGAACATTTTCCGCAAGCTGGCGCACATCATCAATACCTCGTCCGGCGACCGCAAGATCCCCGTTGTCGCCACGAAGGGTACCGCCTCGTGGGTGGATGAGGAAGGCACCATTACCGACAGCGACGACGCCTTCGGTCAGGTCTCCATCGGCGCGTACAAGCTCGCCACGCTGATCAAGGTGTCGAACGAACTGCTGAACGACTCCGTGTTCAACCTGGAGAGCTACATCAGCAGAGAGTTCGGCAGACGGATCGGCAACAAGGAAGAGGACGCCTTCTTCAACGGCAACGGCACCGGCAAGCCGACCGGCATCTTCAACTCGACCGGCGGCGCACAGGTCGGCGTCACGACCGCAGCGTCCGGCGCGATCACGGCCGATGAGATCATCGACCTGTTCTACAGCCTGAAGGCTCCGTACCGCAAGAAGGCGGTGTGGGTGCTGAACGACGCGACGGTCAAGGCTGTCCGCAAGCTGAAGGACGGCAACGGCAACTACCTGTGGCAGCCCGCGCTGACCTCCGGCACGCCGGATATGCTGCTCGGCAGACCGGTCTACACCTCGTCTTTCGTCCCGACCATCGCGGCCGGAGCCAAGACGATCGCGTTCGGCGATTTCAGCTACTACTGGATCGCGGATCGCCAGGGGCGTGTGTTCAAGAAGCTCAATGAGCTGTACGCGGCGACGGATCAGACCGGCTTCGTTGCGACCCAGCGCGTCGACGGCAAGCTGATCCTTCCCGAGGCGATCAAAGTCCTTCAGATGAAGGCGTAAGGAGGAATCACCATGGCTAACGTTCTGAACTATACCGAGCAGGGCGGCAGCAGGACGGTCATCGGCGGCGAACTCGTCGTGACCGGCAAGCTGACGCTCGCCGAAGGCGCGGAAGTCGAAGGCTTCCCCGTTGCGGAGAACCAGGAAGACAGCACGGCGACCTCGATTGCCGATCTGAAGAAGGATCTCAACGATCTTCTCTCGAAGCTCAAGGCGGCCGGGCTCATGGCCGGAGACTGATGAAGGGAGGCGGCGGTGATGGCAACGGCAGGACTGATCGAAAAGGTCAAACAAAACCTCATGCTTGAACATGCGGCGGACGATGCGCTCCTGAGCAGCTACATCACCGCCGCCGTATCATACGCGGAGAGCTATCAGCACCTGGATGCGGGATACTATGCCGTGCATCTTATGCCCGCGACCACCGAACAGGCGGTCACCATGCTGGCCTCCCACTTCTACGAGAGTAGGGACGGCTCAACGGGCGGCTTCTTCGCAGACAACGTGCAGGCGGCGCGGCAGGTCTGGGACACGGTCAACCTGCTGCTCCGTCTCGACCGGAACTGGAAGGTGTAAAAAATGGGATTCGGAAAGATGAAAAGCTTTGCCGAGATCCGGGAGCAGCGGACGATCCAAAACAGCGAAGGCTTCTCCGCGAAGGTGGACGTCACCGTCGCGTCCGTCCGCTGCTATCGGGAAGGCAGGCACGGTTCGGAGCGGTGGGCAAATCTCGCCGCGTTCTCGGAAGCGACGGATCTGTTCCGTTTCCGCGTGATCCCCGGCGTAACGGTCACTACGGATCACTACCTCGTCTGTGACGGTGAGCGTTTTGATATCACGTCCGTGGAGAATGTCAAGGGGCGCGGCATGTATCTGGAAGTGCTGGCGAAGAAGGCGGTGGCGTCTCATGGCTAGATGCAGCATCCAACTGCCGGACAAGTTCCTGGACAAGCTCCGCTATACGACGGAGCATGAACCGGAGATCGCGGAAAAGGCGTTGAACGCGGGCGGCGAGATCGTTTTGGCAAAAGTGCAGGACAATCTCGCCGCTTCCCTCGGCAGAGGTCTGAAGCGCAAATCCCGCTCCACCGGGCAGCTCGCCGCGCAGATCGGTCTGAGCAAAGTCCGTGTGGACAGGGACGGCAACCATAACATCAAGATCGGCTTCGATGAAGCCCGCGACGACGGGAAAAGCAACGCCATGCTGGCGAACATCCTGGAATACGGAAAGCACGGCCAGCCGCCGAAGCCGTTCCTGCAGCCTGCGAAGCGGTCTTCCAGGGCCGCGGCGATCCAGGCGATGCAGGAAGTATTTGAGCGGGAGGTCGGCAGCTTATGAGCATCCTTTCGGATCTGAAAACGGTACTGACTCCGCTGGGCTACCCGCTGGAAACGGCCGTCTTTTCTGATAAAGCGCCGGATCGGTACATCGTGATCGTGCCGCTTTCGGATACCTTTGACGTCCACGCGGACAACCGGCCGGAGATCGACGTACAGGAAGCGCGGCTGTCGATCTTTTCCAAAGGCAGCTACACCGCAATGAAGAACGCGATCGTCCGCGCGCTTCTGAACGCGGATCTCACGATCACAGGGCGGCAGTTTATCGGTTATGAAACCGAAACAGGTTACTACCACTACAACGTGGATATAGCAAATTACTACGAAACGGAGGAAACGTAAATGGCAACAATCGGTCTGGACAAACTCTACTACGCGCCGATCACGGAGGCGACGGAGGAAAGCACCGGCGTCCATATCGGCGACGAAAGCTACGGCACGCCCGTACAGCTTGCGAAGGCGATCTCCGCGGAGCTGTCGGTTGAACTGTCCGAAGCGACCCTCTATGCCGACGACGGCGCATCGGAGGTCGTCAAGGAGTTCAAGCAGGGCACGCTCTCGCTGAATGTAGACGATATCGGAGCTTCCGCCGCGGCGGCGCTGACCGGCGTGAAGGTCGACGACAACGGCGTCGTCATTTCCGCCAGTGAAAACGGCGGCAAGCCGGTGGCGATCGGCTTCCGCGCGAAGAAGTCGAACGGAAAGTACAAGTACTTCTGGCTGTACAAAGTGAGATTCGGTGTCCCGGCGACGAACCTTGCCACCAAGGGCGACAGCATCACCTTCTCCACGCCGACCATCGAAGGCACCGTCATCCGCCGGAACAAGCTCGACGCGAACGGCGAGCATCCCTGGAAGGCGGAAGTCACCGAGGGCGACAGCGGCGTGGCGGCCGCGACGATCACGGGCTGGTACAGCGCGGTCTATGAGCCGACGTTCGCCATCCCGCAGCATTAAGAGGTGAAGCGGTATGGATATGGATCGCGGCGCGGTCATCCGCATCGGTGACCGGGAATACAATCTCCTGCTGACGACCCGGGCGACGAAAGAGATCGCCGGTCGGTACGGCGGGCTGGAGAATCTCGGGGACAGAATCCTCAAGGCGGAGAACTTCGAGCAGGCGCTCAGCGAGATCGTCTGGCTGATCGCCCTTCTGGCAAATCAGGAAGTGATGATCCACAACCTGAAGCACCCGGAGGATAAGAAGGAACTGCTGACAGAGGAAGAGATCGAACTGCTGACGAACCCGGGCGATCTGACCGACTACCGGGACGCGATCATGCAGGCTATGACCAACGGCACAAAACGGAACGTGGAAAGCGAGCCCGACACAAAAAACACGGAGGCCGGATAAGCGACGAAGAGTTGTTTACCCGGCTTCTCTATTACGGCATAGCTCATCTCCATCTGACCCCTGATGAGGTGGACTTTATGCCGTTCGGTCTTCTGCTGGATCTGTGGGAATGCCACAAGCAGTACAACGGACTGGCAAAACCGAAGCGGGAGTATTTCATTGACGACGTCATCCCGGACGGGATCTAGGAGGTGGGCATATGGCGGATAAATTCGGACTGAAGCTCGGCATAGAAGGCGAAAAGGAATTCAAGCGGGCGCTGTCCGACATCAACGCGTCCTTTAAGGTGCTCGGCTCCGAAATGAAGCTGGTCGAGTCGCAGTTCGGCAAGAACAACTCCTCCGTGGAGTCGCTGACCGCGCGGAACCAGGTGCTCGGCAAAGAGATCGAAGCCCAGAAAAGCAAGATCGAAACGCTGCGCTCGGCGCTGGGCAACGCCGCAGAGTCTTTCGGCGAGAATGACCGGCGCACCCAGAACTGGCAGATCCAGCTGAACAACGCTGAAGCCGCGCTCAATGATATGGAGCGGGAGCTCGACGAAAACAAAAAGGCGCTGGATCAGGCGGACAAGGGCATGGACGACGCGGCGAAAGACGCGGGCAAGCTCGGCGAGAAGGTGGACAAATCCGGTGACTCCGCGGAGGAAGCTGCCGACAAGTTCAGCGGCTTCAAGTCCGCACTCGCCGGAGTCGGCGCTGCGATGGGCGCGGTCGTCGCTGCAGCGGGCGCTGCCGCCGTGTCCCTCGGCAAAGAGGTCATCGCGGCATATGCGGACTACGAGCAGCTGGTCGGCGGTCTCGACACGCTGTTCAAGGACTCGTCCCAGGAAATGCAGCGCTACGCGGCGAACGCCTACAAGACGGCCGGTATGTCGGCGAACGACTACATGGAGACCGTCACCGGCTTCTCCGCAAGCCTGATCTCCTCCCTCGGCGGCGATACGGAAAAAGCGGCGAAGATCGCGGACATGGCGATCATCGACATGTCGGATAACGCCAACAAAATGGGCTCCGACATCGAAAGCATCCGGAACGCCTACCAGGGCTTCGCAAAAGGCCAGTTCAACATGCTGGACAACCTGAAGCTCGGCTACGGCGGCACCAAGACAGAGATGGAGCGCCTGCTCAAAGACGCGGAGGCGATCTCGGGCATCCATTACGATCTGGATTCCTACGCCGATGTCGTTTCCGCGATCCACGTCATCCAGGAAGAGATGGACATCGCCGGTACCACGGCGAAGGAAGCGGACGCGACGATCTCCGGATCTATCAGTTCGCTGCAGGCGGCGTGGCAGAACCTCATCGTCGGTTTCGGCGACGCGAACGCGGATATGGCGACGCTCTGTGAGAATGTGGCCGAAGCGTTCCGGACTGTGGTGGCGAACATCACGCCCGTCGTGGAGAACATCGTGAAGGCGCTGCCGGAGGCAGTCGGTACGCTCATGGAGGCGTTCACGGATCTGCTTCCGCTGCTCCTTTCCACCGTGGCGGACCTGTTCACGGAGGTGCTCTCCACGCTGGTCGGGATGCTTCCGCAGCTGATCCCCGTCGTGGTGGAGGCGATCCTCACCATCGTGAACGCCCTGATCGAAAACCTGCCGCTGATCATCGCGGGCGCGATCCAGCTCGTCAACGCCCTGCTGCAGGGCATCGGGCAGGCGCTGCCGACTCTGGTGCCCGCCATCGTGCAAGCAGTCGTGACCATCGCGCAGACGCTGATTGACAACCTCCCGACGATCCTCGACGCGGCGCTGCAGATCGTCACCGGTCTGGCGCAGGGCATCCTTGACGCTCTGCCTGTCCTGATCGAAGCGCTGCCTGCCATCATCACCGGCATCGTGGATTTCGTGCTCGGCGCGATCCCGCAGATCATCGACGCGGGCATCCAGCTGCTGACTTCGCTGGTTGGCGCGCTGCCGGACATCATTACGGCGATTGTGGAGGCGATCCCCCAGATCATCGACGGTGTGATAGGTGCCGTCCTTGACGCGATCCCGCTGATCATTCAGGCGGGCATCGACCTGCTGGTCGCTCTCATTCAGGCGCTGCCGGAGATCATCACGACCATCATCACCGCGATCCCGCAGATCATTTCCGGGATCGTCAACGCGCTCATCGGGAATATCGACAAGATCATCGCGGCAGGCGTTCAGCTTCTGGTCGCGCTGGTGGAGAATCTGCCGGTGATCATCGTCGAACTGGTCAAGGCGATCCCGAAGATCAT
>JAEEGL015276052.1_pt1 | contig 10107 bp, 13 predicted proteins | sample 9134231 | NCBI WGS metagenome assembly JAEEGL01 (sample SAMN16246548, study PRJNA631951) | gut metagenome | biome: gut microbiome; feature: rumen; material: fiber-attached | host: Bos | place: Iran: Karaj | collected 2018-10 | reverse complement strand
GTGCTAATCGTACTAATGTAGAATTGAAATGACAATAAAAAGTGAATGCAGCACATTATTTTGAGTGCTAATCGTACTAATGTAGAATTGAAATTTAGAATGTCACGAACCTTCGGCAAAAATGTCGTGAGTGCTAATCGTACTAATGTAGAATTGAAATACAGTTGATAGAGGAAAGAGTCCATGCACTCCTTGTGCTAATCGTACTAATGTAGAATTGAAATGTTCCTGAGCCGCGGCGAGGCGGAGGACATCGTGAGTGCTAATCGTACTAATGTAGAATTGAACAACATGTCATTAGTAGAGAACAGTTGTCGAGAGAAATCGAGGACTCTTTTGGAATAGAACGATTCTATTCTAAAAAACCTCTACCTCCAATATGCCGCCATAGGGAACGGAATGGGCGAAGGCATCGGACTCGCCGAACAGTCCGGCATAGATGCCGGCACTCACGATGACGCCGCCATGGGTGAAGATGGCGACATGACGGAAGGGTTGCTGGCGCAGTTCGTCGAGGAATGCCGAGACGCGGGCATGGAGCATGGGGAAACTCTCGCCGCCGGTGGCAGGCAGGTGCATGTAGTCGGCATACCACCGTTGCAGGGCGGGGTCGGTAATCTCATCATAGCGCTGCATCTCCCATTCGCCCATGTTCATCTCTTTCAGGCGGTCGTCGACGACAGGGTTGGGGAAGCCACAGAAAGCAGCCAACTTCCGCGCACGAGAGAGCGGCGAGCAATACACCCTATCGAATACCTTACCTTCAAGGAGCGACAGGGTATGCGCTGCCTCCTCCTCGAAGGTGTCTGCTACCGCCACGTCGCTCCATCCATAGCACGTGCCTTTTGGCACGTCGACGCTGGTATGGCGAATGAGGGTTAAATGCATATTGAAGATTGAAAATTGAAGATTGAAGATTGAAGATTGAAAATTCTGCTACTCTGCCTTGGACTGTCTGGTTAGGCAGACAGTGAGGCGCTGAAGACAATAGCGCAGACCACAAGATAGACACTCAGTTCTACGAGGAGGAACATCGCGCCGCAGCAGTCGCCGGTGTAGCCCCTCAACTTATTCCAGATTTTCAGGTAAAGGAAGTACATCACCAGACACGGCACGAATACCACGAGGTGCCACTTGGCAGTGAGCACATCGGAGAAGAATAGCAACGGGAGGATAGGCAGCAGTCCCTGGAATGCCAGGCCGATGCTCCCTGCCACGTTCACTTTGCGGTATACCACCCTGTTCTTTGCCTCTGCCTCGGTACGTGCGTAGGGCATCATCTGCACCACCTGACCCGCAAGCATCTTCGAGAAAGGGTCGGCTGCCAGTACGGTGAGGGCTGCCGTGGTGGGTGGAAGGTTGGACAGGGCGAGGAAGAGCAGGAGAAAATACAGCACCAAGCCCAGCACACCGTAGGTGCCGATGTGCGAGTCTTTCATGATGCGGAGGATGCTGTCGCGGTCGTTGCCGCCACCAAACCCGTCGCAGAAATCGGCGAGGCCGTCTTCGTGCAACGCTCCGGTCATCAGCACCCTTGCGAGGATGGCGAGAGCCACCACGAGGGGGTAGGGGAAGAGGGCGGGTGCGAAATAGAGGATGGCAGCCATCACACCGCCGGTGAGCCAGCCTGTGAGGGGCCAGAACTCCACCACAGCCCGGTAACTCTCTTTCGGGGGTTGGTAGACTCTCCAGAACGGCAGGCGGGTGAAGAATATCAGCGCTGCCCACAGGTTCTGGTACCACTTAGAGGTATTTCGTGAAATTCGCATGATGTTTAGGGTGGGTTCTATTCATTCCCACAATTAAGTTAAACAATGATGGGGCATTACTCTATTCGGCTGCTTTTCGCTTTTATGCGTGTCATCTTGTCAAGTCGCATCTGTCGTATAGCCCGCTATACTCCCTCTTTGACTTACAATCTGACACTGCCTAAAAGACAAAAATCAGCGCGAGCGAATGAATAGAACCCACCTTAGAAGTATTTCGTGATATGCGCATTATTGAAGTTGTTCATTTCGTTGACCATTCTCACGGCACTCTCGATGATGGGGAAGGCGCAGAGGGCACCTGTGCCCTCGCCCAGGCGCAGGCCCAGTTGCAGGAGCGGACGGGCATCCATCAGGTCGAGCATCCGGCGGTGTCCGCTCTCGTCGCCGCAATGTCCGAAGATGGCATAGTGGAGCACGTCAGGATAGAGACGTGAGGCAGTGAGCATACATGCCGTCATGATGAAGCCGTCGACCATCACCGCCATGCCGAGTTCCGCTGCCCGCAGCATCGCCCCGATGGCACCCACCATCTCGAAACCGCCGAAGTAGCGTGTGATGAGGCGGGCGGAAGAAGGCGCGTTCGGGTTGTTGGCGGCTTCGGGATGCGCTTGGGTGAAATGCCGGAGCGCCTCACCCAAAACATCGTGCTTGTGGCGCAGTCCGCTGTCGTTGAGTCCCGCTCCCACGCCGATGCACTCGTCGAGGGGGATGTTGCCGAAGAGACTCATCCAGATGCTCGACGGCGAGGTGTTGGCGATGCCCATCTCGCCGATGCAGAGGATGTTGCAGCCCTCTGCCCGGCAGTCGTCCGCCAACTGGGCGCCGATGTCGATGGTCTGCCAGTATTGTGCTTCGGTCATGGCAGCCTGGTGGAGAAAGTTGGCGGTGCCACATGCCACCTTGCGGTGGAGGATGCCGGGCACAGCAGAGAGGTCGTGGTCTACTCCGATGTCGACGATGCGCAGGTGGAACCCGTGTTGGCGGCAGAACATATTCACTCCGCCGCCACCCTTGGTGAAGTTTACCATCTGCTGCCAGGTCACCTCACGCGGCGACACGCTCACCCCTTCGTGCTCTATGCCATGGTCGCCGCCGAAGAGCAGGTGACAAGGGTGGGAGAGGGTAGGAGAGGTCGTCTGCTGGATGAGGCAGAGTTGGGTGGCAAGGGTCTCCAGACGGCCCAGCGACCCCTTGGGTTTGTTCAGGTTGTCGATCTTCTGCGTGATGGCAGGCAGCAACTGTTGGTCGGGTTGCTGTATATGGAATGTTCTCATAGTCGGGATTTGATGTTGACGGGTATGCCGCTCACCATCAGCACCACGGTGTCGGCACGCGAGGCGATGTATTGGTTCATCCACCCCTGCAGGTCGGTGAAACGCCGTTGGAGGGCGTTGTCGCTCACCCCGCCAGAGCCTATCTCGTTGGTGACGAAGATGAACGTGGCATCCTGTGAAGTGAAACGGTCGAATTCCTCTTTCGCCTCGGCAAGCAGTTCGTCGGTGCTCACCTCCTTCTCTCGTGAGGCAAAGAAGAAATTGGTGAGCCAGAGCGTGACGCAGTCGATGAGTACCACCCTGCCGCTGACGTCGTGGCGGCTCAGGTAGCGCTCCTCCTCGATATTGGTCCAGCATGGTCCTCGCCTGCTGCGGTGGCGCTCTACGCGCTGCCGGAACTCCTCGTCCCACACCTTCGCCGTGGCGATGTAGATGGGATGTTCGCTCAGCAGAAGTGCCATTTCCTCGGCATGGTTGCTCTTGCCCGAGCGCTGACCGCCAGTTATCAGAATAATTCTCGTCATTTTGCGAAAGTACTTTTGACGAAGGTCAAAGGTACGATGATGTGAGCGAAAAGCAAAACAAAAGACGTTTTTTTTGTTGATTTCATGCAAAAACAATTCCCACATCAATATTTTTAGCGCATAAAGTTTGTTTTAATCAAGTTTTTTTCCTTAATTTGCACCAACTAACCATTCAATCGACGGCACGTGATGGTCAGCAACATGGCCAGCGGCCTTACATGTATAACCTATTCGTGGGATTTCCGCCCCACCATAACAACAAATCATACGATGAAAAGAATTTTTTTGTTTTTTGCCGCCGCTCTCATGGCAGTCACCATATCGGCACAGACCGTGGAAGAGAGCAAGAATTATGATAACTTTTATGTGGGCATCAACGGTGGTGTGGCTGTAAAGACCACAGGAGTGAAATGGTGCAATAACCTCGACCCCACTGTTGGACTGCGTATCGGCAGGTGGTTCACACCGGTCTTCGGCCTTGCTGTCGACGGTACAGCATACTTGTCGAACAAGCCCTACGTTTCTACCGGTACGATCGTCCGTGCCACCAATGTATCGTTGTTGGGAACATTGAACTTCACCAACTGGTTTGGCGGATACAAGGGCCAGCCCCGTTGCTTCGAGGTCGTAGGCTTCTACGGACTGGGATGGGGGCACCTGTTCTGCTCCGACCACGACATGTATGAGCCAACCAACAAGATGACCTCGAAGGCAGGTATCGACCTCACCTTCAATTTCGGCAGCAGCAAGCAGTGGCAGTTCATCATCGAACCGTCGTTCACCTGGGCCTTCCTGGCTACCTGCAACCAGCCGGGCATCCAGCCTGCCTACAAGGCAACTTACGACAGTCAGCAACCCCAGTATAATGTCAACAACTCCGCATTCCAGGTGAGTGCCGGTTTCACGTATAAGTTTGGCAACTCCAATGGCACGCACAACTTCAAGATTGTGGGTCCCGACAATGCAGAGATTGACCGCCTGAACGGCATCATCAACAGTCTGCGCGCCGAACTGGCACAGAAGCCCAAAGAAGTGGTGAGGGAAGTGGTGAAAGAAGTGGTGAAGGAAGTGCCCGTGGCAGGCAGGGAAGTGAAGGTGGAGAACCTCGTCTTCGTGACCTTCGCACAGGGCAAGTCGGTGCTCACCGCAGAGGCCCAGACCGCGCTCAACAGCGTGAAGGCCGGTTCGCACGTACAGATAGTGGGAACAGCCTCGCCAGAGGGTGACCCCGAACTCAACCAGCGCTTGTCGCAAGCCCGTGCCGATGCCGTGGCCGACTACCTCCGCGACCGTGGTGTCGTCGTCGACGAGGCTGTGGGCAAGGGCGTGCAGGGCACGACATCCAACCGTCTTGCCATCGTGTATGTGAAGTAACGCCATGCCGCGATTAGGCAATAACGAATTATCCCCTGAAGGCAAAACCTTCAGGGGATAATTCGTTTGTTCCCTATTGTAAATATCTATGACAATATCTAAATTACTCAAATCAGGTGATTTTCAACCAGTTAACTGATTTTACAAAATTCGTGAGAAGGCGGATTCTAAAGATAACATGAATGAAAAATAATAGTGCTAATATTTTGATAGATGGAATAATATCCGTAATTTTGCAAAAATTTCGGTGCGAATAAATGTTAATTACCCATATTTATGACCATATCTCAAATAGTTGAAAAGAAGTATAAGAGTATGAAGCAAAAGTCATTGATCTTTGCTTCCGACTTCCCACAATACAATCAAGATTACATTGGTGATATCCTATCTATCTATGTGAGGGAAGGCAAACTTGTACGTTTGGCTAACGGTGTCTATCTGAAGACTAAAGATACCATATTCGGCCCAGTTTATCCTAGCCCCACAGAGATTGCTGAAGCGATAGCCAGGAGAGATCATGCACAAGTGCTTATGTCTGGTCTCGCTGCAGAGAACTACTTTGGGCTCTCTACACAGATTCCTATGAAAATAGTTTTTCTTACGAGTGGTTCTGCAAGAAAACTCAACATAGGTAATACCACCATTGAGTTTAAAAGGGGGGTCCCGAAGAACTTTGATTTCAAGGACAAGACAATGGCTACCCTATGCTTAGCGTTGAAAAGTATTGGCAACAACCATGTGACAGATGCTCAAAAGGAAACATTAAGGAACTTTCTGAACAACTACACCAAGGATCATGACATCAAACATGACTTGACACTCATGCCTCAATGGATTCAGAAATTATTGAATGAACTAATAAAGAAAGAGTAATCATGACAAACTGGAGAGAACTGACCAAAGACGAACAAGTTGCCGCTTTGCAAAATGTAGCAGGCAGGAAAATGATACCGCCACAGGCAGTTGAGAAGGATTTGTGGGTAACAACCATTTTGCAAATCGTCTTCTCGCTTCCTTTTGCCGACTACATGGTTTTCAAGGGAGGCACATCTTTGAATAAGGTATACGGTATAATAGACAGGTTCTCAGAGGATATCGACCTTGCCATTGATCGCACCTATTTTGGGTTGGAGGGTGATTTGACAAAGAAGGAGTTGAAGAAACTGAGAAAACAGTCTTCCATTTTTGTACGTGATTTATTTCTAAGTAATTTGCAAGAGGCTTTGGGCCATTACAATCTTCATGAACTGTCAGTCGAAGCCCAACCGGACGGTGAAGGTGATGCCACGTACCCTGAACCAAGACAAATTTTCATTGAGTACCCCAGCCTGTTCCGCGAGTCACTTGACTACATTAGACCAAGAGTGATGTTGGAAATCGGCGCCCGTTCTTTGATTGAGCCTACCACTCTCAAAAATGTAAAAAGTCTTATTGAAATGTCTTTCCCTGATGTTTGTACATCCTTTGTTGAACCACAGATTCCTACTGCAGTCATTGAGAAGACATTCTTGGAAAAGGTGTTCTTGCTTCATGAACTATTCACCACCAATGCTGGGTGGCGTGCTAATAGAAAATCTCGCCATATGTATGATTTGGAAAAGATGATGGATGAGCCATTTGCCGAGCCTACCATACACAATGACTCACTATGGGAGTCAATTAGCCATCACCGCCAAGTTTTTACAAGCATGAGAGATGTGGATTATTCGCCCGATATAAGAAAGCGCATTGTGCTTGTACCTCCATCAGATTATATGAAAGAGTGGAAGGATGACTATGAAGCCATGCGTGGAACAATGGTGTTCGGCTCCTCCTTGTCGTTTGATGAACTCATAAATAGGTTGCATCAACTTGAAGAACGGTTCCATCAACAAGAAGTTTAAGAGTTTTTACGTTGACTACGTCGACCATTGGTTCTCGCCGTAGGCGACTAAACAAACAGGCTAAAATAATCTTCGATTTATTTTGCTTTCCTCTCGGCTTTCACTAATTTTGACCTTCGGTCGAAGGTACTCACGCTCGGGAAAGAAAATAAAAATGTGATTTTTATTTTGCTTTCCCCTCGCTTAATCGTACCTCTGACTTCGTCGAAAGTACTTACGCTCGGAAATAGAAACAAAAAAATGCTTTTTTGTTTCGTATTCCCCTCGCTTAATCGTACCTTTGCAGCAAGAAAGTAAGGCGACATGGAAATAGATACAACGACCAATTCAGAAAGCATGGTGCTCCGCACCGAAGGACTGGTGAAACGCTACGGTAAGCGTACGGTGGTCAACGACGTGTCGATTAACGTCAGACAAGGCGAGATAGTGGGACTCCTCGGACCCAACGGGGCGGGGAAGACCACGTCGTTCTACATGACCACGGGACTTATCGTTCCCAATGCCGGGCACATCTTCCTCAACAACCAGGACATCACCGGATTCCCTGTCTACAAACGGGCAAGGGCGGGTATCGGATACCTGCCCCAGGAGGCGAGCGTGTTCAGGAAGATGAGCGTGGAAGACAATATCAGGTCAGTGCTTGAGATGACCAAACTCAGTCGGAAGGAGCAGACGAAGAAACTCGAGAGTCTCATCAGCGAGTTCCGTCTGGGGAAAGTACGCAAGAACAAGGGCGACCAACTCTCGGGCGGTGAGCGCCGACGCACCGAGATAGCGCGTTGCCTGGCCATCGACCCCAAGTTTATCATGCTCGACGAGCCTTTTGCCGGTGTCGACCCTATTGCCGTGGAAGATATCCAGCATATCGTATGGCAACTGAAATACCGCAACATCGGCATCCTCATCACCGACCACAACGTGCAGGAAACCCTCACCATCACCGACAGGGCCTACCTGCTCTTCGAAGGCCGTATCCTCTTCCAGGGAAAACCGGAGGAACTGGCAGAGAATAAGATTGTGCGTGAGAAATACCTCAGCAACAGTTTCGTGCTCAGAAAAAAAGACTTCCAGACCATCGATGAGGAGCACAAAGCCCGCGAGCAGGCAGAAAGCAATTTGGTTTGAGGTTTAAGATTTGAGATTTAAGGTTTATCATGCTTCGCTTGATTGTCGGCGGTGCCTCGGCATTCTTCATTTGCGACGCCATTGCATGTTAATATCATCAATAGTCATACAAAAAGCAACCGCATCACCAACGCCTTGGTGATGCGGTTTACTTTACCTAACCTAAATCATTTATCAACCTAATAATCAAAACCTAATATAAAATCTATCTGTATTTCACTAAACTTAAATAACTTTCTTGTCTTTACACTTGCAAAATTAAGGCCTGGGCACCGGCTACACAAGTTTTTCCTGAAAAACCCGCGAACTTACATCCGACACTGAGCCTCTTTATAGACAAAGAGACAAAAGGGATGGAAAAACTGTCTGAAAGGAGTGAAAAAAAAGTGTTTTTTTGTAGAATGATGGTTTGTTGACAGTCTCCATTTACTTGTTAAACTCTTGAGGTTTTTCTATTGAGTACCGAATTGGGCAGCACGCAGTAGAGACGTGAAGAATCCCGTCTCTACAGGTTTAACACCATGAGGGATTTCTGAGTTTTTCGTATCTGCCCAACTTTGTGAAATGAGACGATTATCTGTTGAGCGAGATATAGTTGAAATGCTTTCTCCGTTTTAAATAATCCAGATGACGCTCATGATGATAGGCCTCACGCTCAAATCTGATATGGTAATATGCTTTTGTCCAGTTTTTATATTTCAGATAAAGTATAAACCACTCTATACCATACCATATAAAGAAGGGCAGATACAGCAATTCTTTCTGTTGGGCCGAATGAATGAGTTCGTGGTTGAGTTCTACCTTGTCAAGGTCTCTTAGCGTAAAGATGAATCCAAAGAGATTTATCGCCAAATAGTTTCCTCCAAAAGGATGTCTTTTGATTTTGATGATGTTGCTCCATCTTCTTTTGTTGCTGCCCATATTTTTTCGTCTTTTTTTGTATGTTCTGGTTCTTGTAAAAAGTATATTTTTTACATGACAAAATTACCATATATTCTTTAATGAAAAAAGCAAAAGAGCCCCCGTTGTACGAAATCCCCTTTTTCTTGTATGAGTGGAGTGGCAGAAAGCAAAAACCCCAGAAGTCATAAAGAACTTCTGGGGTTCGTTTTGTTTTAGGTCCCCTCACTTTTGCTTTGTGGTAGGGGCGGCGTTTATATTACCAGTATTTCTGGGTCATCTTGTTGTAGATAATCTTGCTCGGGAACACCTCCACGGTCTTCTTGCTGGTGCTGGTCAGGTCGTCGAACCATCCTGAGACGGTGGAACTCCAGGGGTTCATGAGTTGTTCGCCGGTGAATTGGTGGAAGCCGGTAAATGAGAGGCCCAAGCCGTCGCAGTCGCAGATGGTACGACCGGCCTTGTTCTTCACCCTGACGATGATTTTCGACAGGACGCCCACTTCGTACTGGGCATTTTTATCGAGGTTAAGATTTTCTTTCCTTGTGGGTTTCACCTTGAGAACGAAATTTTTCGGGCAGTCGGCAGGAGTCAGGTTGCACTTCCAGGTCCACTCGTTGTCGGTCATCGTCATCGAATGCTCTTGGCCTTCCTTGTCGGTGTAAGTCACCACCACATCGTCGACTGCGAGTTCCTGACTGGCGAGGCTTACCTTGTAGATGATTTCGGCAGAAGCCAGTTCCCTGTTGTCACCATTGTCTTGTTTCACTTCGAAGTCGTTGTCGTCTTTGTCACACGAAGCAAAACTTCCACATACGATCAGTCCACAGCAGATGGCGAGCACGCCCTTGAAAAATTTGTTGTTTGTTTTCATTTTTTTGTTTGATTTTTATTGTTATTATTTTTTTTGTTATTTTTCTTTTTTCCCGTGTCATCGTTTCCGAGACCGGTGGGTTTGTTTCTTTTTCCGATGCAAAATTATCGCGGCTTTTTCACTCCGCAATAGTTTTTCCTGAATTTTGTCTGAAAACGATAGGACAGACAGCCTTCTTTCGGACAATTGTACGAAATACACTTAAAAATTGTCCGAAAGGAAGGGAAAAGATTAAAAATTAAAGACTAAAGTTTCGCAAGTGTTTTGACACCTGCATAATTTAACATAAAAAAGGAATAAAAAAAGCTTCGAAGTTTGCTCAACTCATTGGAAATGAGTAACTTTACAATCGCCAAACCGTAAAGTTCAAACTTAGAAGCCGTG
>JAEEGL014056568.1_pt1 | contig 10107 bp, 6 predicted proteins | sample 9134231 | NCBI WGS metagenome assembly JAEEGL01 (sample SAMN16246548, study PRJNA631951) | gut metagenome | biome: gut microbiome; feature: rumen; material: fiber-attached | host: Bos | place: Iran: Karaj | collected 2018-10 | reverse complement strand
CGGCGGGTATAGCTATGCATGTGCTTGCGGACACATGGGCTCACAGTAATTTTGCGGGAACGCCTTCACTTGTTATAAACAATACCACCGATGATTTTGCCGAGATCGTTTCAAACGATGGGACGGAAAGTGAGAGAAAGATAAAGTTCAGGCACAGTCCCGGGACTCCCGACGATATTGAAAACAATATATATACGAACAGTCTGTATCAGGGATCCGAGAATGCGATCATGAACTTAGGGCACGGAAGGGCCGGACATCTGCCGGATTATTCTTTTGTAAAGTTTAAGTACCTTCCGGCGTGGAATGAATACCGCTATTTGATCAAGGATAATCCTTTGGATTATATGAAGGCATTCGGCCAGATGATATATGCAATGAAATATCTGAGGGGAGAGGAAGCGGAATTTGAAACGGGAAGATATGCCGATGATGTCATAGCACCATATAAGGAGAGGATTGATGCGATAATCCGCAAGAGACAGCTCATAGCCTCAGATGATTGGAGGGATTTTGGAGGGGAACTGTCGGGAACAGCCCCTGAAGAATTTGACGAAACAAGGTATCAGGGAGAATACTGCAGCACATCCGATAAAGAGGCTACATTTCTTGGGCACTTTATAAACGCAGCTATAATGCATAAGGGAATGGTGTGTGACCATATATATAATTCGGGAAACCCGCTTGCAGGTTTTGTATGGAAGAGGATCGTTAAGAAGATATGACAAAGATACAGAGACTAAAGGAGATATTTACGGGACTTCTGATGCTGCTTGGAGCCCTCATAATATTGACAGAGCCGTCTGACGGTTATCTGTTCATCATTTTTGTCCTTTCTGTCATACTTACGGTAATGGGTATAAGAAAGCTGTTTCATTACTTTACAATGGCAAGGTTTATGGTGGATGGAAAGACGTCGCTGTACAAGGGCGTGATGATGCTGGATTTTGGCATCCTTACCGGTACACTGACCGATGTGCCGAGATTTTATGTCCTCATCTATCTTATATGCATACATGCATTTGCGGGTATCATAGACATATTAAGAGCAAGAGAGGCAAAAGCCTACGGCATAGGTTTATGGAAATATAAGACAGTTCAAGGAGTTATACAGCTGCTGATAGCGGCGGTATGCATCATAAATGTGAACAATCCAAGGATCGCAGTTTTTTTCTTTGGAACAGGTCTTATTTATTCTGCGCTTTTAAGGATAGTGTACGCTTTTAGAAGGACAGGATTTGTTTATATACAATGAGGGATCATTGCATTTTTGACATAAAGATGGAGAAAGCTTATGGATACAGGCAGAAAGGATCCGCTTGAGTGGGAGGAGATAGAGACCGAGCACATAGTGAGGGATGAGTGGATCGATATAAGAAGATCAAAGTTCAGGTTCCCGGACGGAAGCGAGTTTGAACCGTTTTACAGTTACAGTCGGAGGGATTATGTGGTGATAGTCGCCTCCGACACAAACGGGGACTATCTGTGTGTAAGACAGTACAGACAGGGGATAAGGGAAGTTACAACGGAATTTCCTGCAGGCGGCATTGAGAGGAAGGACGGCAGGGAGTACGGCAACAGGGAAACGGCCGAGGATGCTTTGGAAGCCGCAAAGCGTGAACTGCTGGAGGAAACGGGATATGAATCGGACGAATGGACACATCTTCTTACCGTTCCGTCAAATGCGACCATAGCGGATAATTACGCATATCTGTTTGCGGCAAAGAACTGCCGTAAGGTAGCGGGGCAGGATCTGGATGATACGGAGTTTCTAAACGTGACGAAACATACGGGGCAGGAGATCGAGGATATGATAGGAGAAGGAAGGTTCCAGCAGGCCGTACACATTTTGGGGTGGCTGTTATCACAGAGGATAAAATGAATAAGAAGAACAGAGCATTGGGGATATATGTACATATCCCCTTTTGTGTTAAAAAATGTGATTATTGTGACTTCCTGTCGATGTCTGCGGGCGAATCCGAGAAAGCGGATTACGTCCATGCTCTTATAAAAGAGATCGAAGGATGCAGAGAGAAGTATAAGTGCGCCGACACGGAGTATATGGTTGAGACCGTGTATATCGGGGGCGGGACACCGAGCTGTATCGACGCGGCCCATATAGAGAGGATACTTGGATGCATAGACAAGGAATTCGTACATGCGGATAGAGAAAAGGCGGAGATATCCATAGAAGTAAATCCGGGAACGGTAACGGACGGCATGCTTAAGACATACAGGGAGCTTGGGATCAACCGTTTGAGTATAGGATTACAGTCCGCAAACGAGAATGAGCTGAGGGAATTGGGGCGGATCCACAGCCTTGATGATTTCCTTAGGACATATAATGCCGCGAGGGAGGCCGGTTTTTCAAACATAAATGTAGACATTATGACGGCGATCCCCGGACAGACAGATAAGTCCCTGAGCCATACTATCGGTCTGGTCACGGATCTTGTACCGGAACATATTTCGGCATACAGCCTGATCATAGAGGAGGGGACTCCCTTTTATGAGCGATACGGGACAGAGAAGGGAAGGCCGTTTGACGAGGATAAGGAGCGGGCCCTGTATCATATGACGGTCGGACGCTTAAGAGAATGCGGTGATGAAAGATATGAAATATCCAATTTTGCAAGGAGAGGTTTTTGGAGCAGACACAACACGGCATACTGGACGCGGAGGGATTATTTCGGATTCGGTCTTGGTGCTTCATCACTTATAGGGAATGTCAGATACAGGAATACACGGGATTTTAAAAGTTATGTAAACCAACCGGCCGCTTCGGATATTTTTGATGAAAACATAATCCTGAGCAGGGATGACTGTATGGATGAATTCATGTTTTTGGGACTGAGGATGAGCAGAGGTGTCTTAGAGGCGGATTTTGAGCGTGAATTCGGGATAAAGCCGGAAGCTGTATATGGCCGGGAGATAGAGAAGTTCAAAAATGAAGGACTGTTGAGAGAAGAAGGGGGGTATCTCAGTCTGACGGACAGAGGGACAGATTACGGGAACTATGTGTTTGCCGGTTTTTTGCGATGATATGTCGATTGTTCAGAAAATCAAGAAAACTAATTGATATTGTCCTAAAAGGTTGTTGCAGAACGGATATTTGTGTATAATTATTCTGTATATTCATTGCCATTATGCATGATGAATTCAGTGTAAAGCAGACTACGAGATAACCGTCATAAGGAATACACCGCAAGCGGTACCCCTTATGACATATGATGGGGTATTCCAATGAATAAGAACAAAGAGGATCTGTTCCGTAATGTGATCGATCTTAATGATATCATAGCCTTCGAGTATGACCAAAGGAAGGATGAGATCAGGTTTTCAGATAATATAGACAGATATATTCCTGCCCTGCATACAATATCCGGTTTCACAGAGAACCTGACGGGCAGGGGAAAGATACATGTTGATGATGCGAAGAAAGCGATATCCTTCTTCACTTTGCGTCCCGAGGATGGCAAGGTGAAGATGGAATATGTTCGCTTTCTTGATTTTTCCGGAGAATTTTTCTGGTATCAGCTCAAGGGACGTATCAGAAATACGGATAAGGGTGACGTTCTGTACGGCACCATGACATATATAGATGATGAGTCCAAGAATAACAGCGAGGAACTCGAAATAAACAGGGACAACCTCACCCATGTGTATAACAGGGAGCCGTTCATGAGGCTTACGGATGAATACATGGGGACCATGAGCGAAGAAGCCATTCCCAATCTCATGTTAGTGGATGTCGATGATTACGGTGACTGGGAGGATATGAACAGTCAGATCAGCGCGGAGGGCGTTCTTGTTGAGGTGGCAAGGATACTTAAGCGTGCGTTCAGAGGTTCGGACCTGATAGGAAGGGTCGGAACCGACAGGTTCGTTGTGTTTATGAAGGGTATCCGCAATACCAACATACTTGAGGAGAGAGCGGCTTATGTGTGCCAGACCGTCAGGGATGTCTGGAAGGAACTGGGCGCAGCGGTCACGGTATCTTTGGGGATAACTATAATGAACCGCGCACAGGCATCGGCGGAAGGCCTGTTTGAAAGGGCGCTGAAGGCGCTTGAAGATGCCAAGAGAGCCGGTAAGGATACGTATGTTTTCTATGATGAGAACATGGAGAAAAAGGACAGTAACGTCAATCCTCTTCTTACTACCAAGGAGATGGAGCTTGTTTCGAACATACTCGATCCGATGTGCAGCTGGGCTTATGCCGTTGATGAGAACTACCATATCCTGTACAGAAATACTATGCTGAGCGACAGACAGGGTGATGAGGTCGGCGGTCTGTGTTACGTGAAGAACAAGGGCTATTCGGAGCCTTGTCCCGACTGCCCGATAAAGAGTATGGGCAGGGAGTTATCCTCTTATGATTCGGAGATTTACTCGACGACGATGAGGAGCCCGGTACAGTCAAGGACTACAAGGATAAGTCTGAGGAACGGAAGGAATATCTACCTTATAGCATCGGTAAATGAGAATATAAGGAAACAGGAAGAGGAGATAAATGAAAGCAGGGACAGAGTGCAGAAGGCGCTCATCTCAATGCAGGATATCATATGGGATGTAAATCTTGAGAGAAACAGCTGTATAAGGGTAAAGGAAGAAAACATTAAGAGCGTGATGGATAAGCGCATCAAGAATTATCAGATACTGAGGGAGTATTTTTCTGAGAATGTAGTCTGTGCGGAAGACAGGGGTGCTTTCAATGAAGCGACCGATCCCAAATATCTTAAACAGGCGAGGCACTTAGGGACTGCAATGCAGTGCAGAGACGTAAGGCTTCTTAACATAGAGGGTGAATATGAGTGGTATAACCTGTATTCAGTGATACAGGATCAGGATCTTGGCAAGGTGCTTGTGATCTTCCTCAATGTCAATGAATATATCAGGCACAGGCTTGAGAATATAGAGACTAAGGTCAAGTACGAGATCATGAAACAGAAGAGCGATATTCTCAAGGAGATGGCGCTCAGTAACGAGAGGCATGAAAATGTAAACGAGATGACGGGGATACTGGTATATGAATACTATGTCGCCGACAACGAATACTACATCTGTCCGATGTTTGATGAGATATTCAATATAGATAAGAAGTGGCTTAAGGATGCATGGTCTGTTGTGGATATGCTGAAGCCTTATGAGGATGATGCTGACAAATACAGGGAATATATAGCGAGGATCATAAAGACCGGGGAAACACAGAAGACAACGGTACGCCTGTATAACAAGAATGATGTGCCGATCTGGTATACCATTATAATACAGCCTCTCCGTGGACTGAACAATAAGCCTGTAAGATACCTGGCAACATTCCAGAACGTCGATGCGGAGATGTGCATCAAGGCCGAAATGGAATACAGAGCCGATTATGATTCGCTGACGGATCTTTATAATGCGGATGCGTTCTACAGGAATGTCGAGGACTATGTGCAACTTAACGGGAATGAAAACCTTGCGATAATCGCTATCGATATTGATAAGTTCAGGATCATAAATGACAGATACGGAATAGATGTCGGCAACAAATGCCTGACAGTCCTTGGCAGAAAGCTTAAGGAGAAACTTCCGCGTGAACTTCCGGCCTGCAGATATCAGGCTGATATGTTCAGCGTGCTTTTTAAATATGAAAGTGAAAATGATATACTTGCGTTCATGACATCGCTTAGTGAAAGCATGCGCAGTGCCGACGGACTTCCGGCACCGGTCGGGCTTGTATACGGTATATACAAGATAGTCGATAATGATATACCTGCCAGGCTTATGTGTGACAGGGCGAGAGCGGCAAAGAAGCAGATAAAGGGCAATGCCCTTAGCAATTATGCGGTTTATGATGATATCATAAGGCTTAAGATGCGCGAGCAGACAGAGATAGAGAATGAGATGGAACAGGCTCTTAAGAACAGGGAATTTGTAATGTATCTGCAGCCGCAGATAGATATAAGGACCGGTAAGATATGCGGTGCCGAAGCACTGGTAAGATGGAAACATCCCGTAAAAGGTATCCTCGTTCCCGCCAATTTTCTTTCGTTGTTTGAAGATAACGGGTTTATCACAAGGCTCGATCTGTTCATGTGGGAGGAGGCCTGTAAGTATATAGCCAATCTGCAGAAACGCGATATTATGCTTCCGGTATCGGTCAATGTTTCGAGACGGCATATCGGAGAGACCAATATTGTGGAAATGCTTACCGAACTGGTTAGAAAATTCGGCTTTGAAAGCCGCTATCTTGAGATCGAGATAACGGAGAATCTGTTCCTTCAGGATGTTACGGAACTGTTCGAAGACATGGGTGAACTTAAGAACAGAGGCTTCCGTATACTCATGGACGATTTCGGTTCCGGATATTCATCGCTAAACATGTTGAGAAAAGCGCCGATAGATACTATGAAGATAGACAGGTTCTTCTTAGATGAGATAATGTCTACCGAGAGGGGAAAGATCATAGTGGAATCTTCTGTGAGAATGGCCAAGATGATAGGCCTTGACGTTATAGCAGAGGGTGTGGAAACAAAGGAACAGCTTGAATTTTTAAGGTCGATCGACTGTGACATCGCACAGGGATATTACTATTCAAGGCCGATACCGGTCGATGAGTTTGAAGAGTTCCTTAAGGATTATCTGTAAGAGGGGGAGTATCAGGGAATGAAATTTGTCAAGAGGGAAGATATCAAAGACGGGATGAGGCTTGCAAAGCCCATCTACAATAAAAAGGGAGTCCTTCTGTATGAGAGGGATTCCAAACTTACTACGCAGAGCATAGAGTCGGTACGGAATTTCGGGCTCATAGGTGTATATGTGCTCGAACCGGCAGAGCCGCTTCCGCCTATGACGGAAGATGATATCGAAATAGAAAAATTTCAGATCATTTCGGAGTTTGCTCTCATGGATGAGCTTATGAACATTAACAAAACCGGGAAAAGCCCCAGGATACGATATCTGGCGGAGAGTTATATAACCCAGTTTTCGCGTTATTCACACCCGATCAATTTTGTCCAGAACTTAAGGGGAGCGGAGGATTATGTATTCAAACATTCCTCGAATGTGGCGATCCTCTGTACTCTTATATGCAGCCGTTTGGGATTGCGTTATGAGGAGAAAACGGATACCATACTTGCGGCTCTCGTGCATGATGTGGGTAAGCTGAACATTCCTTCCGACATCATCAAAAAGGATGAACTCGATGAAGAGGATATCGCCCAGATGAAGGCGTGCGAGCTGAACGGTCAGAACATAATTGATAAAGCGTTTACGGCGACTCCTGCAATCAGACGTACCATGATACAGGCATACAGGCATCTGGAGGCTTTTGAGACAGGCAGTGAAAAAGACGGCGCCAAGATGGTAAAAAGTGCCAAGATCCTGGTTGTTGCCAACATGTTTGACAATCTGACCGCGATGAGTGCCCACAAGGAGCCGATGAGTTATATAAGTGCGCTCAAGTTCCTTATGTCGAACCCGGAATGGTTTGACCCGGAAATAGTAAAGGGACTGATAAAGAGCGTCAGTTTCCTGGGCGAAGGGACCAGTGTCGAACTTTCAAACGGAGAGAAGGCTCTTGTCCTCGCCGATAATCCGGACAATCTGTTAAAACCGATGGTTCTGGTTTTTTCCACCAACACGATCATAGATCTTGCAAGATCCACGATATATCAGGGCCTGGAAGTGGTCGATACCATGAAGACGCTGGATGAAAGATATGTCATGGATGCGGATTCGATCAGAAAATTAAAGAGCGGGACGGCGAACTGATCCGTTCCGCTTTGACATTTCCGAAGATTTGTATTATATTTGTTTTGCACATTTTTACATGGAACGACCCATGGGCATCATGCCGGGGTCATGTCTTTTGATTTCCTGTTTGGACAATTGAATACGGAGGTAATATGTTTAGCAGTGTATTGTCTTTTGGCATACACGGGATAGAAGGCTTCTGCGTAAATGTCGAGGCTGATATTTCCGATGGTATGCCCATGTTTGAATTGGTCGGATATCTGTCCGGCGAAGTCAGGGAGGCGAGGGAAAGGGTGAGGACTGCTTTAAGGAATTCGGGATACAGTTTCCCGGTCAAGCGTATAACCCTTAACCTGTCGCCCGGAAATGTAAGAAAACACGGAACGGGTTATGATCTTCCGATGGCGGTGGCACTTCTTATGGCAATGGGTGAGATAGGGCCCTGCGAACTTAACGATACCCTTATCATAGGTGAACTGATGCTCAACGGTGAAGTGAGCGGGATAAACGGAGTGCTGCCCATGGTGATGAAGGCGCGCAGCATGGGAATAAGAAGATGCATAGTACCTGGAGTAAATGCTGCCGAGGGCGCCATGGCCGATGATATTGAAGTCATCGGTGTGGGGACACTTAAGGAGACGGCGGATTATCTTAACGGAAAGATGAAGATAGAGCCGTATGTAAGGGAGAACTCCGGGACTGAGGCCTGTGATGAGGCAGCGGGCTGTGACCTCAAATACGTGAAGGGGCAGCTGATGGCAAGGAGGGGGCTTGAGATCGCGGCTTCCGGAATGCATAACATCCTTATGGTGGGAGCTCCGGGAGCGGGAAAGTCGATGCTCGCAAAATGCATACCTTCCATTCTCCCTCCGCTCTCAAAGGAGGAGGCACTCGAAGTTTCCAGCATATATTCGGTTGCCGGACTTTTGAAGAACGGAAAAGGTCTGATAAGGGTAAGGCCGTTTGTAAGTCCTCATCATACGGTGACTGATATTGCCATGACAGGCGGCGGCACGTATCCGAGACCGGGGAACATATCTCTTGCGCACAGGGGAGTACTGTTCCTTGACGAGATGGCGGAATTCTCAAGGTATACGCTTGAAGTGCTGCGTCAGCCTCTCGAGGACAGGAGCATAACTGTGGCGAGGAATCACGGAACGTATGTATATCCTGCAGATTTCATGCTTGTAGGGGCGATGAATCCCTGCCCCTGCGGAGCGTATCCCGATCTGTCAAAATGCACGTGTACCGAGCCGGCAAGGAGACGGTATTTAAACCGCCTGAGCCGTCCCATGCTTGACCGTATGGATATATGCGTTGACGTAGAAAAACTTGATTACGGTGAACTGTTAAGCCCGGGGCAGGCCGAATCGTCAGAAAGCGTCAGGGAACGTGTGATAAGGGCACAGCGGTTGCAGAGAGAGCGTTTTAAAGACAGGGGGATACTGTTTAATTCCCAGATGGGACAGGATGAGATAGACAGATACTGTATGCTGTCAGGAGAAGTAAAATCCTGGTTCGCCGATGCTTTAAGAAGGCTCGATATATCGGCAAGATCCTACACGAGGATATTAAGGGTTGCCAGGACGATCGCGGATATAGACGGAAAAGAAGGGATCGGCAGGGAACACCTTGCGGAAGCCATACAGCTTAATAATTCCTATATTTTGAATTAGAACGGAGGCGGATATGAACAATGATGATATAAAATACGACTACTGGTGGGCCGGAATGCCAAGAAGTTTTCATTCGGGTGTAAGAGAGATAGCGGATGCCGCGGGCTCGGCCAAACGCCTGTATGAAATGGATAAGGAGGAACTTACGGGCATTAAGGGGATCAGTGAGAAATACGCAGAGGATATCATAAGAAAAAGAAGGGAATGGGATGTTGATGCCGAATACGAAAAGCTGCTAAGATCCGGGATACGTTTTATCCCGTGGTATGATCCCGAATACCCGGCAAGGCTCAGTGATACAGCAGGGGCGCCGTTTGCCCTGTTTGTGTACGGCGATGTTCCTGAGGATGACAGGTTGAGCGTAGCCCTGATCGGAGCGCGAAACTGCTCGGAATACGGCAGGATGACTGCCGAAAAGTTCGGATGCGGACTGGCGGAAATGGGTGTTCAGATAATAAGCGGAATGGCGTACGGCATAGACGGGATCGGACAGACCGCGGCGCTTGATGCGGGAGGAAGATCCTTTTCCGTACTCGGATGCGGGGTGAACATATGCTATCCTTTAACGAACAGGAGACTGTATGAGAGGCTTAAGAAAAACGGCGGCATAATCTCGGAATACGGCATGTACACACAGCCGCAGCCGGGCCTTTTTCCGCCAAGAAACCGAATAATAAGTGCGCTTTCCGAT
>JAEEGL013440664.1_pt1 | contig 10107 bp, 6 predicted proteins | sample 9134231 | NCBI WGS metagenome assembly JAEEGL01 (sample SAMN16246548, study PRJNA631951) | gut metagenome | biome: gut microbiome; feature: rumen; material: fiber-attached | host: Bos | place: Iran: Karaj | collected 2018-10 | reverse complement strand
TTAAACAGAAAGTATTTCTTACCTGAAAAAGAAACAGGATGAAGCAACGCAGGCAGGTTTCATCCGGGGAGGAAAAGCATATGAAATTAGCAGAAATCAAAACCATATTAGCCGGGAATCCGACAGAAGAGCAGCTGGCTGACCTGAAAAAGGACGAACGCGCCGGCGTGCAGAAACTGCTGGCGGCGTATGATAAAAAACGGGAAAAGGAAAAGCAGGAACGCCAGCGTTTTGCCAACATGCTTAAGTATGAAAATGAATATATGGCATTGCCCGGCATCCAATATATAGTGGGCGTGGACGAAGCAGGCCGGGGCCCGCTGGCAGGCCCGCTGGTCATCGCGGGGGTCATTTTGCCGGAGGACGTGTTTATCGCCGGGCTGAACGACAGCAAAAAGCTCAGTGAAGCAAAACGGGAAGCGCTGTACCCGGAGATTCTGGAGAAAGCGGTTGCCGTGCTGGTCAATGTTGTCAGTATTTCCAATATTGATAAGGAGAATATTTACCACGCAACACAGGAAGGCATGGAGCAGATCCTGCGCCAGATCCGGGTGCGTCCCCAGGTGGCACTGGTGGATGCTATGCATCCTCGTGTGGAAGGCATTGAAACCGTTCCCATCATCCACGGCGATGCCCTGAGCGCTTCTATTGCCGCGGCTTCCGTTGTGGCAAAGGTAACCCGTGACCGGCTCATGCAGGAGCTGGCTTTGGTTTATCCCCAATACGGACTGGCACAGAACAAAGGGTACGGCAGTCAGCTGCACATGGACGCAATCCGGCAGTTCGGCGCCACGAAGATTCACCGCCGCAGCTACGAACCGGTCCGCAGCATGAACCTTCCGCCTGTGGAAGAGCGGGACAATTATCTGTTCGAGCCGGTAAACGGTAAGGAAGACGCTGGTTTGCTGGCGTTGTTGGAAGATTTGGAGGCGTGAATTATTTTAACCAAAAAGGAAATCGGTAAACGGGGTGAAGAGATTGCTGCAGAATTTCTGGAACGGAAAGGTCTGCAAATTGTAGGGAGGAATTATCACAGCCGCTGGGGGGAACTGGACCTGGTTGCGGTAAAACCTGCTCCGGATGATTTCGAGAGTGAAATGTATTTTGATAAAACGGCGCAGGAGAGGAAACCTGATGCGATGACGCTGCGAAGCGACTGTGTGCATTTTGTGGAAGTGAAAACCAGAACCGGAACGGGCTATGGCACTCCCGGTGCAGCGGTCACCTGTACAAAACAGCAGAAGTTACGCAAAACAGCACTGATCTGGCTGCAGGAGCAGGAACAGTATTATTCTGATCTCTGCTTTGACGTAGTTGAAGTGTGGGTCGTTGGTAAAACGGCGAAAATCCGTTGGCTGCAACGTTGTTTTTGAAAAGGAGAGTGATGGTATTTGTACGCAAGAGTGTCAGGTGAGACGCCGGTTGGATTAAACGGCGCGGGAGTGGTTGTGGAGGTGGATATTGAACGGGGTCTGCCCGCTTTTGAAATCGTGGGGCTGCCGGACATGGCGATTCGGGAATCCAGGGAACGGGTGCGGACGGCGCTGAAGAATTCCGGCTTTCCTTTTCCGCAGAACCGGATTACAGTGAATCTGGCGCCGGCCAATTTACGGAAGGACGGCAGCGGGCTGGACCTGCCCATTGCCGTCGGGATCCTGGTTTCTCTCGGAGTGCTGCCTCAGGAAAAAGTTCGTGATAAGGTGTTTATTGGGGAACTTTCCCTTGAGGGAGCAATCAGGGAAGTAAACGGCGTCCTGCCCATGGTGCTGGACGCTCGTTGCCAGCACGTGCCGGAGATTTTTATTCCGCAGGGAAACGGGGAAGAAGGGCGGTTGGTGGATGATATTGCAATCTATACGCCAGTACATTTGAAACAGCTGGTGACCCATCTGCTGCGCCCCTGTCTGGAACCGCTGCAACATAAGGAACCGGATTTTTCAGAACCGGAGAACGGCGACATTGATTTTTCTGATGTTCACGGACAGAGAGTGGTGAAGCGGGCATTGGAAATTGCGGCGGCAGGCGGCCATAATGTCTTGCTGACTGGTTCTCCCGGCAGCGGAAAGACCATGCTGGCCCGGAGGCTGCCTACGATTTTGCCTCCCATGACCAGGGAAGAGGCGCTGGAAGTTACGAAGATATACAGCATTGCAGGCCTGTTGAATAACAAATCGAACCTGATTAACCGACGTCCGTTCCGCTGTCCCCACCACACGGTTACCTTAAGCGCGCTGATTGGCGGCGGCTCGGTTCCTGTTCCTGGAGAGGTGACGCTGAGTCATAACGGCGTGCTGTTCCTGGATGAATTCCCGGAGTTTTCCAAGGCTGTGCTGGAGGTGTTGCGCCAGCCGCTGGAAGATCACGTTGTAACAATTAACCGGGTACATGGTTCTTATATTTTTCCAGCCTCGTTCCTTTTGTGCTGTGCCCGGAACCCTTGTCCCTGTGGATTTTTTGGTGACGAGACGAAAGAATGTGTCTGCCGTCCCTTTGAGATTGAACGGTATCAGCGAAAGATTTCCGGTCCTTTGTCCGACCGTATTGATCTTCAGGTGCATGTACCCCGGGTGAAATATGAAGACCTTCAGGCAACAGAGACTGAAGAAACGTCAGCGCAGATTCGTGAGCGTGTCTGTGCAGCCCGTAATATTCAACTGAAGCGCTTAAAACGGTATGGTGTTTTCTGTAATGCCGGAATGAATCACCGGCAGGTGGAAAGGTTCTGTAAACTGGATGCGGCCTGTAACACGTTGATGGAAAGTGCTTTCTGCAAGCTGGGGCTCAGCGCCCGCAGCTACGACCGGATTCTGAAAGTCGCCCGCACCATTGCGGACCTGGCAGGCAGTGACGAAATCCAACCGGAACATATTGCGGAGGCGATTCAGTTTCGGACACAGGTGAATCAGTAACTTATATCGATGTCGTATTATAGAACCCCTGTCTATCGCATTTTAGCGGTGGGCAGGGGTATTTTTATTGAGTTTGAGAAAATTCAGTGATATAATAAAAACTAAAGTGGGAAATTGTATCTTTTTAATTTTAAATATATTGTGGTCTTCACAAGAAAAAGGAGTAGTTTCATGGCTAAAAGGACCAGCGCTAAAAGCAAAAGCACGTTGGCAGGAACAAATGCGGCGGATGTATTAACTGTAAAACACAGCCAAGTTACTGTAAAGGCAGGTAAGGGTAATGACAAGATAAATGTAAACAACGGATCCAGCCATAAGATTTATGGAGAGACCGGCAATGACACGATTATTGTTGCCGCGAAGGCAGGATCCAGCTCGAAAGTTTACGGTGATGACGCAAAGAACAAACTGACCGGCAGAGATACGTTTACGATTAACGGCGGGAAGAAGAACTATTTTTATGGCGGTAAGGGCGTGGACACGTTCAATGTGAACGGTGGTTCCACTAACTATATTTATGGCGGTGCGGGCAATGATGTGATCGTGATTGGCAAGACCAGCACCGGGACCGTTGTTGTAAAAGACTTCAGCGTTAAAAGTGGAAACAAGGACACCGTTAAAGTAACTGGCGGTGCAGTAAAGAGCATTGCTGTTTCCGGTAAAAACATGATTGCCAAAGGCGGTAAGAGCGCTTCTGTAACATTGCAAAACGCAAAGAGCAAAACCTTTACCGTTACCGATACTTTGGGGAATTATACTGTTGCCGGGGCCAATATCAAATTAGCATTAGGCAAAAACTATAAAGGAACACTGAATACGGCGTCTTTCATTACTACTGTAGATGGGAGAAGCGATGCCAACGCGTTTACAATAAATGGCAATGCAAAGAACAACACAATTTATGGCGGCGCTGGTAATAACACCCTGAATGGCGGTGCAGGGAATGACACCTTGACCGGTGGTGCGGGCAAGGATGTGTTTAAGTATGCCAACGGACAGGGTAAAGATACCATTAGAGATTATGCGGCAGGCCAGGATACGCTTCAGATAACCGGCGGATCCATCAGCAAGGCGGCACTGGCGAACAGCAATAAAGATTTAGTATTCACTGTTGGCAATGGCAGCATCACGCTGAAAAATGCTGCGGCAAAGGCAATCAGCCTGAAAGACAGCCGTGGTAATTATACTGCATCGAGTACAACGATTACGCTGGGCAGTAATTTTAATGGAACGATGGATTCGGCAAAATATCTCAGTACGGTAACAACTATTAATGGGAAGTCTTCTGCCAATACAGTTACGTTAAAAGGCAACGCCAAAGCCAACACGATTTATGGAGGTTCCGGCGCCAATACGATTTATGGCTACGCCGGTGATGATAAGTTATACGGATATGGCGGGAATGATGCTCTGGACGGCGGTGCGGGTAATGACACGCTGAATGGGGGCATTGGCAACGATACTTTAACCAGCGGAGCCGGTAATGACACGCTGAATGGAGGGACCGGTTCGGATACTTATGTTATTTCTTCCGCGTTTTCAAGCGATACCATGATTTCCATCAACCAGACCGAATTCACCGCAGGAGATGCGGATGTACTGTACCTGCAGACCCTGAATCATAATGCTGTGAGTTATTCTCTGGCAGAAGGAACTCTCACTATAACTGACAATAATACCGGCGGCAGGGTGATTGTAGCCGGCTGGGATGTGAATCCTTTAACGTCCATACAATTTGCGGATAATAAAAGTATATCGTCTGAAATGGTCAATGAAATCATAAGCGGCGTATCCTATGTTATTCCCATCAGCGAAGACGGTATCTACACAAGCGAGCACGTGAGAAACACCTTTGCTTTCAGCGGCAGCGGATGGTCTGTTGCGATTCAGGGCGCTGGCAGCTATGACACTCTGGATTTCAGCAGTTACAGAGACGGAAGATATGTTTTTTCAAGCAACTACAAAGCCTTTGACACCTTATATCTTACCTTTTCCCAATTCGATGAGGATGGAAGCACAACAGATGTTGGAACTGTATATTTAATGGATTATTTTGCTGCGGAAGAAAAACCGGGTAAAGTGCTCTTATATGACAATGCCGTCGGGGAAGTCCGCAGTTACAGCATGCTGGCAGATTCGAACGGCGGTGCCGGGGATGATCTGATTTTTAAAAATACGGAGGACAATGATCTGGCCAACGTGTTGAACAGCGGAGCCGGGGATGACGTGATATATGGAAGCAGAGGCAGTGATACCTTAAACGGCGGCACCGGTAATGATACGTTATATGGCGGCACCGGCAATGACACGTTGAACGGCGGAGCCGGAGATGATTTGTTATACGGCCAGGACGGTAATAACACCTTAAACGGTGACGCCGGTAATGATATTTTGTACGGCGGCGACGGCAATGGCACATTGAACGGCGGTGCCGGAGATGATATCCTGTATGGCGGGGAATACCCGGACACCTTTATTTACGTTGCCGGAGAGGGCAACGATATCATTAAGAATTTTAATAATAATGGTCAGCCTGATACGTTGCAAATTACCAACGGTTTCATAAAAAAAGCCGAGTTCGTGGGCAATGACGCGGTTTTCACAACCGATTCCGGCAGCGTGACTCTGGAAGGTGCGAAGGGGCAGACTATAAATATTATAGATGGCTGTGGAACTCATGTGGTAACGGAAGACACCATTACAGTATATGACGATTATACAGGCAAGATGGACGCTAACGTGTACTTTGATACGGTGAAAACGATTTCCGTGGCAAACCAGGCAAAAGGCGTAACCGTTATCGGCAATGCGCTGGATAACGTCATTAATGGCGGAAACAATGATGACACGCTGTACGGCGGTGCCGGCAATGATACGTTATATGGCGGCAACGGCAATGACACACTCTATGGCAGCGCCGGCAATGATACGCTGAGCGGCGGCAAAGGAAACGATACATTTGTCTTTGATAAAGACTATACAGGCAATAATACAATTAGTGATTTCGAAGTCGGCAAAGACTTTGTACGTTTTGCCGATGATATGCATGTTACCGGCTCTTCCCTTGATACCGGGGCAGGCTATTCAGTTGCATTGGAGCTGAGCACGGACGGAATCGTAAACGTTGCCTCCGCTTACGGAAAAACCATTGCGTTTAAGGATTATAACGATGGAGATTTTGCCGTGGTCATTGGCACTTTTGACAACGACGATCCCCTGACCGGCACTTCCGGTGACGATATCCTGTACGGCCTCAGCGGCGCCGACACCCTTATCGGCAACGCCGGCAACGACACGCTGTACGGCGGATTCGGCAACGATACCTTTGTTTACGGCGCCGGCGAAGGAAACGACGTGATCAAAGACTATACGCAGAACGAAGATACAGTGAAAATCACCAACGGATTTGTTTCGCAAACAAACACTGACGGGGGGAACCTTGTCTTCACAGCCGGTGGCGGCACAGTGACCCTGGAAGGAGCAACCGACAAGACTATATCAATGACAGACACCAACGGCAGCTATACGGTTTCTGCAGAAGCGATTACACTGGGTTCGGATTATTCTGGTGTTCTGGACAGCAACGCATATCTGTCCACGGTGGTTACCATAGATGGAAGCAGCGCCGCAGGCGGCCTGGGCATTACCGGAAACAGCCAGAATAACGTCATCACCGGCGGCGCAGGAAATGATATGCTCACTGGGGGAGCGGGGAAGGATACGTTTGTATATACCGGCGGCGTCGACATTGTGACCGACTACACTGCAGGCCAGGACACTTTGCAGGTTTCCGACGGCTATTTCAGCGGCATGGCTGTGGATAACAATAACAAAGATGTAGTATTTACTGTAGATGGGGGAAGCGTGACCTTGCTGGATGCCGTAAATAAGGAACTCAGCCTGAAAGATAAAAACGGCAGCTTTACTGTATCAGGTTCCGCAATCGCCTTAGGCTCTGACTTTACAGGCAGCCTGGACGCGGATAAATTCTCCGCCGACACAATCTATGTGGGCGATTGCAAAGAATCTGTGTTGACAGGCGGACAGGGCGCTGACAACTTTATCTTTGTTAATCCCACGGGGAACCATATGATTACGGATTATGAGCACGGAACCGATGTGCTGCGTTTTGAGACGGATCTCGTTACCGGCAGCGCCGTGTCCGGCACGGACGTTGTGCTGACCCTTTCCGGCGGGGCTACGGTTACCATTCAGAACCAGGCCGCACATGCCGTAACCTTTACGGACGCAACAAATAGGGAAATCTCTGTGAATCCCAGGATTACACAGCAGAGTGTAATCAAGAGCTTGATGAAAGCTTTGGATGACTATCCTACGGCAATACTTTCGGAGCAGACAGTTCGTGATGCATTAGGTGCAGCTGTTAATTATGCTTCAAACGGTGTCTTTACTACATGGGATTCATTAATTAAACAATTTGTTGGTGATGTCAGAAACTACGGCGGTTCTTCATCAGATATTTTGAATCATAATGTAATTGAGGGGAGTACGCTGGATAACTTCCTGATAAATTACTGCGGTATTAATTTGCATAATGAAGATACGGGTGCGATTAACGGCGCTGATGCAGGAGGTGCTGAAGTCAAAACTGCTGTGAGTATTGTACCGGAAAGCGGAAACATTGGCGATTTGGTACCTGTTACAACAGATACGGCAACGATTAAGGGCCTGACATTTCATTGGGAAGAATCAGTATGTCCAAATTTAGACACAAGTGATGCTGACCCCAAAGTAAATTTTGTCTCATGGTTCGCTAATGAAGGAACCGATAGCGAAAAGCAAACCGCTATCTTAGACAGGATTAACACATGGTGGGCTGAAGAAGGGCTGAATCTTGTTGAAGGATCGTATGGTTTAAGCTTTACCGAAGAGGGTACGACAGTAAATGATATCGATGTTAAGTTTTATAATGATAATAGTGATACGTTAGCCAGTGTAAGATGGGCTAAATATAAAGATGGCCCGCAACAGGGTGAATCAATTGAACTGAGACTGCAAATCAATATGCATCATTTTGAAAATTTTGATTTTGAAGATGTAAACGGCAGATATCCGATTGAAGGTTCAGATGAGTATTTTAATTTAGACCGTATTCTTGCCCATGAACTTACCCATGCTGCCATGGCGGCAAATATTACCGGATTTTCGAACCTTCCCGAATATTTCAAGGAAGGCTCGGCTGAATTAGTTCATGGAATTGACGATTTCAGGGCTTACAGTATTGCTGAACTGGCAAGGACAGTCAAGGCAGATTTTTTGGAACAGTATTTGTTTAACCACGACGTGGTTTTGAGCGAAGAAGACAAGAAATACTATTACTCCGGCGGTTATATGCTCCTTCGTTATTTGGCAAAACAGTCTGCAGATTATTATGACGGTACGCCGTCATCAACCGTAACCGACAGCGGCGCCGGCATATTGAACAAGGCTTCTGTTCAGAATGCTTTGCTGGATTTTGCGGATCCCTTTGTTTCTGATTCATTTAGCGGATTTCGGCAAGATGAATCAAAGAATGAATCGCTCTTTGTCACGGGCAACGTATAATTAGGCAAGACGTAATGACCCCCGATTTATAGTATCGTGGATTCACTTATAGAAGTACATAATTATTAAGAGGTTTTATAAACAGGGTATCAGGTGTTAACACTTGATAGGGAATTTGATAGTTTTTCTATGTTAAAAGTTTTAATAGATGGGAAGACGTATCCATATATGCTTAACTACATAAAAACATGGGTGGTTGTTAAAATGGGGGAGAGCATAAAGAATAACGAGGTTGAGCTTCTTGCATAGTAATACAATACGGCGATAATGGAGTACTGTTAAGCCAGCAATTCCGGTTTATCTCAATAAAGAAAGATAATATCAAACGGGTTTTAGTTAAATGCGTCAGCGTATAACTAAAACGAAAAAATTAAACTTGTAAATTTAAAAAACCGTGAATTTTGATAACAGTTCAGCCCCGTAGAATATAGATTCTACGGGGCTTTTGGCAGGGTGTTACCCGCTTCCTTTGTGTCTCCGAAGTGTAAGTAGGCCCCTTGTCCCTGTGGAGTTTTTGGTGACGAGCCGAAAGAACGTGTCTGCCGTCCCTTTGAAATCGAACGGTATCAGCGAAAAATATCCGGTCCTTTGTCCGACCGTATCGACCTGCAGGTGCATGTGCCCCGGGTTAAATATGAAGACCTGCGGGCAGCGGAGGCGGAAGAAACGTCGGCGCAGATTCGTGGACGTGTCTGTGCGGCCCGCAATATTCAACTGAAACGATTAAAACGGTATGGTGTTTACTCTAAATGAATAATTAAATCAGAGGTGGCTGATAAGGTCACCTCTTTTTTGTGGTATAATAATAAAAAGTTCAGGTCAATGAGATAGTAATATTATATTGGACAGGAGTGTGAAAAATGGAATTTAAGCAAGTAATTAAAAACCGTTATTCCTGCAAAAAATTCAACGGCAGGCAGGTGGAAGATAATAAGCTGAATGCAATTCTGGAAGCGGGGCGGCTGGCTCCGACCGCAAAGAATCTGCAGGAGCAGCATATCTATGTAATCCGTTCCGATGAGGCTCTTGCCAAAATTGACGCGGCAACGCCGTGTCGTTATGGCGCGCCCACCGTGCTTGTCGTCGCCTACAATAAGAACGATGTCTTCACCTATCCGGGCGGCAAGAGTAATTCCGGCGCGGAAGACGCAACGATTGTAGCGACGCATATGATTCTGGCAGCCGCGGACGAAGGGGTAGACAGCTGCTGGCTGAATTTCTTTGATCCGGAAAAACTGGCGGAAGCGCTCGGTCTGCCGGAGAACGAAGAAATCCTGATGCTGATGGACCTGGGATATGCAGCGGAAGGCATTGGGCCGCTTCCCAAGCATACCGACCGGAAAAGCCTGGAACAGACTGTGAGTTTTATATAAAGGCCTTACGTTTAATAAGGATTAAGTATCATGATTACGTTGTCGGGAATTAAGAGATTCTTTGATACGATTGACAGCGGTCATACATGGGAATGTGTTGTTGAAGGAAGCGAAATTGAGGACGTAAAAACAGACCGTGAGGGTTCCGTTATAATTGAAGGTTACGACTTTTCAGAGAAAGCGGTTTATTTTGAGGGGCGCTACCTTCCGTTCTCACAGATAAAAAGTGTACGCAGCCAGCCTTCCGCCATTCGTATCCG
>JAEEGL011461137.1_pt1 | contig 10107 bp, 6 predicted proteins | sample 9134231 | NCBI WGS metagenome assembly JAEEGL01 (sample SAMN16246548, study PRJNA631951) | gut metagenome | biome: gut microbiome; feature: rumen; material: fiber-attached | host: Bos | place: Iran: Karaj | collected 2018-10 | reverse complement strand
TTCCGGACGGCGTGCCCGGCTACGTCACGGATTTTTCCTGGTCATCGGAAGATGCCTGGATCGCTGTCAAACTGCGTGATCCGGAAGAGGACGCCTGCCGGATGGGTGTCTTCGACTTCAATACCTCGGATTTCTTCCTGTATCCCGAAGCCCTGCCGGAACCCGATGCCTGGACTGTTGATCCCGATGGACGGCTCTATGTTCTGTACAGCGACGCATCAGAACATACTGTCTCCTACGGCGATTCCCGCTGGGTATACGAAACAGACTACCTGCTGAAGGTCTTCCGGAACGGCGAGATCATACGTGAAGAACGCTTCCCCTCCATTGCTGAAGAAGGACGCTGTGTTCTGGAACTGCTTGATGAAGAACAGCTGCTCACGATCATCGGGAATGATCTGTATATCGTTCCTGTATCCGGCGGCAGTGTACGTACCTACCGCCTACACGATCCGGTACTGTCCGTACTGCAGTATGATGAACCGTATCTCGTCCTGGCTTCACTGGACGGCAGTCTCACCACACTGTCCCTTGAGGACGGCAGTGCACAGTCCTCGGCTGTGTGGCAGAAGAACGCTGCCGGTGTTGAAGCTGTACAGCGACGTTATGCAGCAGGCAGTACCTTTGCAGTGTCCAAGGACGGCAATCTGTATTTCTACGAAAATCTCTATGATGATTCCCTGTCGTTCTATGACGGTGACACCTATGCCTATCCGGCCGATTGTTTCCTGAGTACCGGCGAGTATATATCCCTGCTCTCCGACAGAGACCTGCTTTTCTATGACCAAAGCCGGAAGCAGATGACAGCGCACCTGCATCTGCCGGAAGAAGACGCCTGGAATCTGCTGCCGAGCGCGGACGGCATCCAGTACCTGCTGCGGATCAACGGTGAAGACGGTGAACTGTCCGTCCTTTCCTGCCGGATGGATGACGGCACGATCCTCAATGAGGTCCCTCTCGGTGTCCATGATTACTATGTTTCCCGTCAGCTGCTCTCGGGGCCGTTCAGCTACGGGGAGGCCGCATTCCTGAACAATCAATACACAGCCCCGGCTCCCCTTGCCGTACACGGCATGTCCGTCTATGTCCATGGTTCAGACAGCCCGGAACGTATCCTGGTCCATGACCTGCTATCCGGTGAACAGCGCACGATCGATGTACAGCTTCCTGACGGCTGCAGCCTCACGGACGGAAGTGCCTATCCCGTGCCTTCCGCCCTGCTGGTTTCCGGAGACGGAAAATACATCTGCACCACTATGGCAGGCAAGGTCAACGCACCAGTGTTCATTGACACGCAGACCGGCAGTACAGCCGTGCTGCCGGAGCGCTCACTGGCCGGCCTGACCGCGGTCTGGGCGGATGACGCTCTGATCCTGGCCGACCCGGAATCCATCACAGCCTACAGCCGCAGCACAGAAGCACTGTACACCGTTCCGCTTGCGGTGGAGACCGTACTGTCCATGGATTACCATGAAGGCAGACTGTTCTGCGTCTTCCCGGACGGGCACCTGAAGATCTATGAAAAGGAAAAGGAGATCCGTGATCTCACGCTCTCCTTCACTGATGCCGGATATATGGAACAGAAATCCTTCTCCTTCATCTATGACAATGACCGTCTGCTGCTGTTCTATGATGGAAAAGCCGATGTAATCAGCCTTTCTTCCAGCAGTGCCTTCCCGCTGTTCACCATTGAACACAGCGCTCTTTCCTGTGATCCACAGACAGGAGAACTGTTCGTCAGTTCGCTCAATCCTCGTCTGAACAGTACCGGGTATGCTCTGGCTTCCTATCAGGAATATCCAGTGGCTGAGCTGATCAGCCGTGCCCGGCGCAGCCTGGATTCTTCCCGGAAATAGATTCAGATTCCCAGGCGGTCCGCCGTCTTCTCTGCATCCTCCAGCAAACGCTCGAACTTCGCCAGTGCTGTCTCAATCGGTGCCGGCGTTTTCAGATCCACGCCCGCATGGTTCAGCTCATCCAGCGGATACGCACTGCCGCCCATACCCAGGAATTCCAGATAGCGTCCGACTGCCGGCGCACCGTCCCGCAGGATCATTTCACTGATGGCTGCTGCGCTGGAATAGCCGGTCGCGTATACATAGACATAGAACGGTCTGTAGAAATGCGGGATCCGTGCCCACTCATACTGCACTTCTTCATCGATGACCATATCTTCTCCCCAGTAGTCCTTGATCAGCTGCAGGTACAGTCCGTTCAGGGCTGCCGGGCTAAGCGCTTCACCCTGTTCATACATCCGGTGAGCTCTCATTTCAAACTCAGCAAACATCGTCTGCCGGAACACAGTACCCTTGAAGCCTTCCAGATACTGATTGAGCAGGATCAGCCGTTCCTTAGGGTCCGCTGTACGCTCCAGCAGACGGTCCACAAGCAGATTCTCGTTCACCGTAGAAGCCACTTCTGCCACAAACAGTGTATATCCTGCATACTGCGGCGGCTGGTGCGTACTGGCTGTATAGGTATGCATGGAATGCCCCATCTCATGCGCCAGGGTAGAAACGCTGTCCAGAGTGCCGGTATAGTTTGTCAGAATGAACGGATTGGAATCGTAGGTGCCGCTGGAGAACGCTCCGGAAGTCTTGCCTTTGTTGGGATACACGTCCACCCAGCGGGAGGAAAGCCCCTCTTCCACCTTGTTCCTGTAGTCCTCACCCAGTACGGATACAGCCTCCAGCACCATACGCTTCGCTTCTTCGTACGTATAGCGCTTTTCACTGCCCTTCACAAGCGGTGCGTATACATCATAGTAATGGATTTCATCCAGACCCAGCAGACGCTTTCTCAGCTTGACATACCGGTACATCAACGGCAGATGCTTTCTTACCGTATCCACCAGATTGTCATAGACTTCCTCCGGGATGTTGTCTGCCCCCATGGCCATCGCTCTCGAGGATGGATAGCCGCGCAGGGAAGCCTCAGCACAGGCCGCCTTCACCGCACCGGCGTAGGCAGACGCAAAGGTATGGATGTGCGCTTTGTAGGAAGCGTAATAGCTGCGGAAGGCTGCCTCCCTCAGTGAACGGTCATCCGAAGACTGCAGCAGAATATAGTTGGAACCGGTGACTTCCGTCTCCTTTCCTTCCCCGTCCATGACAGGTGCAAAGCTCAGATCCGCATCCATCAGATTCTCACTGACTTCACCGGGCACGGCCATGACTTCACCGAGTCCGGCCAGGATCCGTTCTTCCTTCGCGGACAGTGTATGTGCCTTCAGGCGCAGTTTCTCCTCCATGTTGAAGCGGTAAGGCGCCAGCTGCGGGTCATTGACCATCTCCTTCAAACGTTCTTCATCATTCTCCAGGATTTCCGGCTCAGCAAAGGACAGTACCGTCATCATGCCTACGTATTTGTTCATAATGCGGCCGTACATGATCTGTGCGTCTTCCGCGCGGGTATCCTCGCTCTTTCTCAGATTGGCATAGCAGAAAAGATTCTCCACCTTCCTTGCCAGCTCGGTCTCCAGATCCATAAAGCGGCGGATATTTCCCGCGGTATGCAGTGTGCCCCGGCACTGCAGGACTTCCTGCAGCAGTCCGTCTGTTTCTCCGAACGCTCTTTCCCAGGCTTCATCGCTCTCATACAGAGAGGTCAAATCCCACTGGTATTCTTTTTCAATCTCATTTCTTTCCTTCAGTCGCTCTGTCATAATGCACTCCTTATCACCTGCACATTGTACCATACACGGTATGACGGTCTGCTGTGAAAGCAGTTATAATGAATGCAGGAGATGATTGACTATGAAGAAACCGCTCATCTGGGGGCACCGCGGTGCCAGTGCGTACGCACCGGAGAATACACTCTTCGCTTTTCAGAAAGCCGTTGAGCAGAAGGCCGACGGTGTAGAGCTGGACATCCAGCTGACCAAGGACGGACACATCGTTGTCATTCACGACGAGTGGATCGACCGGACCAGCGACGGCAAAGGCTGGGTCAAGGACATGACCCTGGCGGAGCTGCGCAGGTTCAACTACAACCGTACCCATCCCGAATATGAACATGCGGACATCCCGACCATGGAGGAAGTCCTCGATCTGCTGAAGCCGACAGATCTGACCATCGACATCGAACTGAAGACCGGAGTCGTCTTCTATGAGCGCCTGGAAGAGAAGATCCTCGCGCTGGTCAAGGAGAAAGATATGGAAGACCGGGTCAACTATTCTTCCTTCAACCACTATACCTGTGTACGGCTCAAGGAGCTGAAACCGGATGCCGAAGTCGGCTTCCTGTATATGGACGGCATCATCGGCATTCCACAGTACGCAAAGAAGTACGGCATGGACGCGGTCAATCCCTGGATCCCCAATATCCAGTACCCGGATGTGATGAAGGACTGTCTGGAACAGGGACTGAAGATCAATGTCTGGACCGTGGACGACAAGGATGAAATCGAAGCCTGTGTCCGCACCGGTGTTACTTCCATCATCACCAACCGTCCGGACACCACAAGGAAGATTGTAGAAGACTATGAGTGAGACTGAACACTATCAGGATCTGCTGGACCGGGAAATCCTTCCCTGGCTCAATGATCACGTGACGGCAGGAAACCTGACAGCCAAGGACGGTGCGCGGCTTCGCTACTACTACGCTATCCGTCCTGACGCAAAGGCTGCCATCACGGTTGTGCATGGGTTCTGTGAATTTTTCGGGAAATACCATGAAGTTCTCTGGCGGCTTTACAAAGAGGGCTATTCCGTTTTCTTCATGGAGCAGCGGGGGCATGGAAAGTCCCAGCGCTTTGCGGAGCCGAAGGATCTTGTATATGTGCATTCGTTCAATGATTATGTCAGCGATCTGCATCTGTTTACGAAGAAGATCGTCTTCCCGATGACCCGGCATCTCAAGCATGTACTGCTCGGCCACAGTATGGGCGGTGCTGTATCCGCTCTGTATCTGGAGAAGCATCCGAAGGACTACGACGTTGGTATTCTTTCCTCCCCGATGCTGGCCATTGACTTCGGCAAGACACCTGCCCCTGCGGTCAAGGCAGCCGCTGTGGTATCCAAAGTGGCAAAGCAGGATCTGAATCCACTGCCCGGCCATACCCTGTTTGACGGTGTTCCCGACTTTGAGCACAGCAACGCGCTGGACAAGGAACGGTATGACTATCAGTTCGCCCTGCGCTGCAGTGACCGGGACTACCAGACCTGGGCCGGCACCAACGGCTGGCTGCGGGCAGCGATACGGGCTCTGCGCTCCATCCACAGGAATACCCGTAAGATCATCGTTCCGGTGTATGTTCTGAAAGCCGGGCTGGATACGACGGTGGACAACAGCGGTGCGGATGCGTTTGTGGGCAAGGTGGAAACCGGTTCCATGCACGTCATCAAGGATGCCAGGCATGAGCTGTACAACGCAGACGAAAAGAACAGGGAACTGTGGTATTCCCTGATCTTCCAGTATCTGAAGAAACATCTGTAATACGGTGCTCTGCAGCACCGTTTTTTATTCCATTGTGCTGCGGAACCAGGCAATGGTACGCTTCAGGCCTTCCTCCAGCGGAATCATCGGTGCCCAGTGCAGTTTTTCCTTTGCCAGTGATATATCCGGCTTCCTGCGCACCGGGTCATCTACAGGAAGGCACTCATGGATGATCAACGAGCCGGAGCCGGAGATTTCCAGCACCAGGTCCGCAATCTCCTGGATTGTACGTTCATCCGGATTGCCGATGTTCACAGGACCGATGAAATCATCCTGGTTCATCATCCGGACCAGAGCATCCACGGTATCATCCACATAGCAGAACGATCTTGTCTGCGACCCATCGCCGTAGATCGTAATCGGCTCGTTCTTCAGGGCTGCAACGACGAAGTTGGATACGACCCTGCCGTCATTCTCTGCCATACACGGTCCGTAGGTATTGAAGATCCGGACAATGCGGATATCCGTACCGTACTGCATATGATAGTCCAGAAACAGTGTTTCACCCATCCGCTTCCCTTCATCATAGCAGGAACGCAGTCCGATCGGATTGACATTTCCCCAGTAGTCCTCCGTCTGGGGGTGGACCAACGGATTGCCGTAGATTTCACTGGTGCTGGTCTGAAGCACCCTTGCATGGTGCTTTTCTGCGCATTCCAGGGCATTGATTGCCCCGAGTACACACGTCTTTGCGGTCTTCACCGGATCCTTCTGGTAATGCACAGGGCTGGCCGGACAGGCAAGGTTGTAGATCTGGTCAACATCAAAGTCATAAGGCTCTGTAACATCGCCCTCTATAAAAGTAAACCCTTCGGTCCCGATCAGGTCCTCAATATTGCGCCTGGAGCCTGAGTACAGATTATCCAGGCAGTATACGGTATTGCCTTCTGCCAGAAGTCTTCTGCATAGATGGGATCCAATGAATCCCGAGCCGCCTGTTACAAGTATGCTTTTCATTTTTCCTCCGTAATGTGATCATTCCTCGGATTACCGTTTTCCAGATAAGACCCGGATTGAATCCTCTGAATGATTTTTGTCGTGCTTTGTTCTTCTGTGTAGGGAAAGAAGAGAAGATCCGCGCCGAGCTTTCTGAGCTCTTCCTTTTCCCATTTCCAGTAGTCGTTGTTTTCGTAGTCGTTGCCGGAGAAGAAACAGTCGAAAGGCCGTCTGTGCCATTCCATGATCCGGGAAGGGTTGTCCTCAATGATGACTACTTCATCGACTCCTTTGACCGCTTCCAGTACAGCTTTCCTCTCCTCTTCAGGAATGACCGGATAATGATGCTTGAACTTCATCACCAGTTCATCGGAAAGGATGGCTACCCGCAGGTATTCACAGTGCTCTCCTGCATTTCTGATCAGTTTCAGATGACCTGTATGAAACAGATCGAATACGCCCATCAACAATCCTACCCGGTAATGTTCCATGCCATACACTCCTGCTACATTTTCTGCTTGGTCCAGTCATCGATGCCGCGCTCCTGCAGGATCCCGGCATGATCCTCTGTACCATAGACAATACTGACAGTCCGCGGACTGACAGCCTCACCATTATAGAACAGATCCAGGTATTCCAGTACTGTCTTTTTCACAATCGTCTGAAGTACACTGATTCTTTCCCTGTCTTCCCTGCTCCGCGTTTCCTGCGCGAAAACGGGATGCCCTTCTTCATTGAATCCGTCTACGGAAGGCTCCGGAGAGGTCATCATGTACTCCATCTCCATGTATCTCAGCCGGAAGAAATCTCCCTCTGCATCGTCAATATAGTAGGTAATATCTGTATCCAGCGGCGCTGCGTACTTCGGTTTACCGGTGTATATCCCGCTGAAACGGATCCCGGAGAATTGTTCCAGGAAATACTGGGAAGAGCCCATGGATACGAAATCGGTCAGTACCGGCCGGAGGGCAGACGCTGCGCCGCACTCTTTCAGATATCTGCTGCAGTTCTGCCGGCTTTGTTCTGCCTGTTCCTTGATCCGGTCTCTGTGGGACAGAATGTAGTCCCTGACGCTCTGCTGCCCATCATACGGGTATTCAGGCTGTACCTCGTAGACATTCCGCAGGATTTCTTCCGGTGTCTGGGTGCTCCAGGAAAGAACCCGGTCTGCCTGCGCTACATCATCACAGCAGCACAGGAAAGCCGCATGCCTGCTCATATAGAAGTACTCCGCAGGCGGGAGGGTCCTGTCTTTCTCCCGCAGCTTTGCGTACAGTTGCTGCAGGATATATCCGTCCCTTGCGGTAAGCAGTACTTTGTCCGCCTGAATACGGTGGATCTGCCGGACCAGAAAGCCGAGATAACCGATGAGCACCGGTGCACAGGCCATGACACCGAAGCGCTTCAGACGCTCTGCATCCGGCAGCCGATGGAATTCCAGAGGGCGGAACGGATCTTCAAACGCTGTACTGATCACCAGGCCAAGCATATTCCTGTCCTCCGGTTCCGCGGACAGCACAGCGTCATCATAGCCGCAGGCGGCTGCCAGGGACAGGCAGGAGGGAAGTGCGAAAGCGTCCAGACCGGCTTGCCGGGCAGGAAGAATATCTGCCTGCTCATTGTCGCCGATGTGCAGGATCCGTCTGCCGGGATACGCTTTCTGTACGTCAAGGAACAGACCTTCCGTCTTCAGTTTCCGGTATGCGCACGAGACGAAAATCCGCTCATATCCTATGATGCCGGTGTCATTCAGAATGTCCCTCAGCTGCTTTTCCGTCAGATACATATCCGATACCAGGATGACGGTTTTTCCTGCTTCCGCTGCGTATACCAGCAATTCCGCCACCGGTCTCCGTTTCCGGATGACCCTGCGCTCCGTACGGAGCTCCCGCTCCTTCAGATCATCAATACGGGCCTCTGCATCAGGATGCCTGCGCTTCAGTTCACCATATATTTCATCCAGCGTTAGATGATAGTCTGTGTGCTCGATTTCCCGCCGTTCATCAATCAGAGCAGTGTCCTCTGCCTGTTCGCTCTTCATCAGAACAAAGACATCGGACGGAACCAGTGTCCTGCGCATCAGGAGTGTATCAAAGATGTCAAACGAGATAATGTCATGATCTTCGATCATCCGTTTGAGGCCGTTCAGACGGTTCTCCTGCGGCTCTTCCACGATCGGCGCCTGTTCCAGCAGTGTATGGTACCAGGCATGGTAGCTGCTGCGCTCCGGACCGCTGTAGAAGGCCTCGATCCCGTAGCAGCGCGGCAGAATATACTCATTGACCAGCCCGGTACCGAAGTAAATGATCTTCTTCCCGGGATATGTTTCCACCAACCTGCGGAAGGAGAGATCCTCTCCCTTCCGTTCAATCACATGTTCCTGGACAGTGTCCCTGCTGTACATGCCCGCACGTACGAGGGCTTCCACCTGTTCCGTCTGATCAAAGGACTTCCGCAGACTGAACAGCACTGTTTTTCCGCAGGCATCCGCTTTTCGGTACAGATGCAGCATCCAGGGATCTGCTTCCTTCAGATGACCGCCTTCCTGCCGGAAGAACGTGTCCACCAGTTCAAAGCACACAACGTCCGCATCCTGCAGGGTCTTACGGATATCATTCCAGGAAAGGAACATCCGTCTGCCGTATGACTCCCGCAGTTCCCTTTCATCGAGACCGTACATATTCATCACCCGGATACCCACTGTGCTGCAGATCTGTTCAATGTCCCGGTAGGCTGCGTCTGCGTACTTCACCCGCTCCGTCAGGATGATCAGATCCGGTTTCAGCCGGACCAGGTCTTCCTTGACCACGATCGGCTTTCCGCAGAATTCTGCCTCATTGTACGCTTCCAGCGTCATTGCACCAAGAAAGCAGTACGCCGGATCAAAGCGTGCAATGATCTGTGCTGCGTACTCCCGGGTACCATGAAGGAGAATCCGCTTGCCGCAATAAGCCTGGAAATGCTCGTTGAAGTGCGCCAGGACATATTCCGGCTCTGTCAGCCGTGTGTGTTCTGCATGTTCTGCCATGTCAGTCCAGCTTTCTGTAGTAAACCCAGTTCCAGCCTGTCTTTTCCAGCATCTCCCGGATCTCCGGATACAGTTTCCGGGAGACTGCCGCGACCACCAAGGCTCCTTCAGCCGGCTGTGCTTCATTCACTGCCATGACCGGTCTGCCGAAGAGGACCGCGGGATTTCCTTCCTTTGAAGACACAATGAAACCGCCCAGGACAATACTGCCGTTCTCCAGCAAGGCTGCAGCGAAGCGCTTCGCTACAATGCCTGCGCCGTAGATGTACACTTCACGGCAGCGCTCCATCAATGCCAGGGTTTCCGGCTCGATGTAGTTCTTCCGGTAGCCGGTATCCAGGTGGGACACAAAGCTCTCATAGACCACCAGGTCTGTCTTTCTCCGGCTGCAGTATGCCCGAAGATCATATCTGCCGTTCAGCCGGTCATAGTAGGTCCGCGCCAGTTCATACATCCGGGAGATATTTGTCTTGCTGGCTTCTGTATGGATATTGTGTTCTGCCGCAAACCGGTTCATGTAGTAATAGTTCATCAGATAACCATGGAAATTCCTCGGTCCGGGCTCCCGGGTCATGACCGAATCCGGCCGGATGCGCAGAATGAAGTACTGTTTCCGGACATAGCGCACACGCTCTGCCAGCAGGATTCCGGCATGCGCAAAGTATTCATCCTCATGTTCACTGTCCACAGGATTGCGGATCTTCCTG
>JAEEGL010884334.1_pt1 | contig 10107 bp, 10 predicted proteins | sample 9134231 | NCBI WGS metagenome assembly JAEEGL01 (sample SAMN16246548, study PRJNA631951) | gut metagenome | biome: gut microbiome; feature: rumen; material: fiber-attached | host: Bos | place: Iran: Karaj | collected 2018-10 | reverse complement strand
GTGCTGATAGGTGTGCTTAAATACCCACCACTCTGCAAAACCGGTGGTGAAGGGCTTGTAGCCTGCTGCAGCGATCTTCTCGCATGCGCTCTCCCACTCGGAGAACGTCTTGGGCCACTCGCTGATGCCAACCTCTTCGAAGATGTCCTTGTTGTAGAGGATACCGAAGTAGTTGCCCTTGATGGCGATACCGTAGCAGCCGGTACCACCGTTCGCCGTAGAGCTCATAGCTGCTGCAACGGCGGGATCGATGGTTTCCATGAGGGGTTCACCGGACAGATCATAGGAGTACTCTAAATAGGTATCGATCTCTTTTCCGGAAGTGGAAGAGAAAATATCAGGCACTTCGCCGGAGTTAAGCTTTGCTTTTAACAGAGTCGGGTAATCATTCTGGGTGGTTTCATAGTTGATGGTAACGCCCGGTGCCACTTCCTTGTAGGCATCGATCAGTTCGTTGATGGCATCGGCATATTCCGGGGAAGAAATGAACATGTAGATCTCACCGGTTGCTGCTTCGGCGCTGTTTTCCTCAGCGGCGGGAGCTGCCTCTTCTCCTGCAGGCTCAGCGGTGGGAGCTGCTTCTTCCTTAGCGGGTTCTGCGCTTGTTGCAGGTGCTGCACTGTTGCCACATCCTGCAAGAAGTGTTGCAGAGATGGCAGCGCTCATGAGTAAAGCCAAAATCTTCTTTTTCATATAACTCTCCTTCCTTTTTGCATAACTAAAGATGCAAGAAACCTTCTCTATGTTTTCGGGTAAGTCCCGTAAACATCAACCTTTGATTGCTCCGGCAACTACGCCTTCCACAATGTACTTCTGCAGGAATATAAAAGCAATGATGGAAGGGATCACCGTCAGGGTCATGGCGCACATGGCGTACTGCCATTTGGTATTCATCTGCCCCACGAATGTATATGCCGCAAGGACCAGGGTCTTGGTCTTGCTGCTGGAATTGACCATGAGTAACGGCAGTAAAAAGTCGTTCCAGATCCACATCACGTCCAGCACGATCACCGTCACCGTCACCGGCTTAAGTAACGGGAAGATCACGGATAAAAAAGTCCGGAATGTGGATGCGCCGTCAATGTGGGCGCTTTCGTCGATCTCCCTGGGAATGGTCTTCATAAAGTTATAGAAGATAAAACATGCCATGGGAACGCCAAAGCCCCAGTACTGGATGCCAAGTCCCACCTTGCTCTGATCCAAATGGATCACGTTCATGGCTTTAAGAAGCGTGATCATAATGGTCTGAAAGGGGATCAGCATCGGGGTAATGATAAAGGTATAGATCACGGAAGATAACTTCCCCCGGTTACGGTCCAGGATGTAGGCTGCGATGGATGCAAAAGCTACGATCCCGGCGATACCGATCAGGGTGATCTCTACGTTATTTAAAAACAGGCTTCCGTATTTGATCTTATCTACTACATAAGTAACATTTTCAAAGGTCGGCTCTTTGGGAAGGGCGATGGCATCCGCCACAACCTCTCCGAAGGGCTTTACGGAATTCATGAACATCAAAAAAACCGGATAGATATAGATCACCGCTACGATGGTAAGAATGATCAGCAGCAGGATCCTCCCAAGCAGTCTCTTTTTATGCATTCCCATTACAGAGCCACCTCCTTACTGCCCATTGCCTTTAAGGTCAGCTGGGTGATGACCATGACCACCACGAAATAGATGATCGCCTGTGCGGAGCCCATGCCGTAGTTATTGTTGGTAAAGGCTTCCTGATAGATCTGCATGGTGGTGGAGTAGGTGGCGGTTCCCGGTCCCCCTTTGGTTAGCGCTAAGATAATGTCGAATACCTTAAGGCCGTTGGTCAGGGACATAAAAATGCAGGTAGTAAAGGAGGGTCCAAGTAATGGCAATACCACCTTAAAAAAGCGCTGAGCACCGGTCGCCCCATCCACCGTTGCCGCTTCTAAGACGTCCGAAGGAACCGCCTGAAGACCGGCAATGTACAAAACGATGTAAAATCCAAGCCCCTGCCACACGCCGACTAAAACAACCGAATAAAAAGCAATCTTTGGATCTCCCAGCCAGGACCACTTTAAAAAGTCCATGGGTATCAGGTCATAGATCCGATCTAGGCCCTGCGTGAAAATGAACTTCCAGATGAAGCCCACGATCGTCATACTCATGATGTATGGTATAAAGAAAACTCCCCGGTAAAAATTGGCTGCTTTAAACTTCTGTGTCAAAGCCGTTGCAAGAGCAAGGGCAAGGATATTGGATGCAAGTACAAAGAGAAGCGTATATTTTACGGTAAATCCCAGGGAAGTCAGGAAATTGCTCTTCCCGGAAAAGATGGCCGCGAAATTGGCAAAGCCGATAAAAACAGGATTTTTCGCGATGCCGTTCCACTCCGTCAGGGAATAATATCCACTCATGAGGAAGGGAATGTACATCACGATACTGATCAGGACCACCGCAGGTAAGGTAAAGAGGATGGTCTCAAGGATCTTCTTTTGATTCGCCGATGCTTTCTTTTTCAACAGTTTCTCCTTACAGGCACTTCCGGGGAAGTATCTTCCTTCGTCCTTGGCAATTTTCACTACATATCCTTCAACACTTTGCAGTATAAACTCTAAATAATCTATAAAAAATGGAAAAGGCGGAACTAAAAACTGTACATTTGTGACAAACGTCTTTTTCTGTCTCCGGAAGGTGGTACAATAACATACATGAGACGGATGGCTTTTCTGGAAAACAGCAAAAAGCAGTTAAAAGCAAGGATGAACAGCACACCCCTTTGGATCGAGCTGTCCATCTTTATTGCGCTGATCCTGATCGTCACCACCACCGTCATGAGCCTGGTGTACTATCACCGGAACCGCTCCATCACCATAAATAACGAAAAGCGCACCTCCGAAGAGATCCTGAGGCTTAAGATGTCCAACCTGGAGTCTTATCTGGGAGAGCTGGCATCCTTCAGCGTCCTGCCGGTTTACGACAGCACCATTTACTCCTATCTGCAGTCCCAGCAGCCTCTGTCAGAGACCGCATTCAAGGAAGTACAGAACGCGGTGCGCACCTACTATTACACAAGAAATGACCTGTTAAGCTACCGCATCCATCTCCTGAATCAGAACACCACCATCGGCCGGACCGCCGAGCAGCATTTCTTCTATCGCTATGAAAACGAAGAGGATCTGCGAAGCAGTGAATTGTACAGGCAGTGCGCCGGCCGCTCTTCCTATTATGCACTGTTTCCCGGAGATGAAGAAGGTGCAGTTTTCCGCTACGGTCACGCCATGATCCGCCTGCCGGAGAGAGATATCATCGCTCTGGTGGAATTTACCGTAAATGCCAGTAAGCTCCAGTTTTTATCCGGCAGCAAGGACGGTGAGATCATCTGCCTCTTTGATACCGCAGGCAACCTCATCTATTCCGATGCCTGCCTGTCGGAAGCCGCCGACATTTCCAATATCTATAAGAATCAGGGAAAAAACGATTACCTAAAGCTGGGCGGCAGAGAGTATCTCATGGTCTCCCGGAGGGGCGATCTGGATCTGATTCTCTTTAGCCTGATCCCCGTAGACGACATCACCGCTCAGATCAAGGAATCCCAGGTGCTGGCCTTTTTCTGGGGCTTCCTCATCCTGTTTCTGGCGCTGTTTTTGTCCTATATCCTGATCCGCTACCTCTCAAGACCTCTGGGGATCCTTTCCGATATGCAGAGCCGCGCGGGAAGCGGAAGGTTCGATCCCATCGACATCGGCGGATGTCTGGAAACCAAGAACCTGAGCGACTCCTACAATTACATGACCCATGAGATCCAGGAACTGATCCAGAAAAACTACACCTCTCAGCTCAGCGAAAAGAGCGCAAGATTAACCGCCTTAGAAGCCCAGGTCAATCCCCATTTCCTGTATAACACCCTGCAGGCCATCGGGTCCGAGGCGCTCCTTAACGATCAGCAGAACATCTATACCATGCTGGTCTCCTTAGCCTCCAACCTGCGCTACTCCATCAAAGCGCCCAATACCGTGCTCCTTTCTGAGGAGCTGCAATATACGGATAATTACATCATGCTGCAGAAGGTGCGCATGGAAGACCATCTGACCGTGATCCGCCATATCGATCAGGACCTGCTGAGCACCCCCGTTCCCAAGATCTCTTTGCAGCTGCTTGTAGAAAACTCCATCCTCCACGGGATCCGGGGTGAAAAAAAGTCCATCACCATCACCATCGAGACATTCCGCAAGGAGGATCATCTGGTGATCCGCGTCACCGATGACGGCGCCGGTATCGAGCAAACAGAACTTACCAGGATCACCGCCGCCTTCCGGGAACAGACCCTGACCAATCCCGCGCCTCAGCTTGGATTATCCAATCTCTACAGCCGTATCCGCCTCATGTACAAAGAGGATGCCCGCTTAGAGATCACATCCTCCGTAAGGTCGCCCAGTTTTACCACCGTTTCCATGATCCTGCCAATACCGGAATAAGGAGAGACATCATGTACAAGGCCCTCATCATCGACGACGAAAAACCGGTCCGCATCGCCATTCAGAAACTTGCCAACTGGCGCAAATACCACGTTTCCCAGGTTTTCCAGGTAGAAAACGGAGCAGAAGCCCTGCACTCCATGCGGGAACTAAAGCCCAACATCGTCTTCGTGGACATGCATATGCCCGTCTTAGACGGCGTAGGCTTTCTGGAGAAAGCCTCAAGGGAATTTCGCGATACCGTCTACATCGTCATCAGCGGCTATGATGACTTTACCTATGCCCAAAGCGCCATCCGCTACGGAGCTTCCGAGTACCTCTTAAAGCCCGTCGTAGCGGATGAACTAAACCGCGCCGTGGAAAAGGCCGTTCTGTTACTTAATCCCAAAGAAAACTTTGACGAAGATGTGGAAGAATCCGCCATCACCGCAGAAGAAGTCATCGAACTGATCCATGATGCCATCCTGACCAAATACCGGGAAAACATCAAGATCAGTGACTTCGCAGAAAAATACTTCTTTTCCAGAGAATATCTGTCCAAGCTTTACAAGAATAAATACGGCCTGGGCATCTATGAAGACTTATCCCGCATCCGCATGGAGCGGGCCATGGCCCTGCTTCGCGATCCCCGGATCCGGATCCAGGACATCGCCGCACGGGTGGGCTTTACCGACAACAACTATTTCTCCAAGGCTTTCCGCAAGTATACCGGGCTTACGCCGTCCGAGTACCGGAAAGCGAATGTGGGGTAAAGATCAGCAACTATATACGCACTCGTACTCATCTTTTGACGGAATGTTCCGATAACGATACATCGGTTTCCCGTTCAGATCCCTTACATGCTTTAACCGCACCGAAGTGTAATAAGTATCCATACGTACATGCCACCATATTTCCGTCATATCAGGGATCGAACTGCCTCTGGGAATGTAGCAGATAGTGATCTTCTTTCCCTCTGTAATGACGCTGGTGATATCGACATCATATCGTTCAGCAGCAAACTGACGAATGTCCTCCAACATAACCCGATTGTGAAATTCTGTCTTTCTCTGCTGAAAGATTTTATCCTTCTTAACCGTAGCAGCGCTCTCTTTCTCGATTTCTCTCTGATATAAATATTCGCTGTAAGCCTCATATGCGGCCGGCTCGACATAGTATTCCAGGTTGTCCGCAAAACGTTCCGGAAGCGGATATACCGTTATCAATGTCCCCTCTGCAAAAACATATAAAAACCCTTGAAAAATACGCATCTGTGTAGCGGTTCGCCGCAAAAAGTATTTCCCCGACAACCAGCTTTTCAGTTCGCCGGTGGTTTCAGAATGATGAATTCCATGCTTATAAGCTCTCTTAGCAATCTTTCCCGAATCCGTGCGATGTGTTCCGACTCGTTCATTTAATCTTTTTTCTCCGTGTCTGGTCAGTCTCGGCATTGTATGGGCTCCTTTCTATGAAATACCATTTTTATGCGTCTTATTTTGCTTTGATTTTTCCAATTATGGATTTAGTTTTTTGCTCCATCTATACAGTACATAAAAGCAGGTCCCATAAAACGGACTTTAAACAATCACTTGGGACTTGCAAAATAGAATCAGACCTATTAACATGTGTAACAGACTTGGTCTTTAAGTTCATTGCTAGTTCATAGCAAAGGAAACTATGGATTCCCATAGTATTCCCACAAAATCTCTGATTGCATGCATTCAAAAAAACAAAAAAGAAATGGTCACGCTTGACAATATGTTTTATGCAACATATTGTAGTATTAAGCGGAAAGGAAAAAATGTATCTAATTGACTTTTACGAAACAGTCGATGGAAAATGCCCTGTAAGTGAATTTCTAGACTCATTGGAACCCAAAATGAAGGCCAAAATGCTTCGCACAATCGATTTATTGGAGCAAAACGGCCCCATACTTCGCGAACCCTATTCCAGTCCAATGAATAATGGACTTTTCGAATTAAAGGCAAAGCAGAGTTCCAATATCACTCGGATTTTCTATTTTTTCTTCTACGGAAAGAAAGTAATTCTTACAAATGGCATCGTAAAGAAATCACAAAAGACACCTAAAGCAGATTTGATCCTCGCTTTAAAATACAAAGCGGATTATGAACGGAGGTATCGTAATGAGCAGTTATGGTGAATATAAGGAAAAAGCATTAAAGGATCCAGCCGTCAAAGCCGAATATGACGCTTTGCAACCGGAATACGATATCATTCAGGCGTTGATCGATGCCCGTAATATGCAGCATCTGACACAAAAAGATCTGTCTCTCAGAACCGGCATTACGCAGGCAGATATCAGCCGTATCGAACGCGGAACGCGTAATCCGAGCCTCGCAATGTTGAAGCGTCTGGCGAAGGGCCTCGGAATGCAACTAAAACTTGAACTGATCCCTCCTGCTTCTTCTGAGAAATGAATATTATAAGAAAAGCGTTTTTGCATTTACGGGTGTATGTTACAATCATAGTCACAGGAGGGTCCTGCCTAAAGAAGTGGACGTTGAACAGAATAGTTTCACCTATATGGCGAACTATGACAAGGGCTGTGTTTCCACAGCCCTTGTTTTATATAGTGCAAAAAACGGATCTCCGATGAGATCCGTTTTTCAGTACTCGCAATATGTTTTTCAGATACTATAGTTGAGATTCCCTGTGCGGGCCCTCTCCTTATCCAGAAGGTCTGCAATGGTGATATGATCCACCACGCCGTTGATGGCATCTGCCAGCTGCTGCCAGACCTCCAGTGTGTCACAGGTATCGCAGCGATCACAGGCATTCGGGGAAACATCCATGCAGGCTACCGGATTTAAGGACCCTTCCGTTAAGCGAAGGATCATGCCTACGGTATATTCCGAAGGATCTTTGGTTAACAGATATCCGCCCTGAGCGCCGCGCACACTGGTTAAAAAGCCTGCCTTCGTCAGGATCCCGATGATCTGCTCCAGATATTTTTCGGAAATCTCCTGCCTTTTGGCGATATCCTTCACCTTGATACATTCGCCGGTATTATTTTCCGCCAGATCCAGCATGACCCGGACAGCATATCGTCCTCTTGTAGAAATCTTCATGAATTCCTCTTTTTCTTGATTACTCAGTAAATAACGGTGTAGACAGGTAACGGTCTCCGGAATCGGGAAGCAGTACCACGATGGTCTTGCCTGCATTTTCCGGTCTCTGTGCCAGGATCTTGCCTGCATGGAGAGCTGCACCGGAAGAGATACCTACCAGAACGCCTTCGGTCAGGGCGAATTTCTTGCCATCCGCAAAGGCATCATCGTTCTCAATCTTGATTATCTCATCGTATACTTTGGTGTCAAGCGTATCCGGTACGAAGCCGGCGCCGATACCCTGGATCTTGTGAGGACCTGCAGGCTCTCCGGATAAAACAGCGGAGGAAGCAGGCTCAACTGCTACGATCTTAATATCAGGATTTTTGCTCTTTAAATAATGTCCGATACCACTGATGGTTCCGCCGGTACCAACTGCGGATACGAAGATATCTACCTTACCGTCGGTGTCTTCCCAGATCTCAGGGCCGGTGGTCTTCTCATGGATTGCAGGATTTGCAGGATTTACGAACTGTCCGAGGATCACAGAGCCCGGAGTGGAAGCCTGCAACTCCTCAGCCTTTGCAATGGCGCCCTTCATACCCTTGGAGCCTTCGGTTAATACCAGCTTAGCACCATATGCCTTTAAAAGATTTCTTCTCTCAACGCTCATAGTCTCCGGCAGTGTCAGGATTGCACGGTAGCCCTTTGCTACAGCTACAAACGCAAGACCGATACCGGTGTTACCGCTGGTAGGCTCGATAATGGTTCCGCCGGGCTTTAACAGTCCCTTTTCTTCTGCGTCTTCGATCATCGCCAGCGCTACACGATCCTTTACGCTACCTGCCGGATTCAGGTATTCCAGCTTTGCAAGTAAGGTTGCTCCGGTGATCCCTTCTGCCTTTGCGAAATTGCTGATCTCAAGGATCGGTGTATGTCCTACCAGTTCTGTTGCACTCTTCTTAATGTTTGCCATTGTCTTAATCTCCTTTGCTGTGATGATCGCTTTCTGTATTCCTACCTTTCATACTTGTTTAGTAGGATTTGATGTAATGAATGTATCATCTCAGAAAAAAGATGTCAACAACTAAATTTCATTTTTTATTTCTCAGGCAAAAAGATCATCCCCGCAGATCACATTCTGAACGCTGCCGGCATACTTATTACGCTTAAATCCTGCTCCACAGATAAGCGTTACATGGATTGCATCTTTGGTACCCGACTCGCCTTGGAACTGCGCTATCCGGTTAAGGATCTTTGTATGCTCTACTTCATCCAGCGCATATTCCTCGTTTGTGTATTTCATCTCACAAAGATTGATCACGCCATCTTTTCGACTGATGATCAGATCGATCTGTGCGCCCTTTCCATCTCCGGCATATCTCCAGGCAAACTCACGGGTTTCGATGCCACTGATTCCCAGGGCAGCCTTGATCTGATCAATATGATTGAGACAAACGATCTCGAAAGAATTTCCTCTCCAGGCGTTATAACCGGGCGAATTCAGATATTCGTTCCAGGAATCAAATTTCCTGTTTTCCACAAAGCGCAGGCAAAACAGTGTAAACGGGTCGATCAGCTGATAGAAAACCTCTTTATCTCCCTTCGTAAAATCCGAGAATTTCCGGATAAATCCGCACTCTTCCAGTTCTCGCAGATTTTTAGTCAGAATAGAACCCCCGCCTATTTTTTTATCCTTGGATAATTCTGCTCTGGAAAGCCCATCCTTCGATGCAGATAATCTCTCCAGTATGGCCATATGTTTTTCCGGTCGATCAAAGATTGATCGAAACAGATTGTAATACTCGTTATGCAGTTCTCCGTATTCCCTGAAACATAATTCGTTGATATTCTGCGCCAGAGAGAGGCGGGAATCCATCAGATTGAGATAATGAGGAACTCCACCGAAAACCATATAGCTTTCGATCATCTGTTGCCTGGTCATGGCAATATCGTTCAGTTCAAACAGTTCTTCACATTCTGACAGTGAAAAAGGAGAAAGCTTCACGCGCCTTGTTACCCGGTTGTGAAATCCTCTCTTGCTGGTCAAGAGATTGTTAATGATCCAGGATGTAGCTGATCCACATACAACGAAAACAAGATCCTCCTGCGTCGATGCCCAACTGTTCCAGAAATAATCCAGCGCACTCTTAAAGTCTGATCTTGGCGTATCCATCCAGGGTAATTCATCCAGAAAAACCACTCTTTTTTGATTGATCGGTTCACGATATACGTTGTCACTTTCTAATAAACCGCGCAAACGCGAAAACGCTTCAAACCAGTCCTTGGGAAGGTTTTTATTCGCATCGCCATACAGCATCAGACTTTCATGAAATGCACGAAGCTGACCTTTCGTTTTCTCCTCGCTTAAACCGGTTGTATAGAAGGAAAACATCCGGTTGAAATATTCTCTGACCAGATAGGTTTTCCCCACTCTTCGTCTTCCGTAGACCACAAGGAATTCCGGTCTTTTGGACATAAGGCTCTGCAGCAGGATATCTTTTTCACGTTTTCTACCGACGATTTTCATTTATGCGCTCCTTTTTGCTTATAATCCGCCAGAGTCCATTCAAAAATACTTCTTCCGGCGATTTATAACTCTTATT
>JAEEGL010702504.1_pt1 | contig 10107 bp, 4 predicted proteins | sample 9134231 | NCBI WGS metagenome assembly JAEEGL01 (sample SAMN16246548, study PRJNA631951) | gut metagenome | biome: gut microbiome; feature: rumen; material: fiber-attached | host: Bos | place: Iran: Karaj | collected 2018-10 | reverse complement strand
GAGAAGTGATGTGATTTCCCTTCACTGCCCCTTGAGCGACAGAACCCGCAACCTCTTTAACAAAGACGCTTTTGACAAAATGAAGAAAAATGCGATCCTCATAAATGTTGCCAGAGGCGCCGTAGTCAGCGAGCAGGATCTCTTTGATGCTCTGGATCAGGGAAAGATAAAGGCAGCAGGCCTTGATGTTCTGAGCCCCGAGCCCATGGCCAAGGATTCGCCCCTTCTTAAGATTCAGGACAGCGGAAAACTTATCGTGACACCGCACCTTGCCTGGGCCAGCACAGAAGCCCGCACCAGATGCCTTATGGAAGTTAAGAAAAATGCCCAGGCCTGGATGAACGGCACTCCAAGGAACTTAGTGAACTGATAGTCATTTATTTTACATTGACCGGATAATCTACTCTCCCGTATAATATTTGTTAAGAAAAGTTTAACAATATTTACGGGGGAGTATTATGTTGGGAAAAATAGGAAAGAAATTATTATCTGTGGGAATGCTGCTTTCATGCGTGGCACTCCTTTCTTTTTCGCCTGCAGCGAGTTTGCATTCACAGGCAGTAGGTCCTGAGGTTGCTCTTGGAATCGATGTTTCCAAATATCAGGGAGGCATCAACTGGCAGCAGGTCAGAAACGCAGGCGTTCGTTTCGCCATGATCAGAGTAGGTACCACCAAAAAGGGACTGGATGAGCAGTTCGTCAATAACATAAACGGAGCAAATGCCGCGGGAATCAGGACAGGAATCTATATTTATTCTTATGCTACGACGCCTGAGCAGGCAGCAGCTGAGGCCAATCAGGTCCTTGCCTGGATAGCGCCCTATGCCGTTACCTTCCCGGTGGCCATCGATATCGAGGACTCCTGCCAGAAGGGCCTAAGCGCGGCGCAGCTTCAGGCCATCGCCGATACCTTTTGCGGAATCATCAATGCCAATGGCTACGAACCCATGGTATATTCCTACAAGAACTGGTTCCAGAACAGAATGCCCAATGTGGCATCAGCCAAATGGGTAGCTCAGTATGGTCCTGTATGCGAATATGCCGGGGACTATGCTATGTGGCAGTCTACAAGCCGCGGCAGTTTTGCAGGAATTGCAGGAAGAGTTGATGTTAACCACCTTTATTCCGATTATTTCTCCAGAATTATCGGAGAAGGCTTTAACAGCTGGGGGGGACATACCTTTTACTATCACAACTGGCGTAAGACTTACGGCTGGATCAACCTTGAGACCGGAAGGTATCACTCCGAGGCCAACGGCTTTATTCAGACCGGCTGGTTCCAGGATGAGAGCGGCATCTACTATCTTGATCCGGGTGAGGGAGGCCGCGCCAAGACCGGATTTGCGGATATTGACGGCGCAAGATTCTACTTTAATGAGAACGGCGTAAGATGTACGGGACTTCTCAACCTCGGAGGCCCGGTTTACTATACCAATCCTGATGGGGTTTGCCAGAAGGGCTTTGTTACTCTGGAGGACGGCGTTCACTATTTTGGTGATGATTATGCAATGGTTGTAGGTCTTGCCCCTGTGGGAGATGCTTATTATCTTTTCGGTGAAAACGGCGTTATGTTCACCGGCTGGTCAGGAGATGTCAGCGCAAGATACTACTTTGGACCTGATGGAAAGATGGTTAAGGGCTGGAATGCCATTGAGGGCAGATCCTTCTACTTCGGCGAGGACGGCCGCATGGTTCTTGGACAGGCTGCCATCGGAGACGGTATCTACTACCTTGATCCCGCCGACGGTCACCAGGTTGTGGGCTGGGTACAGCAGCCCGACGGCTGGCACTACTACGACGCCAACAACGGCAAGATGCTGGCTAATGTGACAGCACTTCTTGATAACGTAAACTGCACCTTCGACAAGAACGGTGTGCTGGTTGATCCCGCAGGCTGGACACCGGGACAGAAATAACATAGAATTGGGTCAGGCTACTGTAGATTGCTATAGTACCTGACTCTTTTTTTGTGTGTGAACGGTATCGAGCTCATTCGGAGGCCCTACTCTGCTTATTATGTTTTTTGTCAAAAGAGCCATAGTTGTCAGATACAATGGTAACTAAATAGCTCTCTTTGACTTATAGTTCATTTGTGATAGAATAAATCGGTTGATTTTAAAAAAGCGCTTATGACACATTCAATAGGAAAGGAAATAGCTATGAATTACGGGGAAGCAAAAGCAAAGCTTGAAAAATTCGGGCAGACACATGTACTTAAGTACTATGATGAGCTCACAGAGGCTGAGAAGGCAGAACTTCTTCAGCAGATAGAAGAGACAGATTTCGCAGTTCTTGAGAACTGCAAGCTCCTGGGCAAGGGCGGAGAAAGAGGAGTGTTCGAGCCTCTTGCTGCTATGCAGGTAAGCGAGATCGAGGCAAGAAAAGAGGAGTTTGAGAAGGCCGGAGTAGAGGCACTTAAGGCCGGCAAAGTTGCTGCATGTCTTCTTGCAGGCGGCATGGGCACAAGACTTGGCTCAGACAACCCCAAGGGAATGTATGACATCGGACTTACCAAGCCCGTTTATATTTTCCAGAGAATCATCGAGAACCTTCTTGATACAGTAAAGGCTGCAGGCGGCAGCTACATCAGACTCTTTATCATGACCAGTGAAAAGAACAATGATGCCACCATCGGATTCCTGAAGGAGCACAACTACTTCGGATATCCTGAGGAGAAGATCACTTTCTTCAAGCAGGACATGGCTCCCGCTTCCGATTACGACGGAAAGGTTTATATGGAGGGCAAGGGCAGAATCTCAACTTCTCCCAACGGCAATGCAGGCTGGTATTCATCCATGCTTAAGGCAGGCCTTCGCGACCTGATCCTCAAGGAAGGTATCGAGTGGATCGATATTTTTGCAGTGGACAACGTTCTTCAGAGAATCGCAGATCCCTGCTTCGTTGGTGCAACTGTAAGCGCAGGCGTTGACTGCGGTGCCAAGGTTGTAAGAAAGAACGCTCCGGATGAGAAGGTAGGCGTTATGTGTCTTGAGGATGGCAAGCCTTCAATCGTTGAGTACTACGAGCTTTCACAGGAGATGGCTGATGCCAAGGACGAGAACGGCGATCCCGCTTACAACTTCGGCGTTATTCTTAACTATCTTTTCAACGAGAAGGCTCTTTACGAGATTTCACAGAACACACTTCCTCTTCACGTAGTTGAGAAGAAGATTCCTTATATCGATGAGAACGCAGAGCTGGTTAAGCCTGAGGCTCCCAACGGCTGCAAGTTCGAGCAGCTGGTTCTTGACATGATCCATGAGCTCAAGACCTGCCTTCCTTACGAGGTAGTAAGAGAGCACGAGTTCGCTCCTATCAAGAACAAGACCGGCGTTGACTCTGTTGAGTCCGCACGAGAGCTCTGCAAGCTTAACGGAATTGAGCTGTAAAGCAAAATAACATTTTGACAGGTGTTAGCAACAAAACAACGTTGCCATAGCGGCGTTGCGGCTCTACAATGAGACTATAGTAAACAAAAAGTTATGTTTGAAAGAAAAGAGGTAGAAAATGGCTATTCTTGTTACAGGTGGCGCAGGCTACATCGGATCCCATACAGTAGTTGAACTTCAGAATGCAGGCTACGACGTTGTCGTTATGGACAACCTGGCTAATTCCAGCAAAAAGGTTATCGGAAGGGTAGAAGCCCTCACCGGCAAAAAGGTTCCTTTTTACGAGGCTGATATCAGAGACAGAGAGGGCCTTGAGAAGATTTTTTCCGCTGAAAAGATTGACAGCGTAATTCATTTCGCAGGACTTAAGGCTGTAGGCGAGTCCGTGGCCAAGCCCTGGGAATACTACGATAACAATATTACAGGAACCCTTACACTGATTGATGTTATGAGAAAGCATGGCTGCAAGAACATCATTTTCTCATCCTCAGCAACAGTTTACGGCGATCCCGCCATCATTCCCATCACAGAGGAGTGCCCTAAGGGAACCTGCACCAATCCTTACGGCTGGACCAAGTCCATGCTTGAGCAGGTGCTTACAGATATTCAGAAGGCTGATCCCGAGTGGAATGTGGTTCTCCTTAGATACTTCAATCCTATCGGTGCCCACAAGTCAGGAACCATCGGAGAGAACCCCAACGGAATTCCTAACAACCTGATGCCTTATATCACACAGGTTGCAGTTGGTAAGCTCCCTGAGCTCAGCGTTTTCGGTAACGATTATGACACCCACGACGGCACCGGAGTTCGTGATTACATCCATGTTGTGGACCTTGCCAAGGGACATGTTAAGGCTCTTAAGAAGCTTGAGCCCGGCAGCGGACTTAACATCTACAATCTTGGAACCGGCGTTGGCTACAGCGTTCTTGATATCGTTAACAACTTCCAGGAAGCTACAGGGGTTAAGATCCCTTACGTGATCAAGGACAGACGTCCCGGTGACGTGGCAACCTGCTATTCCAACGCAGACAAGGCCAAGAGAGAACTTGACTGGACTGCAGAGAACGGAATCAAGGAAATGTGTGCCGATTCCTGGAGATGGCAGAGCCAGAATCCTAATGGCTACGAAGACTGATTGTTAACAAAACTTAAGTTTTGACCGATATAATAAGCGATAAAAGGTAATAAAACGAAATGCTTACATGCTTGCATAGTAAGCATTTTGTTTTAATTACCGTATATTGCCTAAAACTGGGGGAGTATTTGGGGATAACAGGAAAGAGGTAAATATGTATCGAATCGAATGTGATACCCATACTCATACTTTTTATTCAAGGCACGCCTACTCCACCCTGGAGGAGAATGTTAAGGCTGCCAAGAAGGCGGGGCTGAAGCTCCTTGCCAGCACCGATCATTTCAGCGATATGCTTTATGCTGATTACAAAAACATCAAGAACTACCAGTACTTCTTTGGCGTGGACCAGTGGCCCAGGGAGTGGCACAAGGTGACTCTCCTCAGGGGCTGCGAAGCAGATGTGGTGGACCTGGAGGGACATCTTTTCGGCCACGACATCATCTGCCCGGAATCCATTATCGGAGACCCCTACGAGGGTAATCCCACCCTTCAGGAGCTGGTATTTAAAAAGATGGACTTTGTCATCGCCAGCGTCCATTCCAAGCGCTTTGCAGAGGGTGCCGGTATTGCAAAGACCACCGAAATGTACCTTAAGATCCTGGAGAATCCCAAGGTATACTTCATCGGACACATAGGCCGCGCTGGAGTTGCCTTTGACATGGACACAGTCCTTAACCGGGCAAAAGAGCTCCGCAAGGCCATCGAGATCAACGAACACAGCTTTATGTGGGAGGGAGACCACCAGGAGCATTGTGTAAGGATCGCCGAGAGATGCGCAGAGCTGGGAGTTAAGATCTGCGTAAACACTGATGCCCATGTTGCCTGTGACATCGGCAGATTCGACAGAGCCCTGAAAGTTCTTGAGACCGTGCACTTCCCCGAGGAACTCATCATCAATCATTCAAGAGAGAGTTTTATCAGCGGCCTCAGTGCCAGCGGCGTACTGCCAAAGCCCATTCTTTCACAGTAATTTCACAAACTCCCGGGTCTCCTGTGATATAGTGGTCATGAAAAAAGTAAGGATTGGGGATGAATCATGGGGACTCTAAGGTTTGACGCAGAAGAAGTCTCAAGACTGCTGGCTTCATTACAGAGCGCTATCAGTGAATACAAGAGTAGCGCTGATGTTCTTGATACTTCTTTTGATCAGTTTGTTACCAACGAACAATATAAAGGCTTCAGCGCTGACGCCGCCAAGCTGTACATGAAGGAAGTTGAGATGGGAATGCTTCAGGACATTCTTGAGCTTCATCAGCTTCTTTTTGATATGCATACTCATATGCAGGACTCTTTTGCAAGAGGTGTCGATGCGTCTCCCAAGGCGAGGATCGACATAAACGTCATTGAAGATATCCGAGGCGATTTCCGCCAAACATCAGTAGATTTTGCAGAAAATGCAACCCAAATAGAAACAAAAGCTTCTTCTATAGCAGCCAAGTTCGGACACCTGGCTGATTTTGTGGTGCCTGATTCCACCGACACCAAGGAGACATACAAAAAGGTAATAGACAAGGGCGGCTTCATGGATCAGTGCATCGATGCCTTTGTCTACTTTGACGAGAGCGAAACAGGCTATGAGAAGACCAGGAATTACGAGAAGCAGGTAAGCGACCTGGTTGACAGGATCAGGAGGATAGATCTGGCCTTCAACGGATTCCAGATCTTCAAGCCCTCTTTTAACATCTATGACATGTTCAAGATCCTCTGCAGCGATGTGAAGACTGCGACGGATAAGTATCTCAAGTATCTTGCAGGAATGCACACATACCTTCTGGGCGTACCTAAGCCCTGCAGCACCTGCGTCAACGACCCTGTTAATATCTGCAACGGCAACTATATAAATGAGCACGTGGACATCAAGCTTGGAGGCAAGTACAAGCTGCAGCTAAAGCGCTTTTACAATGCCATTTCCAAGGAGATTGGTCCCTTTGGTCTGGGCTGGACCCATAACTACAATGTGAAGATCACAGAGACCGAGGGCACCGACAACATAGCCATTATCTATGGCGACGGCACAGAAGGCTCTTTTGTTAAAACAGGAGACTATTACCTGGAAGAGCATGGCGCCCCCGGAGTAATGGAGAAGCTTCCCGGCAAGGGCGGCTACCTCATCAGGCAGGTCAGCGGAAGCTATGAGAAGTTTGATGCTGAGGGATACCTTGTTATCACCGGAGACAGCTGCGGAGATAACACTGAGTTTATCTATGAGGAGCAGGACGGAAAAAGGGGCCTTAAGGCCGTTAAGTCCAAGAGCGGCAATGAGCTCACCTTCTCATACTTTGCAGAGGGTGAGAACGCAGGGCTTATAAGCCATATCACTGACCAGGCTGGCAGGACTGTTTCCTATGACTACGAGTTCAAGAAGCTGACTCAGATCACCGAGGCAGATGGAGCTATAAGGCAATTCACCTACGATTTTAACGGCAAAATAAGAGATGTGATAAATCCCAAGGGTATCACCTCCCTTACCAATGAATACGACGATAATGGCCGCACCAGAATACAGAGCTTTCCCGATAATACTCAGATCATCTACGAATATGATGACGAGAACATGACAGTCACCACAACAGAGCAGAATGGGAACAAGGTAATCTATACCCATGACGAGCTGGAGCGCCATACAAGGACCGACTATTTTGACGGTCATGAGACCTATACCTACAATCTCAGGAACCAGAAGATTTCTTCTACGGATAAAAGAGGCAATACCACCCGTTTTTCCTATGACAGACAGGGTCATATCACCAGGATCATCGACCCCAGAGGCAATGCGACCAGCATCACTTACCTTGCAGATGGCAAGCCTATGGCAGTCAAGGGCCCTAAGGGTGAGGAATACAAGTACTCCTACGATTTCTTTGGTAAGCTCAGCCGGTTCACCAATCCACTGGGTGAGTCCCTTAAGTTTTTTTACAACAAGGGCAACATCAGTAAGCTGGTGGATGAAAATGGCGCAGAGACTTTATTTGAATATGATAATAACTGCAACGTGAAGACCGTAACGGATCCTGATGGTGTGGTTACCGTATACGAATACGACAGCCTCAACAGAGTCACCGCCACCATCACAGCAGACGGTGCCAGAACCACCTATGAGTACGACGAGGCGGACAGGATCGTAAGGACCCGGGATGCCCTTGGCAATACCAGGGAGTACACCTACGACAGAGGCGGCAAGGTCCTTAGCGTAAAAGAGGCTGATGGAACCGTAAGAAGCTGCCAGCGAAATGTCATGGGCAAGGTCACAGAGGTGACGGACCAGCAGGGCCGCAAGACCCTCATCTCCTACAACGCCGGTGGCAAACAGGAGCAGGTTACCCTTCCCAATGGCGGAATCGTCAGATACGAGTACGATCCCCTTATGCGCCTTATCAGGCAGACAGACCCTGAGGGAAGGACCATTACTCTTTCCTATGATCCGAACGGCAACGTAATCGCAGAGAGAATCGGCGACAGAGAAGCGGTAACTCTTGAGTATGATGCCCTCAACCGCGTCATCAGCAGCACCGACGCTCTTGGTAATACAAGATCCTATGACTATGATGAGAATGGCAAGCTGATCTGCCTGACAGATCCCCTTGGCAACAAGTTCACCAGGGAATACGACCTTCTGGGAAGAGTGGCAAAAGAGACAGATCCCTTAGGTAATTCTACGGTTTACACCTACAGAGCAGGCGGCAATATTCAGACTGTAACTGACGCTGCGGGATGCGTTCGCCGATTTGAATACACAAGAGGTGGCAAACTAAGGGAAGTCTATTTCTGCGACAAGCTTGAGCAGAGATTTACTTACGACGTGGCAGGACGTATATCACGCCGAAGCTTCCCCGACGGCTATGAAATATCCTACACCTACGATGCCCTCAGCCGTTTTTCCAAGGTGCAGGCCTCCGATGGCAGAACGGTATCCTATGAGTACGATGCCATGGGAAGAGTGATAAAGCTGTCAGACGTTGGAAGCACAACTCTTTATACCTATACTCCCTCAGGCCGTCTTAAGAGCGTTGTGGATGCCCTGGGCAATGAGACTGCCTACACCTATGATGCCCTGGACAATCTTGCGGGCATCCACAGGGCGGAAGGCCTTATCAGCAAAGAGGAGAGAGATGGTGAATTATTCCCTACAGTTGGCAGGGACGGCCATGTTACTCTTTTCTCCTACAACCTTGCAGGTCAGCTTACAGGCAAAACTGACGCTCTGGGTCAGCAGGAGAGCTTTAGCTACGATCAGTACGGCCGCCTTATAGAGAAAACCGACAGGGACAACTACAAGACCTCCTATGGCTATGATCCCAACGGACAGGTTAACTCCATTGGCTATGCCGATGGCAGAAGTGTAGAGTTTGCCTATGATGCACTGGGAAGGCTGGACAGCTTTACTGACTGGCTCGGCAGGACCACTGTGGAAAGAGACGCCCTGGGCAGAGTGACTTCAGTCCTTGATTACAACAGCAACAAGGTTTCCTATACCTACGGACCTTTGTCACAGCGCACCTCCATCACCTATCCTGACGGAAACAGAGTTGATTATATCTATGATGACAGACTCAGGTTAAAAGAGCTGATAAGCGGTGAGGAGAAGACTTCTTACCTCTACGATGAATTTGACAGGCTAATTGAGAAGAGACTTCCCAACGCCGACAGACAGGTCATGACCTATCTGCAGGGCGGGCGCCTTGGTTCTCTTGAGATGTACGATCCCCAGGGCATGCTGGATAAGTATGTCTACGGCTATGATGAGCAGGGCAACAGGAATACCATAGACAGGTTAAGGCGCGATCTTCAGGATATTTCCGGAAGATACAGCTATGAATATGATCCGGAAAAGAGGCTTACCAAGGCCCTCTTTAATGACAACCTTTTAAGAAGCTATGAATATGACGCCTTCGGAAACAGGACAAGGCTGATGGAAGGTGATACTGAAACCACCTACTCCTACGACGTCCTTGACAGACTTGTGGAGAGGAAGCAGCAAAACAGCGGCCTCGACAGGGTAATGTCCTACGAATACGACAGGCGCGGCAATCAGACTAAAGAATTTGTTGATGGTCTTTTGAATAAGGCCTTTGATTTTGATGCCACAAATATGCTGACCAGGGTAACCGATGCAGCCGGCGGTATCGCAGATTACGGCTACAACGGCCTTGGCAATCGGGTATCGGTTGTAAGTCCCGAGGAGAGAATAGATTATCTTATCGACCTCACCAAGAGATACCACAACATGTTAGAGCGCAGTGTGGACGGCGAAGCTGAGAGATACATCTATGACAGCAATGTGGTTTCCATGTCCAGAGCAGGAGAGAGCTATTTCTACCTGCAGGATGAGCTTGGCTCCGGCATGTACCTCACCGGCACCGACGGCTTGACTGCAGAGGCCTACGCCTACGACGAATTCGGTAGAAACCTGAATCCTCATACCGGCAAGAGGGAAAAGCCCGGCTACACCAAGAACGGCAACATCCTCCAGCCCTTTGCCTTTACCGGCTATCAGCAGGATGAGATGTCAGAAAGATACTACGCCCAGGCCAGATACTATGACCCCGAGACCGGAAGGTTTGTATCGAAGGATAAGGATATGTT